>JACCDL011495644.1_pt1 | contig 17619 bp, 15 predicted proteins | sample 7441931 | NCBI WGS metagenome assembly JACCDL01 (sample SAMN15323437, study PRJNA562643) | freshwater metagenome | isolation source: river surface water | place: USA:Blue River Watershed | collected 2017-08-16 | reverse complement strand
TGCTGAGCTTGCCGCCCTTCAAGGTGTAAGTCATGGCGGCACATGTTGCCGAAATATCTTGTTCAAAACGCTTGCTGATTTTGTGGGCGCGGAACACTTGTCCCGCTTGCGGCTTGGGCAAGACCACTGCTTCAATGAACTCGCCAGCTTGCAACACAGTTTGTTTTTGACCTGTGTAGAACTGATCCAAAGACACAGTGCGTGTTTTGTCGCCACGACGCAAAGTGAGTGTGGTGCCCAAGGCCATGAGGCAAGGCATGGAATCACCAATGGGGGAACCATTGGCAATGTTGCCGGCCAAGGTGGCGGTAGACCGAATGGGGGGTGAACCAAAACGGCGCAACACTTCGGCAAAGTCTGGATAGGCCTTGGCCACCAAGCCTTCCACTTCTGTGAGCGACACCACGGCACCAATGTGCCAGGCTTGCGGTGTGTCCTTCACTTGCTTGAGTTCGGTCACGTTGCCCAAATACACAATATGGTCGGGGCGTGAGAATTTTTTGTTAACCTGCAAGCCCACTTCGGTGCTGCCCGCCAGCAAAGTAGATGTGGGGTGCTTGACCAAGTAGTCGGCCACTTCTGCCAATGTGGCAGGTGATACAAACTCATTGCCTTTGCGGGTGCGAACCACCGGCTGAACAATGATGTCGCCTTCTAAATTGACCGTAGGCGTTGAAGCACGTTGAATTTCTTTGAGCAAAGGCACGTCGGCTGAATCGTCGAGCTTCAAAGCGGCTTTATTGCCACATGCTTTGGAAGCGGCATCCAAAATAGGCGCGTAGCCTGTGCAACGGCAAAGGTTGCCACTGAGTGCGTCGCTCACTTCTTGGCGCTTGGGGCTTTGGTTGACTTGTACCAAATTGACCAAGCTCATCACGATGCCGGGGGTGCAAAAACCGCACTGTGAGCCGTGGCAATCGACCATGGCTTTTTGCACAGGGTGCAAACTGCCGTCAGGTTTTTTAAGGCTTTCAACTGTTTTGATTGACTTGCCATCGAGCGAAGGCAGCAATTGAATGCAGCTGTTGACCGCCTTGTAATCGACGCCTTGGCCCTTGGCGTTCAAATCGCCCACCATGACCACACAAGCGCCGCAGTCGCCTTCCGCACATCCCTCCTTGGTGCCCGTGCGGTGCAATTTCTCGCGCAGGTAATCTAAAACGGTGGTGGTGCGGCGTACGCCTTGGGCTTCGACAATTTGGCCGTCAAGCACAAAACGCACAGTGTTGGTCACTTGGCTCATAAGGAGGGGTTTCGGTTAGGTTCAAAACAATAGCTGATTTTATGGATATACCAACCCTCAAGGGTCGCTTCAGCTAGAAATAATTGCAAATTCAAGAGCCGCGGTAAGTGGAGTAGCTCCAAGGGCTGGCCAAGAGGGGCACGTGGTAGTGCTGGGTGACATCGGCCACCCCAAAGTCCAAACTCACCAAATTGAGAAAAGAAGGCTCTGGCAGCTTCACACCCTTGGTCTTGAAATAACCCGCCACATCAAAAACCAGCCGGTAGGTGCCCTTTTGCAGGCTGGCGTTGTCGTACAGGAGACCGTCTGGGTTGCGCCCATCGGCATTCAATTTGAAACTTTTCACCAAGGTGGCAAATTGGCCCTCGGTGGTGTACAGGCTCACCTGCATGCCTGCTGCGGGACAACCATGCATGGTGTCCAAAACGTGTGTGCTTAAACCCATGGTTCATCTTTCCTTGAAATGGTCGACTGAAAGTGTATACACTTTTGGCTTTTGAAGCTATCATCATTACGCATGGAAACCTCATCAACCCACGCCATTGTCAGCGCTTTGACCAAAGCCATTGTGGAGCACCGACTGATGCCTGGGTCCAAATTGGCGGAACAAAAGCTGGCCACCCACTTCGGGGTGTCGAGGACCTTGGTCAGGCAAGCGCTTTTTCAGCTTTCTCAAAACCGACTGATTCGCATGGAGCCCGCCAGGGGCGCCTTTGTAGCAGCGCCTTCTGCCGATGAAGCCAAACAAGTGTTTGCTGTTCGCCGCATGCTCGAAGTTCAAATGACACGTGAATTTGTGCGCGACATCACACCCGCCAAAATACGCGCCCTGAAGGCGCACACCAAACAAGAAAAAGAAGCACTGGCCCAAGAAGATGTGCATGGCCGAACAGAATTGTTGGGCGATTTTCATGTGCGCATTGCCGAGCTGATGGGCAATCATGTATTGGCGCAAAGCCTGGGTGAACTCATTTCCCGATGCGCCTTGATCACGCTCATGTACCAGTCTCGCAACGCTGCGCAGCACTCCGCTGATGAACACGATGCCATTGTGGAAGCCATGGCCAAGAAAGATGCAGACCTGGCAGCGCGCCTCATGGAAGAGCATTTGATCTTTGTGGAAAGCAGTTTGAGCTTCAACAAAAAAATTCCAACCCACGATATTTCAATGGCCCTGTCATGAACAACTTTGTCTACGACACCACTGCAGCCTATCCTCGCGATTTAAAAGGTTATGGCCGCAATCCCCCTCATGCCCAATGGCCCGGCCAAGCCCGAGTGGCCGTGCAGTTTGTTTTGAACTACGAAGAAGGTGGCGAGAATTCTGTGTTGCACGGCGATGCTGGCTCTGAGCAATTCTTGTCTGAAATGTTCAGCCCCGCCGCCTACCCCGATCGCCACATCAGCATGGAGGGCATTTATGAATATGGCTCGCGTGCCGGTGTGTGGCGTTTGCTGCGCGAATTTGAGCAACGCAAACTCCCCCTCACTGTGTTTGGCGTGGCCACGGCTCTTCAAAAACACCCCGATGTGTTGGCTGCGTTTCAAGAATTAGGCTACGACATTGCTTGCCATGGCCTGAAATGGATTCACTATCAAAACATCGATGAAGCCACCGAACGCGCGCACATGGCCGAGGCCATGACCATCTTGCCAAAGCTCAGCGGCGAAAGACCCCTGGGTTGGTACACCGGCCGCGACAGCCCCCGTACGCGCCGCTTGGTGGCAGATTTTGGCGGCTTCGAATACGACTCCGACTACTACGGTGACGACCTGCCCTTTTGGATGAAGGTTGAAAGGAGCGATGGCCAAGTGGTGCCGCAACTCATCGTGCCCTACACCCTTGACTGCAACGACATGCGTTTTGCTTTGCCGCAGGGTTATTCACACGCCGATCCATTTTTCCAATACATGAAGGACAGCTTTGATGCCCTTTACAAAGAAGGCGACCCACAAGGCCTGAACCGGCCCAAAATGATGAGCATTGGCATGCACTGCAGGCTTTTAGGCCGACCAGGTCGCATCACTGCCATCCAAAGATTTTTAGACCATGTCCAAGCCCATGACCATGTCTGGGTCTGCCGCCGCCTTGACATTGCACGGCATTGGAAAAAAACCCACCCCTACACACCATGACGCTGCGCCTCGAACAACTCAATTCGGCCTCTTTAGAAGAAGCCATGCAACTGCTGGATGGTTTGTATGAGCACTCGCCATGGATTGCCGAAGGTGCCCTCAAGCAGCGCCCCTTTGCGTCTTGGGCGCACCTCAAACACTGCATGGCAGAGGTCTTGAAAGATGCCGGCAGAGAAGCGCAAATCGGCCTGATTCGCGCCCACCCCGAACTGGCTGGCAAAGCCATGGTGCGAAAAGAGCTGACCGCTGAATCGACCAATGAACAAAGCAAAGCAGGCCTCACCGAGTGCACGCCATCTGAATTTGAAAAGATTCAAAGTCTGAATGCCGCCTACAACCAAAAATTTGGCTGGCCCTTCATTTTGGCCGTCAGAGGACCTCGCGGACTTGGACTGAACAAGCATCAAATCATTGCCACCTTTGAAAGACGTTTAAACGGTCATCCCGAATTTGAACTGCAAGAATGCCTGCGCAATATTCACCGCATTGTTGAAATTCGCTTGAATGACAAAACCAACTTGCACCCCCTTCAGGGTCAGCAAGTGTGGGATTGGCAAGAAGACTTGGCGCAACACAGCGACCCCGGCTTTAAGGAAGCCGGTCAACTTACCGTGACGTACCTCACAGAGGCCCACATGGCTTGCTCACAAAGCATCCAAAGCACCATGAAGCAAGCAGGCTTTGACGAAGTCTTTGTCGATGCTGTAGGCAATGTGGTGGGCCGCTATCACCCCAGTGTGCCGGGCGCCAAATACCTCATGACGGGCAGCCATTTCGACACTGTTCGCAATGGCGGCAAATACGATGGCCGCTTGGGTATTTTTGTGCCCATTGCCTGCGTTCAAAAATTGTCGCAAGCACAACAACGCCTGCCCATCGGTCTGGAGGTGGTGGCGTTTGCAGAAGAAGAAGGTCAGCGCTACAAAGCCACCTTCTTAGGCTCTGGTGCTTTGGTCGGACAGTTCAATTCTGCTTGGCTCTCGCAAATCGATGCCGACGGCATTGCCATGCGAGACGCTATGAAAAAAGCAGGCTTGAATGAAGAAGAAATTCCCAGCATTCAACGCAATCCCAACAACTATGTGGGCTTTGTCGAAGTGCACATTGAGCAAGGCCCTGTACTCAATGAAATGAACTTGCCTTTGGGCATTGTGAGCTCCATCAACGGCAGCGTGCGATATTTGTGCGAAATGATTGGCACGGCCAGCCATGCAGGCACCACCCCGATGGACCGTCGGCGCGATGCCGCTTGTGCGGTGGCCGAGTTGGCTCTTTATATGGAAAAACGTGCCGCTGCAGACGGCGATTCCGTGGCCACCATCGGCCAACTGCAAGTGCCCAATGGCTCCATCAATGTGGTGCCAGGCAAGTGCACATTCTCCATGGACATGCGCGCGCCCACCGATCCGCAGCGAGACGCTTTGGAAAAAGATGTGTTGAATGCGCTCGATGAAATTTGCAAACGGCGCGGCCTGGTCTGCCACCGCGAAGCCACGCTGCGTGCGCCTGCAGCGCCCAGCGCACCCGAATGGCAACAACGCTGGGAAAATGCCTTGAAAGACATGGGCGTACCGCGCTTTGTGATGCCCAGCGGCGCTGGCCACGACGCCATGAAATTGCACGAAGTGATGCCCCAGGCCATGCTTTTTGTACGTGGCGAAAACAGTGGTATCAGCCACAACCCGCTTGAATCTACCACCTGCGATGACATTCAACTTTGCATTGATGCTTTTGAGCATGTCTTGCACCAACTCGCTTAAATCAATGACTTCGCAACAATCCAATTACCAAGAACTTGATCAATGGATCGACGCCCACTTCGACGCTCAAGTACAGTTTCTGCAAGCCTTGGTGCAAGTGCCCACCGATACCCCGCCTGGCAACAATGCCCCGCACGCTGCAAAAACCACCGAGCTCTTGAGCACCATGGGCTACAAGGCCGAGCAATTTCCAGTGCCTGAGGCCGAAGTCAAAGCGTATGGCCTCACCTCTCTCACCAACCTCATTGTGCGCAGGCCCTTTGGTGCTGGCGGCAAGACCATTGCCTTGAATGCCCACGGCGATGTGGTGCCACCTGGCGAGGGTTGGACGCACCCACCTTATGGCGCCGAAATTGAAAATGGCCACATGTTTGGCCGTGCCACGGCCGTGAGCAAATGTGATTTTTCAACCTTCACGTTTGCGCTGCGTGCGGTCGAAGCACTTCAAGCCAAAAACAAGCTGCCCCTCAAAGGCAATGTTGAATTGCATTTCACCTACGACGAAGAGTTTGGCGGCGAAAAAGGACCCGGCTGGTTGCTCGACAAAGGCCATACCCGGCCCGATCTGATGATCGCTGCTGGCTTTAGTTACCAAGTGGTCACTGCGCACAACGGTTGCTTGCAAATGGAAGTCACGGTGCACGGCAAAATGGCCCATGCTGCCATTCCCGATACGGGCGTTGATGCCCTGCAAGCCGCGGTGCACATTTTGAACAGTTTGTATGCGCAAAACAAACTCTACAAACAAATCAGCTCCAAAGTGGAAGGTATCAATCATCCCTATCTGAATGTAGGGCGCATAGAAGGCGGCACCAACACCAACGTGGTGCCTGGCACAGTGAGCTTCAAATTAGATCGACGCATGATTCCCGAAGAGAATCCCGAGCAAGTTGAAGCCAACATTCGGCAAGTCATTGCCGAAGCGGTCAAGGACTTCAACCAAGGCCGCCCATCTGATGCACTGGTGAGCATTGACATCAAACGCCTGCTCATGGCCCACGCCATGAAGCCCCTGGCTGGCAATGCCCCCCTGGTTCAAGCCATTCAAAAGCATGGCGGTGAAGTTTTTGGCGAACCCATCCCGGCCATGGGCACGCCGCTTTACACCGATGTTCGCTTGTATGTCGAAAAAGGCATTCCAGGCGTCATTTATGGTGCAGGCCCTCGCACCGTCTTGGAATCGCACGCCAAACGAGCAGATGAACGTCTCAATTTGGAAGACTTGCGAAAAGCCACCAAAGTCATTTCACGCACTCTTTTGGATCTCCTCCACTAATTCCGAAACATTTTGGGGCGAACAAGGGTTTTACCGAGCATCAAAATGGGGTAAAGTGTATACACTTTATAAAACAAAGTGGCTTTCAAGGCACTTCATAATGGCATCGTTATTGCTTAGTTCTTTTTCAAAATTACTGTCATTTTTTAATCGGAGCCCCTATGAAAAAACGTTTCCTTCTTAAGACCACCGCCGCCTTGCTGGCGACATGCGCATTTGGCTTGGCACAAGCTCAAAACACGCCCATCAAATTTCAACTCGACTGGCGTTTCGAAGGCCCTTCCGCCTTGTTCCTCACACCAGTCGCCAAAGGCTATTTCAAAGACGCCAAGCTTGATGTCACGGTTGATGCAGGCAACGGCTCTGGCGGCGCAGTCACCCGCGTTGCTTCTGGCAGCTACGACATTGGTTTTGCCGACTTGGCCGCACTGATGGAATTCCACGCCAACAACCCCGACGTTCCCAACAAGCCTGTGGCCATCATGATGGTCTACAACAATACGCCTGCTTCGGTCATGGCGCTCAAAAAATCTGGCATCAAAACACCTACCGACTTGGCGGGCAAAAAAATGGGCGCTCCGGTTTTTGACGCTGGCCGCCGCGCTTTCCCCATCTTCCAAAAAGCCAACAACATTGGCAATGTGACATGGACAGCCATGGACCCTCCATTGCGTGAAACCATGCTGGTTCGCGGCGATGTGGATGCCATCACTGGCTTCACCTTCACCTCTTTGCTCAACATCGAAGCTCGCGGCGTGAAAGCCGATGATGTCGTTGTGATGCAGTACCCCGACTTTGGCGTGAAGTTGTATGGCAACGCCATCATTGCTTCCCCCAAAATCATCAAAGAAAATCCAGCTGCCGTGAAAGCCTTCTTGAGCGCGTTCACCAAAGGTGCCAAGGATGTCATCAACAACCCTGCTGCTGTGATTGCTGATGTGAAAGCACGCGACGGCATCATCAACGTCGAACTCGAAACACGCCGCTTGCAATTGGCCATCGACACCGTCATCAACAGCGCTTCAGCGCGTGAAGAAGGTTTTGGTCAAATCAGAGGCCCTCGTTTGTCACTCATGGCTTCGCAAGTCTCTGACGCGTTCAACACCAAAACACGTGTGAAGGCCGATGACATTTGGAATGGCTCCTTCTTGCCAAGCGCCAAAGAACTCGACATTCTTCCTAAACCTAAAAAGTAATTGATTGAACAAGGCGGCCTGTTTTGACCTCTGCAAATTTCGTTGATTTTCAAAATGTTTGGTTGGCTTACAACGACGAGTTGTTGGCACAAAACCACTATGCAGTTGAAGACATCAACTTGCAAGTCAAGCAGGGCGAGTTCATTGCCATTGTGGGCCCTTCCGGCTGCGGAAAGTCCACCTTCATGAAGCTGACCACGGGGCTCAAACGCCCCAGCAAAGGTCAAATTTTTGTCGACGGCCAACCCGTCACGGGACCCTTGAAAATCAGTGGCATGGCGTTTCAGGCGCCATCGCTGTTGCCTTGGCGCACCACCCTAGACAACGTCTTGTTGCCACTCGAAATTGTGGAGCCCTATCGCTCTCAGTTCAAACAACGCAAAGCAGAATTTGTAGAGCGTGCCATCAAGTTGTTAAATACAGTTGGCCTGGGCGGTTACGAACACAAATTTCCTTGGCAACTTTCTGGCGGCATGCAACAGCGCGCCAGCATTTGCCGCGCGCTCATTCACGAACCCAAAATGTTGTTGCTCGACGAGCCCTTTGGTGCTCTCGATGCATTCACCCGCGAGGAACTCTGGTGCATTTTGCGCGACCTCTGGACAGAGCAAAAATTCAATGTCATTTTGGTCACGCACGATTTGCGTGAGTCTGTCTTCTTGGCTGACACGGTCTATGTCATGAGCAAAAGCCCAGGACGTTTTGTCGTGAAAAAAGAAATTGACTTGCCTCGCCCTCGCGATTTGGAAGTCACCTACACACCTGAATTCACCCAAATCGTTCAAGAGTTGCGAGGCCACATTGGCGCCATTCGCAAAACAGGCGCCGTCATTAACCAATAAGAAGGTGATTCGTGAATAAAAAAACTCTAGAAGCAAGCGCACCTTGGATTTTGTTGGTGCTCACGCTGGTTATCTGGCAAGCCATCTGCAGCATTTTCAATGTCTCAGAATTCATCTTCCCCAGCCCCTACCGCATCGCACAGCAAACGGTTGAGTTCAGCGGCGTGATTGCAGCCCATGCATGGCGCACTTACTGGGTCACCATGGCCGGCTTTGGCATTGCCATTGTGGTGGGTGTTTTGCTCGGTTTTGTGATTGGCAGTTCACGTTTGGCCTATGCGGCTGTCTACCAGCTCATGACAGCTTTCAATGCGCTGCCAAAGGCGGCCTTTGTGCCCATCTTGGTGGTTTGGTTTGGCATTGGCATTGGCCCCGCCATCCTCACCGCCTTCCTGATCAGCTTTTTCCCCATCATGGTGAACATTGCCACCGGCCTGGCCACACTCGAGCCCGAGTTGGAAGATGTGCTGCGCGTTTTGGGTGCCAAGCGTTGGGATGTTTTGGTCAAAGTGGGCCTACCCCGCTCCATGCCCTATTTCTATGGCTCGCTCAAGGTGGCCATCACCTTGGCATTTGTAGGCACCACGGTGTCTGAAATGACAGCGGCCAATGAAGGCATTGGCTACCTGCTCATCTCAGCGGGATCGGCCATGCAAATGGGCTTGGCCTTCTCTGGCTTGGTGGTAGTGGGCGCCATGGCCATGGCCATGTACGAGCTTTTTAGCTACATCGAGAAGCACACAACAGCTTGGGCACATCGCAGCACCAACAACGAGTAAGCTCCTGTTTTGCAGCGTGCGCTGCTAGCAAATTAGCTAAATTTGCTTATTTATCTGATAAATATTCTAAAGACTTGACCTTTAGAGCCGATTCTCTACGATGCACCCATGTATCGACTTGCCAGTCCGGCAACTTGACGGACTGCAATAGGGAGTTAGCTCGATGACCGACACCGAAAAGCCCAATGAGGCCGCTCAGCCCACGCCAGTGAATTCTGGCAAACCCAACCTGTGGGACAGCCTGTTCCTCATTTTTTTAGCATGCGTTTTAGCCTGCGTAGCTTGGGTTGGCGTTTTGTCTCATGAGGAAGGCAATAAAAACGAAATCACCAAACAAAATGGGGAGGCATGGGTCAAATGGCTCAAGGACAACAGCGAGCCCCGCCTTCAAGAAGACTTTGCGCTAGAAAGCTGTACCAGCAGCGCCATGGAAAGACGGCGCTGGGGTGATTGCTTCACCGAGATCATGAACAACGTGAAAGAACTCAAGGGTCTTTCGAATGCATTCAACGGTGAGCCTGTTGCTTTCATTGCCAAATGTGATCCCAAAGACCGCAGCACCATTGGCAACTTGGTCTTAGAAAAAATTGTACCCACCCCACCAGGATCTGCAGTGGCCACGGTGGCCTCACAACTGGTTGAGATGGATGCCATTGACACCAAACTGACCCTGAAGGTGACCGTCTGCGACAAAGGCGGATACCCCATCAAAGTCGATGAGTTTGAATTTTAAAGAGGGGTCAGCATGTCCGACAAAAACTTAGAAGCCCAACTGCTTTCCCACGAAGTTGAAATCGCCAGCGACCTACCCTTTAGAAAGTGGCTATACGCTTGGCTGCTAGATCCTCACATTGAGGGCAACCATCAAAAATCCATCGAAAACTGGATTGGCATTTTGATTGTTGCCAACTTGTTTGCTTTGGTGTTTGAGCACGTACCTGCCATCTATGAACCCAATCAAATTTGGTTTCACTATTTTGATGTTGTGTCGGTCATCATCTTTTCAATTGAATATGTCACTCGGCTTTACCTCGCACCCGAGGATGAAGAATTCAAAAAACATCGATTTGCAAGAGCACGCTACGCCACCAGCCCCTTTGCACTGATTGACTTGATAGCCATCCTGCCTTTTTACCTGCAAGCTTTCATATCGATTGATTTGCGTTTCCTGCGGTTCTTGAGATTGCTGCGAATTTTGAAACTCTTCCGGGTTTTGATTCCGGCTTACAAAGAATTCGTGAAAGCCAACCATGGCCGAACATTCCGACAAAAAGTTCACGCCTTGGTCTTTCCCAGTGAGTACGGTGGTCAGTTGCACCACATGTTTGACAACTTCATTGTGATTTGGGTCATTATTTCGGTGCTTGCCGTGATTTTGGAATCTGTGCACAGCATTCACTACTTGCTCAATTTGGAGTTTCTCATTCTGGACGCCATCGCAGTCAGTATTTTCTCGATGGAGTACTGTTTGCGGCTGTATTGCTGTGTGGAGCAGCCGGGCTATCAAAAGGCGGTGACTGGCAGGATCAAAATGGCCAAATCAACATCGTCCATCATTGACTTGTTGGCCATTGCACCGTTTTTCTTGGAAGTTTTCTTGCACCACTTGTTCGACTTGCGTTTCTTGCGGGTCTTCCGCTTGTTGCGCTTGCTCAAGCTCACACGCTATACAGGTGCCACCCAATCGCTCTCTAAAGTGGTGGCACGTGAGTGGCCTGTCATGGCGGCCTCTGCTTTCATCATGCTGCTGCTGGTGGTCATGACGGCCAGCTTGGGCTATTTGTTTGAACATGAGGCTCAGCCCGAAAAGTTTGAGAATATTCCCCAGTCCATTTACTGGGCGGTCATTACCTTGGCTTCGGTGGGTTATGGCGATATCTCACCCATCACGCCTGCTGGCAGGGCCATGACCATTGTGCTGGCTTTGATTGGCATTGGTATTTTTGCAATTCCCGCAGCCCTGCTTTCTGCCGCTTTCGCCGATCAATTGAAGTCTGACCGAGAAGCACTGGTGAACACCATTTACGAAATGCTGGCCGATGGCCACATTGACGATGAAGAGGCTCATTTCATCAAAACCGAGAGCAAACGACTGCACCTCACCGATGATGATTTGCGGCGATTGGTCGACAAAGCCAAAAAAGAACGTGAACTGATGGACGATGTTTCAGTATTGCCTTTGCATAAAATTGCGGCCAATCCAGAACATACTGTGGAGCACTATAAATTCCTGCTTGGACAAATTAGGCAACTCAACCTTTTGTCCGATCAGAACCAACTCCACCAAACCATGGCCATGCCTGACCGCCTGACCGAAACTGACAAACAACTTTGGCGCTTGATCAATCGACAAGAAACGCCACCCACCTAAAGTACTTCATTTATGGCATGGCGCGCAGATCTCAAACTTGATTACACCCTCGAGTCACAGCGCACCGTTGCCAGATATCTGCACCAAGGCCCCTTGCGAATTCTGCAAAGCCTTTACCCCGAAGGCAATCAAATTTGTCACAACGTGCTGGTGCATCCGCCAGGCGGCTTGGTTGGGGGCGACACGCTGGATATTCAAGTGAACGTGGCGGAAGGCGCGCATGCATTGATCAGTACACCCAGTGCAACGCGCTTTTACAAATCGGGCGGGCAAGCGGCGCTGCAGCAAGTGACAGCCACTTTAGCGCCTGGTGCACGGCTCGAATGGCTCCCACTCGAGGCCATTGCCTACAACGATTGCGAGGCCATGAATCGCGCTATATTCAATTTGACACCCACCGCAGAATTGATGGCTTGGGATGTGACCGCGCTGGGGTTGCCTTCCTCCGACGTGGCCTTCGCGAAAGGCCACTTTCAGCAGCACCTTGAAATTCCAGGCGTGTGGTTAGAACGTGGCAATCTACGGGGCGATGACACACGCTGGCTCAATTCTCCTTTGGGTCTGGCCGGTCAAAAATGCTTGGCTAGCTTGGTGTTTGCATCGGGCCACAACATTGAGCCCCAACGAGCCGCGCAAGCCCTTGAGGCCGCTCGGGAAGTGCTGGAAGCGCATCCACTTCGTCTACAGGCAGGCATCACCTGCGCTCATCCACAGGTCATTGTGCTGAGGGTCATGTCACCCTTGGTTGAGCCAAGCATGGACCTGCTCAAACATGTTTGGGCGGCATGGCGTCACACACTCTGGGCCTTGCCAAGCACGCCCCCCAGAATTTGGAGCGTTTAGATCGATACCAGCTGCCTGATGCCTTTGGCCTGCATTTCGCTTCCGGGGCCTTTGGCAATCACTTCGCCGCGCTCCATCACCATGTAAGCATCAGCCAGTTCTTCGGCAAAATCATAGTACTGCTCACACAACAAAACAGCCATGCGCTGGCCTTGCATGCCCACGTCGGCCAAGCGCCGAATGACTCGGCCAATGTCTTTGATGATGCTGGGCTGAATACCTTCTGTGGGCTCGTCCAAGATGAGCAATTTGGGTTTGGCCGCCAAAGCGCGCGCAATGGCCAATTGCTGCTGCTGCCCACCCGACAAATCGCCGCCCCGTCTGTGCAGCATTTGCTTGAGCACTGGAAACAGCTCGAACAACTCCGGTGGTATGGGCGTGCTGCCTGGTTGTGTGGCCAAGCCCATTTGCAAATTCTCTTCGACCGTTAAGCGCGCAAAAATTTCTCGGCCTTGCGGTACATAACCCACACCAGCGCGAGCACGCTCATAGGGCGTCGCGCGGGTGAGATCTTGAGTGCCTAAGATAACCGATCCACTTTGGATAGGCACCACACCCATCAATGATTTCAAGAGGGTGGTTTTGCCCACGCCATTGCGACCTAACAAAACCGTCACTTCGCCTTGCTTGGCTTGCAAACTCACATCGCGCAAGATGTGCGAGCCGCCGTAATATTGCTGAATATTTTGGACTGTTAAATTCATATCAATACCTTTCAACGGCCCAAATAAACTTCAATCACACGCTCATCGGCTTGAACTTGGTCTAAGGTGCCTTGCGCCAACACCGAGCCATCGCACAACACGGTGACGATGTCAGAGATGGTTTTGACAAAACCCATGTCGTGCTCCACCACCATCAAGGAGTGCTTTCCCTTCAGGCTAAGAAACAATTCTGCGGTGCGCTCTGTTTCGTGGTCTGTCATGCCAGCCACCGGCTCGTCCAACAGCAGGAGCTTTGGATCTTGCATCAACAGCATGCCAATCTCTAACCATTGCTTTTGGCCATGGCTCAAGTTGCCAGCCTGAGCGAGTACGCTGTCGGCCAAGTGAATGGTGTGAAGCACTTCCGCCAAACGATCGGACTGCGCTGAATCGAGCTTGAAAAACAGGGAGGCCTTCACACCTTTGGGTGTTTTCAAAGCCAATTCCAAGTTTTCAAACACCGAAAGGTGCTCAAAAACGGTTGGCTTTTGAAACTTGCGGCCAATGCCCAGTTGGGCAATCTCGGGTTCATTGTGGCGCAGCAAATCGATGGTACTGCCAAAGAACACTTGGCCCTCATCGGGTCGTGTCTTGCCCGTGATGATGTCCATCATGGTAGTTTTGCCCGCGCCATTGGGGCCAATGATGCAGCGCAATTCGCCCGGGGCAATGTCCAATGAAAGTTGATTGATGGCCTTGAAGCCATCAAAGCTCACACTCACATCTTCCAAATACAAAATACGGCCGTGCGACACATCCACCTCACCCGGTGTACTAACGCGACCATAACTGGCATCACGTCCACCCGATTCGGTATCGGTATGGGTCTTGGCCCTCTCAAGGCGCTCAGCAGCCCGCTGTGCGCCTTGCTTTAACAAATCGGGCGTCATGAACGATCCCCCTTCAAGCGCTGGACCAAGCCCACCACACCCTTGGGCAAGAACAAGGTCACGGCAATGAACAAGGCCCCCAAGAAGTACAACCAAAACTCGGGTGCTGTCACAGTCAGCCAGCTCTTGGCACCATTGACCAAGAAGGCACCCACCACAGGACCAATGAGGCTACCGCGGCCGCCCACAGCTGCCCACACCGCAATTTCAATGGAGTTGGCAGGGCTCATTTCACCCGGGTTGATGATGCCCACTTGAGGCACGTACAACGCACCTGCCACACCGCACATGACGGCGGAGATCACCCATATGCTGAGCTTATAAGGCAAAGGAGAATAGCCCGAGAACATGACGCGCGATTCGGCATCGCGAATGGCCTGCAATACTCGACCAAATTTGCTGCGCACAAGCCACCGAGCCATGAGGAAAAATCCGAGCAAGCACAGTCCGGTGAGGACAAACAAAATCATGCGCATGTTGGGCGTGGCCAATGGCAAATCTAGAATGCGCTTGAAGTCTGTGAAGCCGTTGTTGCCACCAAAACCTGTTTCGTTTCGGAAGAAAAGCAGCATGGCCGCAAAGGTCATGGCCTGCGTGATGATGGAGAAGTAAACACCTTTAATGCGTGAGCGAAAGGCAAAGTAGCCAAATACACCCGACACCACAGCTGGCACCAGCACAATCAACAACAGTGTGGCCACAAAGCTGTCTGACAACGCCCAATGCCAAGGCAGTTCTTTCCAATCGAGAAATACCATGAAGTCGGGCAAGTTGCTTTTGTAATTGCCGTCTGTGCCAATTTGTCGCATGAGGTACATGCCCATGGCATAACCGCCTATGGCAAAGAACAAACCATGCCCCAAGGACAAAATACCGGTGTAGCCCCAAATCAAATCCATGGCCAAGGCGCAAATGGCGTAGCACATGATTTTGCCAACCAAGCTCACCGCGTAATCGCTGAAGTGCAGCCAGTGGCCTTCGGGTACCCACAAATTCAGGAGCGGCACCAAACAGCACACCAACAAGAGAGCAAGCAGAAAAGCCGTCCAACCACGACGTGAAAACAAAGGCTCACGGCCGAGCAATTCGATTTTAGGAAGTTGCAAGTGATTCATCTCAAGCCTCCGCGCTCCGACCCTTCATGGCAAAAATACCTTGTGGGCGTTTTTGAATGAAGATGATGATGAAGACCAATACGCAAATTTTGGCAAGCACGGCACCGGTCACGCCTTCCAACAATTTGTTCACAAGACCAAGGCCGAGTGCGGCATACACAGTGCCTGCCAACTGCCCCACCCCGCCCAGCACAACCACCATGAACGCATCCACAATGTAGCTCTGGCCTAAGTCGGGCCCCACGTTGCCCACTTGACTCAGGGCGCAACCAGCCAAGCCCGCAATGCCAGAGCCCAAAGCAAACGCATAGGTGTCAATGCGCGCAGTGTTCACACCCATGCACGACGCCATGGGCCTGTTTTGCGTGACGCCGCGCACGAAGAGGCCCAATCGAGTTTTGCCAATGACCAAGGTCATGGCCAACAGCACCGCCACCGCAAAGCCAATGATGACCAAGCGGTTGTAGGGCAAGCTTAAATTGGAGAGAACCTGAACACCGCCACTCATCCAAGCCGGGTTTTCAACGCCCACATTTTGCGCACCAAACAAAGAGCGAACAGCTTGCATCAAAATGAGGCTGATTCCCCAAGTAGCCAACAAAGATTCAAGCGGCCGGCCATACAAGTGCCTGAGCACTGTTCTTTCTAAAACCGCACCCACCAATGCAGAGGCCAAGAAAGACAAAGGGACAGCCAACAACAAATAGGCATCAAAATAAGAAGGCAGGTATTGACGGAACAAGACCTGAACCACATAAGTGGCATAAGCACCAATCATCATGAGCTCGCCGTGCGCCATGTTGATCACACCCATCAAGCCATAGGTAATGGCCAATCCCAGTGCCACCAACAGCAAAATAGAGCCCAAACTCACACCCGTAAACAGGGTACCCAAGCGTTCGCCAGTTTTCAACGCAGCCTCAATGGCGGTGAGCGATTTGCGAAGTTGGGCTTTCACTTGCGGATCCGTTTCTTGCGCAAGACGTTCATTCAAGAGGAGCTGTGTTTCGGGGGTTTGACTTTCCGCCAAACGCTGCGCGGCTTCTAAGCGGACGGCTACATCGGTATCGCCCAGCAAAGCCGCAGCCTTGGCCAGTTGCAGCAGGTTTTGAATTGGCGTGTCTTGCTCTTGCGCCAGCGCTTTGTTCAAGATGGGCAGCTTGCTGGCGTCGGGTTCTTTGAGCAAGGCTTTGGCGGCATGGAGCCGGGTTCGACGGTCGCTGCTGAACAATTTCAGAGCTGCCAAGGCTGTTTCAATTTCACTGCGAAAACGGTTGTTGCTCACCACGTCTTGAGTGTCTGCTGGCAAATCTTGCTTCTGTCCAGTCAGGGGGTCTAGCGCTTTGCCTGCGCCAAAACTCTCCCTCACGATCCAAATTTTGTCGCCTGCAACTTTCACGGCATCGTCGGCCAGAGCTTGCAAAAACACCAAGGTGTTTTCATCACCCTGCGCGACCACACGATTCAGGGTTTCAATTCTTTGGTCGGTATCGCCCTCCACCAAGCCCTTCATTTCTGCAAGACTCATCGCCTTGGCAGGACTGGCTAAAAATGCCATTGCCATCAAGCAAACACCTAAAAAAACCAAAGGCCAAGTTCTCAATCGAATCATGTTTTTTCTTTGCGATAGACCCAAAAAAAAGAGGAAGGACGACACCGTCCTTCCCCTAGGACGCGCTACAGAAAATTACTTCTTAGCAGGTTCATCAGGCTTCTTGTCGTTGCCAGGGATGTAAGGGCTCCATGGCTTGGCTTTGACCGGGCCAGGTGTTTTCCAAACCACATTGAACTGGCCGTCAGCTTTGATCTCGCCAATGAACACCGACTTGTGTAAGTGGTGATTTTTTTCATCCATCTTGGAAGTGATACCGCTTGGTGCTGTGAAGGTTTGACCCGCCATGGCGGCAATCACTTTGTCCACGTCAGTGGTCTTGGCTTTCTCAACGGCTTGTTTCCACATGTTGATACCAATGTATGTGGCTTCCATCGGATCGTTGGTCAAAGGCTTGTCTTTGTGACCTGCAATGTTCTTCGCCTTGGCGTATGCAGCCCACTTTTTAGTGAACTCTTCGTTTGCGGGGTTCTTGATGCTCATGAAGTAGTTCCATGCAGCCAAGTGACCCACCAAAGGCTTGGTGTCCACGCCGCGCAGTTCTTCTTCACCCACGGAGAACGCCACCACGGGCACGTCTTTCGCCTTCAAGCCTGCATTGCCCAATTCTTTGTAGAAAGGCACATTGGAGTCGCCGTTGATGGTGGACACCACGGCTGTTTTTCCGCCCGTTGAGAACTTCTTGATGTCAGCTACGATGGTTTGATAATCGGAGTGACCGAAGGGTGTGTACTTCTCGTCGATGTCTGAATCTTTCACGCCTTTGCTTTTGAGGTAAGCGCGCAAAATTTTGTTGGTGGTGCGGGGATACACATAGTCGGTACCCAGCAAGACCCAACGCTTGGCAGAGCC
>JACCDL011257462.1_pt1 | contig 17620 bp, 16 predicted proteins | sample 7441931 | NCBI WGS metagenome assembly JACCDL01 (sample SAMN15323437, study PRJNA562643) | freshwater metagenome | isolation source: river surface water | place: USA:Blue River Watershed | collected 2017-08-16 | reverse complement strand
GTGAGAGAACCACGGCGCGCGGGTTCGAGCCGACAGGAATGAGAGTCTTTGAGAAATTCCTGAGGTCGATGCGGTGAATGTGTGATCCACCCATCTCTGCAACATAGGCGTATTGGCTATCTTTTGTAATCGCAATTCCACGTGGATAGCGACCAATCTTGATGTTCTTGACGGTTTCTCCGCTTTCAACAGAGATGACGGTGACTGTGTAAGAGCACCAATTACTCACCAGGATGTATTTGTTATCTGGAGATACGGCAACGACCTTCGGAACAGAGCCGACTGGATAGACAGCATCAATCTTCTTCTCTTCCAGGTTTATTCGCGAGAGGAAACTCTTGTCATATCCAGAAGCTGGAGAACATTTATCGTGGCCTTCTTTATTAAAGCCTTTTCCATACATCGCATAGTTGGTGAAGTAGAGGTACTTGCCGTCCGGAGAGAAATCTCCTTCAACTGGTGAACCTTTGAAATTTCCAGAGTAATTCTTGAGGCCAAAGTCAGAGAGATTGACGGTATCTGGAATGGTGGCAACGAGATCATGTGTCTGGGCATCATAAATAGTGACGGTGTGTCGATACATCATGTTGTGAGCGCTGACCAGACCGGCATCTGATGCCAGGACTGACTTGGGAGATATCGAACCACCCACGCTCTCAATCAGAACCATCTTTTGATCTGAGTTGAGAGTTTCGGCATGGGCGGAGAGCGTCGCAAGTGAGCCAACGAGAGTTAGGGCAGCCACTACAACTTTGCGCATAGTGAAATCTTAGTGGCAATTTCACAGAGAGTTTCCTACTCAAAAAATGGAATATATGACTTAATTAGCAGGTGGAATCACTGCTCGATACTGTTGCTGGTTTACCAGTGCATCCCTTGGTTGTTCACTTTGCTGTCGTCGTATTACCAATCTCAGCTATTGCGCTGATGGCGATGATCTATACCCCAAAGCTCAAGAATAAGTATTCGTTTATCTCTGTGATGGGCGTGATTTTCGGATCTGCGGCAGTCCTTATCTCAAAGCAATCGGGAGAAGCACTCTCAGAGCGTGTCGGGCTTCCGATCGAACACTCTGATTACGGCACCTATCTCACTATTGCGGCATTTATCTTGATGGCACTTTCAATCATTTGGTATCGCACTTCGTGGGGACGCCGTTCCCGAGTCGTCACTCCTTTAGGGCATGTGACTGTTATTGCAGGAATAGCTGTACTCGGCTTGACCTTTCTCACCGGCCATAGTGGCGCAAAGGCTGTATGGGAAGGCAAATTGGATACATCTTCACAATCCTCACAATCTTCTACGACCGCATCCGATGCAACCTACACGGCAGTAGATTTGAAGAAACATAGCGATGCACAGAGTTGCTGGTCGATCATCAATGGCAACGTTTACGATTTAACGAAATGGATACAGAAACACCCGGGTGGAGAATCGGCAATCAAGTCACTTTGTGGCGTCGATGGCTCATCCCTCTTTGATGGTGCTCATAGCGGTCAGTCCGGTCCCATTGCATCCTTGAAGCCATACAAGATTGGTAAGTTCGCATAGACTCATTCCATGGCAACAAAAGCAAAGGCGAGTAAGACTTGGAGCGTTAAAGACGCTAAGAAGTGCATTATTGTTCCGAGCGAACTTGATCATAAATACTCACGGGGAACGCTCGGTGTCATCACTGGTTCTGCGAAGTATCCAGGCGCTGCCGTTCTTTCAGTCAGAGCAGCATCTGCTACCGGCCTTGGTGTGATTCGTTTCCACAGCAACTCTGGACTTGCCCATCTCGTGCTTCATCAATCTCCGGAAGCGCTGGTGCAGCCGGGGCCTGTCACTGCTTGGCTCGCAGGTTCGGGAATTGATAGTAAGAAGTACAGCGACTTCACCACCTGGTTGCGACATCGCTGGTTTGTTCTGCTCAATCGCCAGAGCGTTCCTACCATTCTCGATGCCGGCGCACTTCATCTCGCTGGTTCGCTCGAGCAGCCAACTCTGATCACTCCACATTCAGGAGAGCTCTCTCAATTACTTTCTCAACGCGGCGTTATCGCTAGCGCAGAGTTGATTGAATCAAATCCACTTCATTGGGCGAAGACCGCATCAGAGCTCTTAGCTGTCACTGTTTTATTGAAGGGCTCTCGCACCGTTGTAGCCCATGATGATTACCTCATTGAACTGCCTATCGCTACCCCATGGCTTGCAACAGCGGGTTCTGGTGATGTTCTTGCGGGAATAATCGGAGCGCTCTGCGCAACGAACTACATTGAAATTCTCAACGACATTTCATGCCTGGCAGATATCGCAGCAACAGGAGCGCTGATCCATAACAAGGCTGCACTGATTGCAAGTAGCGGTGGTCCCATCAACGCAACGGCGCTCGTTGATGCAATTCCTTCAGCGGTAGCCTCAATTCTCAAATAGAGCGGGCTAACCTAAACTTAACTTCACGTTATCTTCACAAGAGCATCACTTCACTACGCTCCGCTCACTTTCCTCGCTACCGTCACACCATGACTACAACTACTCTCCAGATTGAAAAGCCACGCGTTCTCATACTCGATTGCAATCGCTTCGAACTCGCCACCTTGGCAGATTCTCTCCGCTTACAGGGCATCGATATTGTGGGTCAGGTCTCTGATAGTGAAGGAGCGCTTCAACTCTTTCGCGCTATCCATCCCAATGCCATCGTCATCAACTTTCAGGGATGCGATCATGGGTGCGTCGAACTTCTCGAAAGTTTTAGAGAGATCGATCCACATTTAGGAATCGTCCTCTTAACTGACTCTCCAGATCTTCGCCTCTACGGAATTCACCAGAATCAACTCCCCCGCGGCACACAGCTGATTGAAAAATCTGCTCTGGCAGAGTTGCGAGATATCCGTAGCGCTATTGAGATTTCTCTTAAAGAGGGTGTGCGCACCGCATGGCTGGCAAATGATTGGGATTCATCTCTGAATTCATTGACAGATATTCAAATTGAGACCCTTCGCCTCTTATCACTGGGCTTAAGTAACTCCGATATCGGCAAGGCTCGTTATGTCAGCGAGAAATCAGTCGAGCAGACCATTACTCGAATTGCGCAACACCTCCATGTCGTTCATGAGAAGGGTCGCAATATGCGGGTCATCTTGGCCTCTGAGTACTACAAATGGCTTGGCTCACCTCGCGAACACGCCATGTAAAGATTCACGCTGCGGTAAAGTCGGGGTATGCCTACCGACCTCACCATCACTGATATTCGTGCACGGTGGAATGAGGTCCTTGATCTTCTCGAGCGCCAGAATCGCATCGCTTGGATGGCCTTCTTCGATGGACGGTTAGAGTCTTTCGATAATGGGCGTCTAACTCTCGACTTCTCTGACCCAGCAAAACTTGCCATGGGCCATGATTACCGCGAGGCGCGAATTCGTATGGCGCCCCAGATTCAGAGCGCAATCCACGATATCTTCGGCGTATCTGTTGTGGTGATTGAGAAGTAAATGCGCGCCATTAAGCCCATCGCAATTCTCTCCGCACTTACCTTTCTCGCATTTCCAATCACCGCTTCCCCATCATCAGCTTCACCAAAAGAGTCAGCTCTCTCAATGTCAGGGCCAGGTAATCGAATTCACGGAGCAGATATCAGCCGCTGGCAACACCCGGGTGATAAACCGATTGATTTTTCAAAGATGCGCGCAGCAGGTCTCGACTTTGTCATGATTAAAGCATCCGATACTCGCCAGACAGCAGATTTAATGGCGGTGAAGTGGGTAGCTGGCGATCGCGCAAGTGCACAGAAATCCGGAATATTTACTGGCTTCTACCACTACGCAGTTCTTCCTGATGTCTCAACCAACGCTGCAGTTATCAAAGATGCAAAGGTACAAGCACAGAAAGTGATCTGGCGACTAGCCTCTCTCGGTGGATATAACGAATTAGACCTTCCCTACGCTCTTGATCTAGAGAATAACTGTGTGCGCTATCGTTCTAATGGCACCTGCGCAAAGCGCGCAAGTAAAGCAGCGGTCACTCTATGGGCGAAGACTTTTTTGGCGATGGTAAAGGAGCGCACCGGTCGCACACCGATCTTCTATTCATATCCCAACTTCCTGGAAAGTGCGATGGTTCGAGATAGAGAGCTTTCCAGGTACCCACTTTGGCTTGCTCAATATGCTATTGACCCTGCTATTCCTACCGCTCAACCTGGAGTGAAGAACATCGGATGCTACGTGCATTCTTGGACAACATCGGCATGTAAGTCTCAATGGATTGTCTGGCAATACACCTCGTGTGGAATCGCTCCTAAGTATGGAGTTCCCGGCTCACGTCTTGATCTCAATGTTTTCCGAGGAACGCGTGAAGAGTTCATTGCACTTGCAACTGGAACATGGATCCCAGAAGAGATTGATCTGATGCCACATAACGAAACTTCGACAATGATTCTGGAATCTCAGAGCGCCTCTACGACCAATAAGAGCGTGGTTTTCTCACTACAAATTCTTCGCCCTGATAGCTCTCCAGTTGTTACCGGTGATGTGAAATTTGTATCTGGTCGCAATCCTGTCCAATTCAAATTTACACAATCAATTATCCGCACGACCAGCGGAAGTTGGAAAGTCGCACTCAAGACAGATATGCCGGGAACGTGGAACGGCGAACTTCGCTTTAACGATCCATCAGGAACTCACGCCGATGTCTCAACCAGAGTGACATTTAATCTCTTGCAAGGAATAGCCCCTTCACCAACTCCAAGTCCTTCTGCGGAGAGCTCGCCGAAGCCGGTGAAGAAGGACGGCTGTAGAAACCAGATTAAGAATTAAAGATTTAAGAGTTAATCAGAGCGGCTAACGCGCTCACTTCAGCATCAACCTGCTCACGGTATTGTGAGATTGAAGCTTTCTTCTCTTTTGCACTCCATCCCAAGTATGGTGCGATTAGATCTGCAATCTCTTCAGCTAAGTCAATACCTGCATGAGGTGCTTCAAAAGCCAATCTCGTGCGACGAGATATCACGTCATCCACCGTCATCGCTCCCTCATGGGTGACTGCATAGACAATCTCAGCTTTGAGATAGGGAAGTGATGGGTCAAGTAGCTGCCCTAATTTCTTATCTTCGACAATTAAATCAAGCACTTCACTGATAAGAGAACCGTAGCGATTGAGAAGGTGCACAACTGTTTTCTCATCGATGCCGTATTCGGCTGCAATCTGAGCGCTTTGTTGGGTCAGAGCGAAGTATCCATCTGCTCCCACAATCGGAAGCTTCTCAGTGCAAGAACTATTCACTAATCTCCGTAGATCTGTGACAGCAAGATCGATTGCATCCTTACCCATCACGCGATAGGTGGTGTATTTACCGCCAGCGATACTGACAAAGCCTGGTGCGCTTCGATCGGTTGTATGTTCGCGAGAGAGCTTTGTAGTCGTTGAATCCTTTGCATTGGCAACGAGTGGACGTAAGCCTGCATAAACTCCGATGATCTCTTCTCGGCGAAGCTGAGGCTCTAGAACTTTATTTGCCTGCTCGAGGATGTACTCCACATCTTCGCTTGTCGCATGTGGGTGCGCTCGATCTCCATCGTATGGAGTATCGGTGGTGCCAACAATCCATTTATCTCCCCATGGAATGAGGAAGAGGACCGAGACCGCTGTCTTTAAGATGATTCCAGTATCTGATTTGATGGCAGAGCCCGGAACGACGATATGAACACCCTTAGACATGGTGACGCCATAACCTGGCTTGATGCCAAACTTGGCATGCATCTCATCGCTCCAAATACCAGCACACATGACTACTGCCTTTGCCGAAACCTTTATCTTCTTTCCGGTGACAGTATCAACAACCTCTGCTCCAACGACTTTCTTTCCTTCGCGGATGAGTTGATCTACCTCAACTCTGGTTGCAATCGTTGCTCCATGGCGGCGCGCGGTGCGAATAATTGTCATTGTATGGCGCGCATCATCTACTTGAGCGTCGTAATACTTCACTGCACCTGTGACGATATCTTGGCGGAGCGAAGGAGCGATTTCAGCAATCTTCTTCTGTGACATGTGCTTGTGCCAGGGAAGAGCTCGTTGGAAACCACGAAGCACGTCATAGAGCGCCAAACCTGCACCAACATAGGTACGTTCTTTTAATTTTTCATGGAGCGGGTATAGAAATCCCACTGGCTTTACCAAGTGTGGGCTCAACGATGCGACCATCAATTCGCGTTCATGAAGAGCTTCACGTACTAATTTAAAGTCATATTGTTCAAGGTAACGCAGGCCGCCGTGAATCAATTTACTGGAGCGACTTGATGTCCCGGAGGCGATATCTCTCGCTTCAACGAGTGCAACTTTCAATCCACGTGATGCTGCATCAAGAACTGCGCCGGCGCCGGTAACTCCGCCACCGATAATCAGAATGTCGAACTCTTCATGCGCCAAAGCTGCGATTGCAGCATCTCGCTGATCGGGGCTGAGCTCTGAGGAAAACATCGAGGGTATACCGATTTCCAGTTCTTTTGAGTAGGCTTAAGGATATGGCATTCGTGGGTAGTTTGGATCAGGGAACAAGCAGTTCTCGATTTATGATTTTTGATCAAAGCGGTCGAGTTGTTGGCCAGCATCAAATGGAGCATCGCCAGATTCTCCCCCAGGCAGGGTGGGTAGAACATGATGCCGCCGAGATCTGGGATCGAGTCCAAGAAGTAATTGCCGGTGCACTCAAGCAGGCAAATCTCTTGGGTTCTGACCTATCGGCTATTGGAATTACCAATCAACGTGAGACCACTGTTGCCTGGGATGCCACCACTGGCCAACCTCTACATAACGCCATCGTCTGGCAAGATGTAAGAACTGCCTCTTATCTTGAGGCGCTACCTCAACAATCTCGCCAGATTCTGAGCGAGAAGAGCGGCCTCACCGTCGCCCCATACTTTTCTGGCAGCAAGATGCATTGGCTGATTAAGAACTCACCCGCTGTCCAGAGCGCGATTGCTGCCGGCACTGCCCGCTTTGGCACCATTGATAGTTGGTTGCTCTGGAACCTTTCGGGGGGCACGCAAGGCGGAGTTCATTACACCGATGTCACCAATGCAAGTCGGACATTACTGATGAACTTGAAGACTTTGGATTGGGATGAGGAACTTCTCTCCATCCTTGAAGTTCCTCGCGCAGTCCTTCCTGAGATCAAATCATCTTCAGAGATCTATGCGACCACTACTCCACACGGCCCTTTTGGTGCAGCTGTTCCGATTGCCGGAATCCTCGGCGATCAGCAGGCGGCGATGGTCGGACAGGTCTGCTTTGACCGCGGTGAATCAAAGACAACATATGGGACCGGTAACTTCGCACTTCTTAATACTGGTACAGAGATTGTGAAATCGAAGAACGGATTGCTGACCACAGTCTGCTATAAATTTGGAGATCAGCCAGCGATGTATGCGCTAGAAGGTTCTGTTGCTGTCACCGGTTCTGCAATTCAATGGCTTCGTGATCAATTAGGAATCATTACCCATGCAGCTGAGACCGAGGCGCTTGCCTCATCTGTTGCCGATACTGCAGGCGTCTACTTTGTTCCAGCATTCTCGGGGCTCTTTGCACCGTATTGGCGAAGCGATGCTCGCGGAGTAATTGTTGGACTCACTCGTGCTGCAACAAAGGCACATCTTGCTCGTGCGGCTCTGGAAGCTATTTGCTATCAAACACGAGATGTTATGGATGCGATGGTTGCCGACTCAGGAGTTCCGATGACTGAGATGCGAGTAGATGGTGGCATCACTGCCAACTCTCTCTGTATGCAGATGCAGGCAGACATAATGGGAATCGATATCACTCGCCCTCTGATTACTGAGACAACAGCGCTAGGCGCTGCATATGCCGCAGGTCTTGCAACGGGTGTCTGGAAAAACACCGAAGAACTCAAGGCGCTCTGGCAGCAATCTCGTCGCTGGAACCCAACTTCTACTGCAGAGAGTAGATCAGTGGGATATGCCGGCTGGAAGAAAGCGATTGAACGCACCCTTAACTGGGCTTAGCCGAGATAGGCTTACCTCATTATGAACGAGATTAAAGAGCTATCTGCCGGCGTAATTCGCACCGACCGCACAATGAACGACGGTCGCACGATTCGTTACTACGACACCGCCGGCCAATCTCGTACCGTGGTGGATCAGCGCGAAAAAGAGGAGCAGCCAGGTATTGGCGAACTCCGTCTTGATCCACTGGTCAATGAGTGGGTAGCTATGGCTGCGCACCGCCAAGGTCGCATCTTCCTACCTCCTAAAGAGCTCTGTCCGCTCTGCCCTACAACGGGCGAACTCCTTACCGAAATTCCAGAAGCAGAATATGAAGTCGTTGTCTTTGATAACCGCTCCCCTTCGCTCCGTCCGCCAGATGGGGATTTCGCACTCCCTGATTTAGTTGGCTCCGATACCGATGAAGGCGTAGCGGCAGGAAAGTGTGAAGTTATCTGCTTTACTGGAGATCACGGCGGCTCATTTAAGACGCTCTCACCACAACGCGTCCGCACCTTGCTTGAAGCATGGCGCGATCGCACCGCAGAGCTTTCACAACTTCCCTTTGTTGAGCATATTGCTCCCTTTGAAAACCGTGGTGAGGAGATTGGCGTAACGCTTGCACATCCTCACGGTCAGATTTATGCATATTCATACCTTCCCCCACGTGTCACAAAGATGCTTGCCGTTGCGCGTGAGCATAAAGAGAAGACAGGGCACGTTCTCTTTGATGATGTACTTGCACGCGAATTACGTGATGGCGTTCGAATCATTGCGCGAAATGATCATTGGGTCGCTTACACGCCTTATGCATCACGTTATCCATTTGAAATTCATGTTGTACCGCTTCAGCCTGTCGCAGATCTCACTGAGCTCTCTCCTGCTGCATGCGATGCATTCCCATCTATCGCGATTGAAGTGATGCAGCGGCTCGATGGTGTCTTTTGAATCGAGATGGCCTATATCGCTGCCTGGCATCAAGCGCCAGTTCGCCAAGGTCGCGATCTCCTTCGCCTTCATTGGCAGATTACATCTGTTCGTCGCGCACCTGGAAAATTGAAGTACCTCGCAGGTTCAGAGTCTGCAATGGGAGCATTTATTATGGATATGAAGCCAGAGCAATCTGCACAGCAACTCAAAGATGTAAAGCTTTAAGAAATGTCTGCTCTAGAAAACTCATTCCTTGAGCTCTTTGGCCATAAGGCAGAGGTTCTCGCTGAGGCTCCTGGTCGTGTCAATCTCATTGGTGAACATATTGATTACAGCGAAGGATTTGTGCTTCCTTTCGCTATTGCTGATCGCACCTATGCTGCGATCAGTCGCAACAACGATGGCTTAGTCCGAGTTGCATCTCAACAGCGCAAGAATCGCATCTTCACCATCGATATCAATGATGTGCAACCAGGTAGCGCAGGCGATTGGGAGAAATACGTTCTAGGCGTGATCTGGTCTATGGGGGTCACATCAGGTGTTGATATTTTGGTCGATGGCCATGTGCCATCAGGTGCTGGCCTCTCATCATCGGCTGCGCTTGAATGTTCAGTCGCAGTCGGTCTCAACGCTCTCTTCAACCTAGGTAAATCTCTGGAAGATATGGCGAGAGCAACTCAGAAGGCTGAGAATGATTACGTAGGCATGCCATGTGGAATCATGGATCAATCAGTTTCCTTAATGGGTCGTGAAGGTTCAGCTCTACTCCTTGATTGCCGTGACCTCACCACCGAGTCTGTCCCGTTTGACGTCGCATCAGCAGGTCTTGAACTCTTGATTATTGATACTCAAGCTCATCATGCTCTTGTCGATGGTGGTTATGCAGAACGCCGTGCCTCATGTGAATCTGTGGCATCTAAATTTGGAATTCCATCAATGCGACATCTCACAATGGACCTTCTACTCTCTCGCAAGAGTGAGATTACTGAGACCGAGTTTATTCGTGCCCGCCATGCAGTCACTGAGATCCAACGCGTTAAAGATGCCGTGATAGCGCTTCGTTCTTCAGATTTCACAACTCTGGGAAGACTTATCAATGAGTCCCATAACTCACTTCGTGATGATTACACCGTCTCCTGCCCTGAGCTCGATCTGGCAGTTGATGCCTCACGTGAAGCAGGTGCGTTAGGTGCGCGCATGGTGGGAGGCGGATTTGGAGGAAGTGCGATAGCGCTCATCAAGGCCGATCAGATTAACGATGTGAAAGAAGCTATCCGCAAGGCTTATGTTGCAAAGAACTTTAAAGCCCCGCGCTTCTTTACCTCACTGCCTAGTGCAGGAGCAAAAGCTCGCCTCATTGCATAGTTAATTGCGACGAAGAGTTAGCGTGAAATCTTGACGAGATAACCTTCAGAACTCTTGCCAGCAATTACTATCTTCACTCCTGCGCTTTCAACTGCATCACCGGAGTTCAGAGAGCCCGCTACGTTACCCACCAAATTTCGCTTGGGATTAGCTGTAGTAATCATGGAGATCGCATTTTGATTTGATTGCTTGCTCACATCAACTCGATATGCAATTACTCCTTCGAGGGATGCGTCTCCGTCAAGAGTGTCGAACGCGGTCAAAGTCCGATACTCAAGTGCAATAGCGCTCTTTTCTGACTCTCTAATGAGAACCAGTTGTGTGCCCTGGCCACTCGATGAGAGCGGTCTGATGCGTAATGAAATGGGATCAGTAGTGAGCTTTCCGCTATCTAGACAGGTGACTGCAGAATCTTCAAACCACCCTTGAAAGAATCTATGCCAGCCGAATAATTCCGGAGCGGTGAAGTTATAGACATTATTCATTAAATCCCATACCGCTTGGCCGTCATATGAGAACTGGTGCTCCATACCTAAATCATGTCCAATTTCATGTGCCAGCCAGATCCATCGTGTTGCTTTAGTGCGCTGATCAGCGCCACCCATCAATCCGTTATAAATATTCTTCTGCGCTGTTGCCCCAGTAGCATCTTGAGGAGGTAAAGGCATCGATGGTCCGTAGATAATCTCTTTGATTCCCCGAGGTGGCATTACTACGACAAAGTCATATTTGCTGAAATCAACTTTGCCGGCAGCAGCCTGCAAGCCATCCTTCCAATATTGATATGCATCTCCACGACCCCAAATATTCATACCGTAAGAGTTGGAGCTCTTTGCGATAGGTAGGTACTTCGGATAAATGTCATAGGAAAACTTCAGCTTTCCATATGAAACCGAGTTGTAATACTCTACAAATTTCGGAATATAGCTCTCGCCATCAATAACAGGATCATCATCTCCCTTGACATCGTTAAATTCGACATAAAGAAAGAGGCCATTTACAGTGCCAGTATTCTTTAAGCGAAATGTCGAACGTGGGAATCCAAATCCTGTTCCAAAGTAACTACTCCAAGTCTGCTTCAGTTTGCATTGATCAACTGGCAGTGCTGCGCCTTGAAAATTCTGGGCCTCTTCACTTGGTGATGGCGTAGGTGATGGCGTAGGTGATGGCGTAGGTGATGGCGTAGGTGTTGGTGTAGGTGATGCGATAGGAGTTGGCGAAGCAACTTTCCAGATTGTTCTCTTTCCTGATTTCACACACTTCAACTGAACGCCTGCGACTGCCACCTTCTGATTAACCTTCTTGCAGATGGCGCCCACCTTGGGGGTAGAAGCCGCGAGTGATGTTGGAATGTAGAGTGCCGATAAAGCAGAGACAACCAATCCAGCAATAATTTTCGCGCGCATGGGATAAGTATCAGGTAAAACTTTCTCTGCGCCAATGACCATCGGCCGAACAATTCTCATGCGATTTGTTCGGCCGATGGCCCTAAATGGGGGTACTGATTACGATGGAGAATTAGCTCGTTGAACTTGGTGTTGATCCCAGCGTCACCTTAAATGTCTTCTCGCCACCAGTAGGTAGCGTGACGGTCACATTTGCAGATGCGCCTGGGATGAGCGAACGAATGCGCACAATGGCGCTCTCTGTATCAGGAATCTTCACTCCATTGATGGCGATAAGAACGGAGCCAACTGGAATTCCTGCCTTTTCAGCAGCTTCACCAGCGCTGAGTCGAGTAATGCGCGCACCGACTCCGGTATAGGAGGGATCGAAGAAGACACCAAGGACAGGTCTGGTTGATTTACCTGTCTCGATGATTTCATCAATGATGCGCTTAGCTTCGGTGATTGGAATCGCAAAGCCAAGTCCAATACTGCCGCTGGCACCACCAGAACTTAGCGTTGCGATTGCTGAGTTAACACCGATCAACCGGCCTTGAACATCAACGAGCGCTCCACCTGAGTTGCCCGGGTTAATCGCAGCATCGGTTTGAATCGCGTTGACATATGACTCAGAGCCAGTAGAACCGGTGGTTACAGGACGATTGAGTGAGGAGACAATTCCGCTTGTTACGGTGTTTGCAAGACCGAGCGGTGAACCAATAGCAAGAACTGAATCACCAACGCTGACCTTGGTGGAGTCACCTAGGTTAATCACCGGAAGATTGCCGACATTGACCTTCACGACAGCTAAATCGTAATTAGCATCGCGACCAACAATCGTGCCTCGATATTGATTGCCGTCTACTAGTTCGATGGTGATGGTGCCGCTCGTAGCTGCGCTCTCAACCACATGGTTATTGGTGACAATAAAACTTGAGCTTGCATTAGTTCTATAGATAGATCCTGAACCATTGCCGCCACCACGGGATGAGGTGACCTTGACCGAGACCACTGATGGGGTCACTAACGATGCGATGGTCTTTGCATCCATCGTTGAACCGCTACCTAAGACAACTGGCGTGCGGGTTCCGGTACATGTTCCATTGTTGGCGAGATAGAGAACTTTCGTACGATTATCTGCACACGCATTGACGGTAGATGTCGGTGAGGTAGATGCAGTCGCTACACCGCCTGCAAGTACGGCGCCTGCGACAAATGCGATGATGGTCTTTGAGTTCTTCATGGCTAAATCCTGCCTCAGGAGTCTGAGATTTTCCTGTTATAGAACTTGTAAAAAGTTTAATTCAGCCTGCGCTTACGCTTCGACTACCCAGCCACCCTTAACTGAGACCTTGATTGAGGCGAGCGGTGATTCTGCAGGTCCGGCCACTGGCTTAGCGCCTTTGAGCGGATCAAATTGAGCGCCATGGCACGGACAGGCCAACTTCTTCGCCCCTTTGTTATAGGTGACGGTGCAACCTTGGTGGCTGCAGATCATTGAGTAGGCAAAGACGCCATTCTTAGTTCGGAAAACAATCGCAGGAACACCTTGCGCCTTAGTGGTGAAGGTGAACGTTCCACCCACTGGCAACTTTGCAAGGCGGACAACTCTTGATTCTGCCGCGTTCGCTTGAGACTTGGTAAAGAGTGATGTCATTGAGGTGAGAGCGAGAACCACTGCACCGCGAAGTGTGGAGCGGCGTGAGAGAGGTCTGCCGATATTCATATGCTCCCTGACTTGGATTCGAACCAAGAACCTGTCGATTAACAGTCGACTGCTCTGCCGTTGAGCTATCAGGGACTATCGTCTTGCGAGAGCGCACTCTATCGCACGGCGAGGAGAGCGACAAAATTAAAGGCTGCCGACCGCCAAATCATGGAGGCTACGGCGGGCGCTTTCTAGGGCGACCAATTGGGCGAATGAGGCGTTGTATTCATCCCCATTCTCAACAGGGTTGAGGCGTTGTAGACGAGATTTTAGATCTGCGATGGCGCGACTAATGCCGACCTCGCGAAGACGGGCCACAATGCTGGCCACATATCGGTCGGTGACTTCCCCATCAGCGCGAATTGGTTCGACAGATAATTCCGTAAAGAGCGCCTTCAACTGAGGGTCGCCAATCTCCTCACTTGTAAAAGCTCGTGTTGCACCGAGTGAATTGATTGTTGCAGCGAGAGCTTTATAAGCAGGATGAGTAAATGATCCATTTTCTATTGTCGTCCACGTTGAAACTAGTGCAGGAAGTTGGACTCGAGCCTTAAGAACTTCACGTTCAAGCATCAAGGTTGGTTCAAGTGGATCTGGGCGCCATGAGTTTTCTGTTGGAACTTCATCTGTCAAATCTTGCGGAGCAGATGTTCGCTTGGCGCCTTGAGAAACAGCGCGAGAAACTATCTCAACTTCAACACCTAACCATCCTGCAAGTAAGCGGGTGTATTCAGGGCGAAGCGACTTATCTCGAATCTGAGCGACCAGGGGCGCTGTTGCATTAAGTGCATTGATGCGACCTTCCGCGGTGTTGAGATTGTGAAGATTGAGTTCTGTCTTGATTGCGAATTCAAAGAGTGGAATACGTCGAGCAATCAGATCGCGAAGTGCGAGGTCTCCTTTATGTTGACGTAAGTCGCAAGGATCAAGGCCTTCGGGTTCGACTGCAACGAAGGTTTGAGTAACAAATTTCTGATCTTCGTTGAAAGCTCGCATGGCAGCTTTCTGGCCCGCAGCATCACCATCGAAGGTAAAGATCACTTCACCACGGAATGCATCATCATCCATAAGTAATCTGCGAATAATTCGAATATGGTCTGGGCCAAAAGCAGTTCCACAGGTGGCAACAGCGGTGGTGATTCCAGCTAGGTGACACGCCATCACATCGGTATAGCCTTCAACAACTACTACTTGGCGCTTCTTTGCAATCTCTTTCTTTGCAATATCGAGCCCATAGAGGACTTGGCTCTTCTTATAAATCGGAGTCTCCGAGGTATTGAGGTATTTAGGACCTTGGTCTTCGGCATCGCTGGCAAGTTTGCGGGCACCAAAACCAACGACATCACCTGAGATATCGCGGATTGGCCACATCAAACGATTACGGAACTTATCGATAGGGCCTCTCTCGCCCATCTTGGAAAGCCCTGCTAATTCAAGTTCATCGATGGTGAAGTTGAGCCCTCGGAGATGTTTGGTGAGGGCATCCCAAGAATTGGGTGCATACCCAACTCCAAATGCTTCACACGCTGCTCGATCAAAGCCGCGCTTGGTAAGAAGCTCTCGACCAAAAGCTGCATCGGCAGAAGTGTTGAGAAGATTCTGGAAGAACTTAGCTGCCTCTGCATGAGCAGCAATCAAGCGAGAGCGATTTCCTACCGGTGCCTTTTCACCGCCGGCATACTCTTCATAACGAAGTGTGTATCCCATCCGATCTGCTAAACGTTCGATGGTTTCTGTAAATGAGAGGTGATCTATCTTCATGAGGAAGGCGATGACATCGCCACCGGTCTGGCAGCCGAAACAATGGAAGTAACCCTTACTCGGAGTAACGTGGAACGAAGGTGACTTCTCATCATGGAACGGGCAGAGGCCCTTCTTCTGTCCGCCGCCAGCGTTCTTCAATTGGACGTAGTCGCCGACAACTTCATCAATCGGTGCGCGTTCGCGGATGTACTGGACATCCTCATCTCTAATGCGACCGCTCATGTTGCTACCTTAACCACGCTTTCCAATTTGTCCACCGAGGTGAGCATGGAGGGCATAGGCGCCAGGGTCGGTCAGGCTCGCAATCTGGTCAATTACTACACGCAGGCGCATCGAATCGCTCTCTGCACGCTTCCAATCATCTTCAAAGATTGGGTCAAGTTCAAGCGGAGCCTTTGCAAAGAGCATCTCAACAAGTTCACGAATAACAACTTGCTGTTTCTCATAGCGTTCTTGTGATGCAGCTGCGTTAATCAAATAATGACCAGCAACAGCCTTGAGGAAATCTACTTCAATCACAGCATCGCGAGGAATTTCGAGGTTAGCGCTATAGCGAGAGAGATTTCCGGAACCATGAATTGCACGAGTCTGACGTTCTGCAGCACCTACAAAGCGGCCAATTAATTGTGAAGTTGTATCTTTCAATCGAGCAAGTGAAGCGTGGGTGCGATCAAATCCACGTGGCCAACATGAGAGCGCGGCTAATCTCGAAAGCGCAGCCGCTGCCTCTTCTTTACTGGCATCGCTCTTGTAATCGGTGACCATCACAGAATGGAGTAAGTCGAAATCTCTCTCAAAATCATTGACTGTCAATTGCCCTGCAAAGATTGCATCTTCTAAGTCGTGGACAGAGTAAGCGCAGTCATCCGACCAATCCATAATCTGGGCTTCAATGCATTTTCGGCCATCGGGAGCTCCTTGGCGCATCCAATTGAAGATCTCAACATCGTCGGCATACACACCAAACTTGCGAGGATTGACTTGATTGCTCCATGGATATTTGGTCGCCGCATCGAGGGAAGCACGAGTGAGATTGAGGCCAACGCTCTTGCCATTGGCGTCAACAGTCTTTGCTTCGATGCGAGTGAGTAATCTAAAACTCTGAGCATTACCTTCAAATCCACCACAATCGACTGCTACTTCAGCGAGAGCTTCTTCGCCATTGTGACCAAATGGTGGATGTCCTAAATCATGTGAGAGACATGCGGTCTCCAATAAATCTGGATCAGCGCCGAGAGACTCTCCTAGCTCTCTGCCTATCTGGGCGCATTCAAGTGAGTGCGATAGCCGGGTGCGTTGAAAATCGTTCTCCCATGGGACAGCTACTTGTGTCTTTGCTGCGAGTCGACGTAACGCTGCTGAATGAATCACACGAGCACGATCGCGCATAAATTCTGTGCGACCACCACGCTTTGCTGGTTCATCGAGAAAGCGCTCTTGGTCGCTCTCTAAATATCCCGCTACCTCGTGTGCCACAGCCCTACCTTATAAGCCTTTCACATCGAGCGGAGTACTAGGAAGATGGTCACTGATATTGATTCCGCGACGCCCAAGGGTTATGTATGCCAGATATGCCCCTGCCTCGCGAACTAGATAGCGAAACGATGAGCCCGCTAAAGCATTGGGTCCATCTTTGACTGGAGAGCAGGATGCAATCGCATCGAGATCTTCTGCCATCGTGATGGTGCGATTACAGTGATATGGGTCGGTTGCAATAATGACGTTAGTTATCTTGCGCTTCTTCATCTCTGCAACATATGTAGCTGTCTGTGTTCGTGTATCGCGACCGATAGGCAAGGAGACAATTGCACTTCGCTTTACTCCATTATTGCGAAGCCAATAGGCACCTGCTGCAGCCTCGGTAGTGCGATCTCCTGGAGCGCCAGAACCCACGGTGATTATCAGCGGTGCAAGACCAAGTGCGTAGATGCGCTTTGCCTCTTGTAAGCGCGCCAATAGAACTTCACCAGGTTTGCCATCAAGTTGAGCAGCACCTGGAACAACAATTACCTCTGCGCCTCGAATTGTTGGATTGTGGGCTGCATTCCAAGTGACGATGAGTGCATATGCCGGCACGGCAATCACTACTGTGATGATGACAGTAATGATGCGACGGATTAACTTAAACATTAGCCACCAGAGAACATATCTTCGGCATCGAGATGGATCATCTCGTCGGGATCTTTCAGCCAACCATCTGGCAGCGTTGGTGTACGACCATGGCTGGTGCGACCACGAGGCTTCTCTGCGACTTCAATTGGATAAGGCTGATCTTCAAGTTGGTCGAGAAGTGAACGAAGTTCCGCAAGAGATGAGTGCATTCCGAATTGGCGACGTAGCTCGCTTGGAACGCGGAAACCTTTGAGATACCAGGCCATATGTTTGCGAAGGTCACGGCATCCACGGATTTCAGATTCGAAGTAATCGACAATCAATTCTCCATGGCGATACATCACTTCACGCACTTCAAAGAGCGTTGGTTGAACGGGAGATTC
>JACCDL010345059.1_pt1 | contig 17623 bp, 17 predicted proteins | sample 7441931 | NCBI WGS metagenome assembly JACCDL01 (sample SAMN15323437, study PRJNA562643) | freshwater metagenome | isolation source: river surface water | place: USA:Blue River Watershed | collected 2017-08-16 | reverse complement strand
GGCCACCGTGCAGCGTCACGGCCAGGGCGACAAGGTGAGCATCGTCAAGTTCCGTCGTCGCAAGCACTACCTGCGCATGAAGAACCACCGTCAGTTGTTCACGGAAATCAAGGTCACCGGCATCAAGGCCGGCTGATCCATTCGGAGCTGAAGAACCATGGCACATAAAAAGGCAGGCGGCAGTACCAAGAACGGCCGCGAGTCACACAGCAAACGTCTCGGTGTGAAGGCTTTCGGCGGTGAAGCCGTATTGGCCGGTAACATCATCATCCGTCAGCGCGGCACGCAGTACCGCCCGGGTGCCAACGTCGGCATCGGCACGGACCACACGCTGTTTGCGCTGAAGAACGGCAAGGTCGCCTTCAAGCGTCGTGGCGCCGCCCAAAAGATGTACGTCGACGTACTCGCCGATTGAGCGTTGCCCGATCTACGATCCATGAACCCCGGCCTCGTGCCGGGGTTTTTGTTTAGAGTGTCCCCATGAAATTCGTTGATGAGGCCAAACTTCGAGTCCAGGCAGGTAACGGCGGTCGCGGCTGTCTGAGCTTCCGTCGTGAGAAGTTCATGCCTTTCGGCGGACCCGATGGCGGCGATGGTGGGCTCGGTGGCAGTGTCTACCTGAAGGCGGCTGAAGGCATCAATACGCTGGCCGACTTTCGCGTTGAGCGCACTTTTAAGGCGCAGTCGGGCGAGGCGGGTAGCGGCAACGATTGCTTCGGTAAGGGTGGAGACGATTTGTACGTTCCCGTGCCGATCGGCACGATCGTGCGCGACAGCGAGACGGGCGAGCAGCTCGGTGACCTCGTCAAAGAGGGCGACACACTCCTCGTGGCGCGCGGTGGCAAGGGCGGTTGGGGTAACGCTCGTTTCAAGACGAGCACCAATCGTGCGCCGCGTCAGTTCGGAACGGGGCTTCCCGGTGAGAAACGCCTGCTTGAGCTAGAGCTGAAGGTGATTGCCGATGTCGGTCTGCTCGGCTTGCCCAACGCGGGCAAATCCACGCTGATCCGGGCTGTCTCCTCGGCGCGTCCGAAGGTCGCTGACTATCCTTTCACTACGCTGCATCCGAATCTGGGCGTGGTTTATTGCGGTGAACATCGCAGCTTCGTGATGGCCGATATTCCCGGCTTGATTGAAGGTGCCGCCGAGGGTGCGGGCTTAGGTATCCGTTTCTTGAAGCATTTGCAGCGTACCCGCGTGTTGCTGCATCTCGTGGATATGGCACCGCTCGATCCCGAGGCCGATCCGGTCAAGGATGCGCGTTCGATCGTGGCAGAGCTCAAAAAATTCTCGAAGGATCTGGCCACCAAACCTCGTTGGCTCGTGATCAACAAGAGCGATCTGTTGCCGCCGGATGAGGCCGAGAAGAAGGCCAAGGCGATCGTACGTTCGCTGCGTCACAAGGGACCGTGGTTCCTGATCTCCGGTGCGACCAATACCGGAACACGCGATTTGACCGAGGCGGTGATGCGCTTCCTTGAGGAGAGCGCTCCCGTCCCGCGTGACTGATCGCAATAGCAAGGTTCGTCGTCGTATTGCAGCCGGCAAGCTGCGGCTCCGTGTGCGCGATCTGCGCAACTTGGGGCCCCGTGCTGAGACTCTGTTAGCCGAGATCGGCATCCACTCTGTCGAGGCGTTGCGTGAGCGCGGAGCACTCGAGGCGTATCTCGAGCTGCGTCGCCGCGGCTCGATGAAAACGCTCAATATGCTTTGGGCACTCGTCGGCGCACTGGATCCGTGGCCTGAGGGCACCGATTGGCGCGCGGTGTCGCGCAGCGAGGCTCGCCTCCCGTTGATGCTCGAGGTCGAGGCGCGTGATCAAGCAAGGACCGCTGTACGGCGAGCGGCGGGCATCGAGGCACGCGGAGATAGCGCAGCGTCGGATTCGTCTGTAGCGGGCGCTGAGGCGGCGGGCGACGCGTGGGTGCCCGGCATGCCGTTCGATTCTCGCGGTGGCCACGCCGTCCACCGGAAAAAGAAAAACCGGCCCTAGAGCCGGTTCTTCGTATTCAGCGATGGGCCGATCTAGCTCGGCTGACGCAATTTACTTCAGCTTCTTGAGGCGAGCCGCGAGACGCGCCTTGTGACGCGAGGCCTTGTTCTTGTGGACGAGGCCCTTGTTGACGAGCGAGTCGACCGTCGAAGCGGCCTCGCGGTAGGCGACGGTGGCATCGTCCTTCTTGCCGCCGGCAATCGTTTCGATCGCCTTACGGATGGCCGAACGCGAACGCGAACGCAGCGCGACGTTGCGGGCGCGGTGCTTGACGGCTTGACGGGCGGCTTTCTCTGCGGACTTGGTGTTGGCCACTGCTATGTGCTCTAAGGGTCTGAAAAAAGGCGCGTATTTTCGCGGTGACCCTCCCACTTGTCAACGTTTTCCGGGGCCTGGCTCCGGTATAGTCCGCCTTCCGTCATGAGTCGCGCGATCTTCAAGAACACCTCCGTCGTCGGGCTGACCACCTTGCTCTCCCGAGTGACCGGTTTGCTGCGCGATATGGTCTATTCGCAGGCGTTCGGCGCCGGCACCCTGATGGATGCCTTTCTGGTCGCTTTCAAGATCCCGAACTTCCTACGGCGGCTCTTCGCCGAAGGGGCGTTCTCGCAGTCTTTCGTGCCGGTGATCTCCGAATACAAGGTTCGGCGCGAGCAGGCGGCTGTGAAGGAGCTTGTGGGCGATGTGACGGGCACGCTCGGCGTCGTGCTTTTCGTGGTCTCGGTGATCGGGGTCGTCGCAGCGCCACTGATCATCCTGCTTTTCGCGCCAGGGTTTACGCAGGCTGAGGGCAAGTATGAGCTTGCCGTTGAGATGCTGCGCTGGACCTTTCCGTACATTTTTTTCGTCTCGCTCACTGCGCTCTTCAGTGGCGTACTCAACAGTTACGGTCGCTTCGCGGTGCCGGCGTTCACGCAGGTCATCATGAACCTCGTGATGATTTTCTTTGCGCTCGTCGTGGCGACGAACGCCAGCAATCCGGGCGTGGCACTTGCGATCGGTGTATTCGTATCGGGCGCGGCACAACTGGTTTTTCAATTGCCAGCGGTCGCACGACTCGATCTATTGTCTTGGCCTCGTTGGCGGCCGGCAGCCGAGGGCGTACGACGCATCGGCAAGTTGATGCTGCCCGGTATCTTCGGCTCCTCGATGGCGCAGGTGAGTCTGCTGCTCGACACGCTCATCGCCTCGTTCCTCGTTACCGGCAGCATCGCGTGGCTCTACTACGCTGATCGCTTGATGGAGTTTGCGCTCGGTGTCTTCAGCATCGCGCTCGCCACGGTGATCCTGCCAGGACTCTCCGCGCATCACGCCAAAGGTGATGGCGAACGATTTTCGACCACGCTCGATTGGGCGCTGCGTCTCGTGGTGTTGATCGTCGTACCGGCGTCGGTTGGGCTCTTCGTACTTGCTGGCCCCATCACGGCGACGATTTTCGGCTACGGCGCCTTTACCGATAAAGACGTGTTGATGACGCAGTACGGATTGATGGCCTATTCATGGGGGCTTATCGGTTTCAGTCTCGTCAAGGTGCTCGCACCCGGATACTTTGCGCGTCAAGACACGCGCACGCCGGTTCGTGTCGGTTTGATCGCGCTCGGTATCAACATGGGTATCAATGTCGCGGTGGTCTTGCCGGCGCACTACGCCGGTTTCGGAACGCCCTTCGTCTTGCTTGCAACGTCGACCTGTATCTCCGCCGCCATCAACGCCGCGCTGCTTTGGCGGGGTCTGCGTCGGGACGGCGTCTATCGACCCTTGCCGGGTTGGGGTGGGCTGATCTGGCGCGTGATTGCGGCCAACATCGTGATGGCGATCGGTTTGATCGCGTTGGACTCGCTGTTCGGCAATTGGCTCGATGCGTCGGCATTCACTCGTATGTGGCAACTCTCGCTCTGCGTCATCGCCGGCTTCGCCGTCTATGCGCTCGCCCTCTTGGCTATGGGGCTGCGACCACATTCACTTCGATTGTAGTTGTCACCAAACCATGGAACTCGTCCGCGGAACCACCGATCTTCGCGACTCGCATCGTGGCGGCATCGTCACTTTGGGAAGCTTCGACGGCTTACATCGCGGCCATCAAGTATTGCTGGGGCAGACCTTGCAGTGGGCACGGCGACGTTCGGTGCCTGCCGCCATGCTGACCTTCGAGCCGATGCCGCGCGAGTTTCTGCAATCGGCTAACCCGCCGGCGCGGCTGACCAATTTTCGCGAACGCTGGCGCTTACTCGAGCCTCTCGGGCTCGATGCGCTCATCGTACTGCGCTTCAACGAGCGCCTGCGCTCGCTCACCGGCGAGGAGTTCGTCGAGATTCTCACGCGAGATCTCGCGGTACAGGGCCTCGTCGTCGGACACGATTTTCGTTTCGGTAAGGCAGGGCAGGCCGATGCGGCATTTCTGGCCGAGGCGGGTCGTCGCCATGGCTTCGAGGTCGTCGTCGTTGAGCCGGTGGCAGCAGAGGGCGAGCGCGTCAGCAGCACCGTCATCCGTGATGCGCTCGCCGCCGGACGTTTCGATCAGGCGAAGGTGCTGCTTGGCCGACCCTATTCGATCCGAGGCCGCGTCGTGCCCGGCGCCAAACTCGGTCGGCAACTCGGCTTCCCGACAGCTAACATTCGGGTTCGGCGACGCAAGCCCCCGCTCGGTGGCATCTATGCCGTTCGGGTGCACGGCATCACGAACCAAGCGATGGGTGGTGTGGCGAGTCTTGGGACGCGCCCGACCGTCGACGGTGTGGAGCCTTTGCTGGAGACTTTCGTATTCGATTTTTCGGGCGATCTCTATGGCCGGGAGCTCGAGATCGAGTTCGTTGCGCACTTGCGCAACGAAGAGCGCTTCGAGACTCTCGATGCGCTCGTGGCTCAGATGCGTATCGACGAGCGTCGAGCGCGGGATTTTCTTTGAGGACGATGTAACGTGACCGACTATAAGAACACCATCAACTTGCCGCAGACGGACTTCCCCATGAAGGCCGATCTCGCTCAGCGCGAACCGCAGATGCTCGCGCGCTTCGAGAGCGAGAACGTCTACGGTGAGTTGCGACGTATCGCAGCCGGTCGTCCGCGCTTCGTGTTGCACGACGGTCCGCCGTACGCCAACGGCACGATCCACATCGGCCACGCCGTCAACAAGATCCTCAAAGATATGATCGTCAAGTCGCGTACCCTCGACGGTTACGACGCGCCCTACATCCCGGGTTGGGATTGTCATGGTTTGCCGATCGAGCTCGCCGTCGAAAAGAAGCACGGTCGTCCGGGCCAGAAGCTCGATGTCAACGCGTTTCGCAAAGCGTGTCGTGAGTTTGCTGCCGAGCAGATCGAGCAACAGCGTATCGATTTCAAGCGCCTCGGCGTGATGGGTGATTGGGATCGCCCGTATCGCACCATGGACCCAGCCTACGAAGCGCAGCAGCTGCGCGCCTTCGGTCGCATCGTGCGCAACGGACATCTCTACAAGGGCGCGAAGCCCGTGCACTGGTGTCTCGATTGTCGTTCGGCGCTAGCCGAGGCCGAGGTCGAATACGAGGAGAAGACCTCGTCCGCCATCGATGTGGCCTTCGAAGTGGCTGATCTCGCCGATTTCGCCGCGCGCACCGGGCTCGATCTCGGTGACGCTTCGGTAAAGCCGTCGCTCGTCATCTGGACGACGACGCCGTGGACGCTGCCGGCCAACGAGGCGGTGGCACTGGGTGCCGAGATCGTTTACGCACTCGTCGACATCCCGGCGGGTGAAAACAGCCAGGGCGAAGCGACGCCTGCGCGTCGGTTGATCCTGGCCGATACGCTCGTCCCGTCCATCCTCACGCGCTATGGGGTCGATGCGACGAGCGTGCGTGTGTTGGGTCGCTTCACCGGACAGGCTATCGAGAAGTTATTGCTGCGGCATCCGTTCCTCGACAAGCAAGTTCCGGTGATCCTGGGAGAACACGTCACGCTCGATGCCGGCACCGGTGCCGTACACACGGCACCCGCGCACGGCCAGGAAGACTTCGCCGTGGGTCAGCGCTACGGCTTGCCCGTCAAGAATCCGGTCGGTGGCGATGGTCGCTTCCTGCCAGGCACGCCGATCGTCGAAGGGCAAAAAATCGATGAAGGCGGAGCTGCACTCATTGCCCTCATGCGCGAGAGTGGCCGCCTCGTGCAGCACGTGCCATTCAAGCACAGCTATCCGCATTGCTGGCGTCACAAGACTCCGGTGATTTTCCGGGCGACGCCGCAGTGGTTCATCAGCATGGATCAAAAGGGCCTTCGGGCACACGCGCTCGAGGACATCAAAAAGGTCGCCTGGACGCCGGCCTGGGGCGAACAGCGAATCACGGGCATGATCGAAAACTGCCCCGACTGGTGCATCTCGCGCCAGCGCACCTGGGGTGTACCGATTCCGCTCTTCGTCCACAAAGTCACAGGCGAGTTGCATCCGCGTACGCTCGAGCTGATCGATCAGGTGGCTGATCGTGTGGAGCAGGGTGGTATCGAGGCGTGGTTCGCGCTCGCGTCGGAAGAGTTGATCGGTTCCGAAGCGACCGACTACGACAAGGTCAACGACGTGATGGATGTTTGGGCCGACTCGGGTCTTTCGTTCGAATGCGTCTCGGCGGCAAGACCTGAGATCGCCGGGCCGGTCGATCTGTATCTCGAAGGCTCAGATCAACATCGCGGCTGGTTCCATTCGTCGCTGTTGATGTCCGAGGCGCTGCACGAGCGAGCGCCTTACAAGGGCGTGCTGACTCACGGCTTCACGGTCGACGACAAGGGTCGCAAGATGTCGAAGTCGCTCGGCAACGTGGTGGCACCGCAGAAAGTCATGCAGAGCTTAGGCGCCGATGTGCTGCGTCTATGGGTTTCTGCCACTGACTACGCCAACGAAATGAGCGTCTCGGAGGAAATCCTCAAGCGCACATCCGATTCGTATCGCCGTATCCGCAACACGGCTCGCTTCCTGCTCGGCAATCTCGCGGGTTTTGATCCCAAGCGCGATCTCGTACCGATTGAGCAAATGGTGGCGTTAGATCGCTGGGCCGTCGGCCGCGCTGCTGCTCTGCAGGAAGAAGTGATCACCGCGTATCGCAACTACCAATTCCACGTGATCTACCAGCGAGTGCACCAGTTCTGCGTCGTCGATCTCGGTGGCTGTTATCTCGATGTGTTGAAAGATCGCCTCTACACGACTCCTGCACAGAGTGTGGCGCGCCGCTCGGCGCAGACGGCGATGTTCCACATCATCGAGGCAATGGTGCGCTGGCTTGCCCCAATCCTGAGCTTCACGGCTGAGGAGATCTGGTCGTACTTGCCGGGTTCGCGCGAGAAGTCGGTATTCCACACGGTGTGGCATCGTTTCCCTGCAGTGCCGATGAGCACCATCGATTGGGATGCCTTGCTGGCTTTGCGTGCCGATGTGGCTCGCGAGCTCGAGCGGTTGCGTGAAGCGGGTGAGATCGGTGCGCCACTTGAGGCCGAGGTGGAGGTTCGCTGCGCAGGCGCAACCTATCAACGATTGAACGCACTTGGCAGTGAGCTACGATTTTTTCTCATCACATCCTCGGCAAAAGTCATCGAAGCAGGTGAGGGCGACAACTACGTCATCGACGTGCGCGCAACGAGTGCGCCGAAGTGCGTGCGTTGCTGGCACCGTCGTCCGGATGTCGGCTCGCATGCCGAGCATCCTGAGTTGTGCGCTCGCTGCGTGACGAATGTGACGACGATCGGCGAGGAGCGTCACTACGCATGAGTGAGTCGATGGTGCGCAACGTTCCTTGGATGCAGAGTGGCTGGCGTTGGCTGCCGCTGTCTTTCGCTTTGATCGTCTTCGATCAGTGGACTAAGGGCTGGATCGAACGCCATTACGAGCTCGGTGAATACACGCCCGTATTTTTCTGGCTCGACATCATCCGTTTGCACAACCCAGGCGCGGCGTTCAGCTTCTTGGCCGATGCGGGCGGTTGGCAGCGCTGGTTCTTCACGATCTTTGCCGTTGGCGTGAGCGTGATGCTCGTCATATGGCTGCGCAAGGTGCGTCTCAAGACCGAGCCAATCCTGGCTATTGCGCTCGCTCTAGTTCTCTCTGGCGCTGTCGGCAACGTCATCGATCGAATTGAGCATGGTTATGTGGTCGACTTCATCCACGTGCATTGGCAGCAGGCGTATTTCCCGGCGTTCAACGTCGCCGATTCGGCGATCACCATTGGCGCGATCCTGCTGCTGTGGGATGCCTTTGCCGATTGGCGGCGCAACCGATGAAGATCCAGCTCGCCAATCCGCGCGGCTTTTGTGCCGGCGTCGATCGCGCAATCGATATCGTCGAGCGAGCCATCACGCTATTCGGTAAGCCAATCTACGTGCGGCACGAAGTGGTGCACAACCGCCACGTCGTCGAGCGCTTGCGAGAGATGGGAGCCGTATTCGTCGACGAGTTGCACGAGGTTCCCGATAACGCCACCGTGATCTTCTCGGCGCATGGTGTTTCGAAGGCTGTCGAGGATGAGGCGAAGCGCCGAGGCCTCAACGTGTTCGATGCCACCTGTCCGCTCGTGACCAAGGTGCATATGGAAGTGCGGCGCTATGCGCGCGAGGCCCGCGACGTGATCCTCATTGGTCACGATGGACACCCGGAAGTGGAGGGGACGCTCGGTCGTTTCGATGCGAGTTTCGGTGGGCAGATCCGACTCGTGGAGTCGGTGGCGGATGCCGCAGCGCTGCCCGTTTCCGATCCGGCGAAGCTCGCCTTCGTGACACAGACGACTCTATCGGTCGACGATACTGCCGAGATCGTCCAAACACTCAAGGCGCGCTTCCCCGATCTCGCCAGTCCGCGCAAGGAAGATATCTGCTACGCCACGCAGAATCGTCAGGATGCCGTGAAAGACCTGTTGCGTGAGGCCGACGTGCTCATCGTCGTGGGGTCGGTCACGAGCTCCAATTCGAATCGATTGGTTGAGCTTGGCTCGCGTGCGGGTGTGCCTTCGTACCTCGTCGATGGTGCGGCGGATCTCAAACGCGAGTGGTTTGACGGCAAGCGCTGCGTGGGGCTCAGCGCCGGTGCCTCGGCGCCGGAGGTTCTCGTCCAAGAGGTGATCGAGCAACTGAAAACCTGGGGTGCAGAGGCGCCCACGGAGCTATCCGGGCGCATCGAGCACGTCGTTTTTGGACTGCCGCGCGAGTTGCGGTTGGCGTCGGATCGGAATACTGCCCTATAATCAACGACATGAACCTGATCGACACGAACGCCATCGCTGAGCGCTTGCGCACTGCCGGCATTCAGCCGACTTCGCAGCGCCTGAAGATCGCCTCGCTGTTGCTCGGTGCGCCGCAGCACCTGACAGCCGAGCAAATCCTCGTGTCGTTGCAGGGTGAGGGTGTTCGGGTCTCCAAGGCTACGGTCTACAACACGCTAAACCTGTTTGCCGAGAAGGGCGTGATCCGCCAGCTCGCGGCCGAGGGCGACAGCGCGTGGTTTGATTCCAACACGGAGCCTCATTTCCACTTTCAGGACGTCGAAACCGGCGCCCTGACGGACCTGATGCCGCAAGAAGTCCGCTTTGATCGCCTGCCGCCCCCGCCCCCGGGTACGGAATACGCTGGCATCGAACTTTTCATCCGCCTGCGGCGCGTTTAATATCCGCACCCCCGATGGTTCCATCGGGGTCCTGATGCCGGAATAGCTCAGTTGGTAGAGCGGCGCATTCGTAATGCGTAGGTCGTAGGTTCGAATCCTATTTCCGGCACCATTTTTCTATCCCATACTCTTCGGCCATGAGCCAAAGCGAACACTACGATGCCATCGTGATCGGCGCGGGCATGGGGGGGATGTGCGTTGCTGCGCGCCTGACGGCGGCAGGGAAGCGGGTCCTGTTGTTGGAGAAGTCCGGGTATCTGGGCGGGCGCTGCTCGCATCGCGACCGCGATGGGATCCGAGTCACGACGGGCGCGATCATGATCCCGATGGCGGAGCACAACGCCACGCGCGAGCCCTTCGATCTGTTGGGTGTGCCGCTATCGATGATCGAGCTGACCGGACGCATGCGCTATCGATTGCGTCACGGAGATTTTGATCAGGCGACCGCCGGAGGCGGCTTACGCGGTCTCATCGCCTTCGCCTTCAACGGCGACTCCGCAGGCGCCGATGCCTTGTTCGATCAATTCGTGGCGGCGATGAAGACGGTGCCATCCGACACGGATTCTTTCCGCACCTGGCTGGACCAAGCGACCACCAATGTTGAGGTGAAGAATCTTTTCCAAGGTTTTTGTGCCGCGTTGATGGGAACGAACCTGCACGAAATACCCGCGGGCGAGTTTTTCCGTTTCATGCGCTACAGCAGCCGCGGTAGCCGCTTTGGTATGGCACCCGCTGGCAACGGTGCCAACATGGAGGCGCTCGGCGCCGCGATCGAAGCGCGTGGTTCACGGATCTTGCGACACACGAATTGCCATCGCATCGTTCTGGAGAATGGGCGTGCCGTCGGCGTGATTGCAAAGTCCGCGAACGACGGAGAGGTAAGCTACTCGGCAGATCACGTCATCTCGAACACCGGTCCCGTACGCACTATCGAGTTGGCTGGCGGGCGCGAATTTTTTGGTGACTCCGACTATCTCACTCGTCTGGACGCCTCTCCGCATGAGGCTCGAATATTCCACATTTCCTTCGTGACCGACGCGCCGCTGATTGAGGGCTTCGACGGCTGCATGGTGTTCGGCAACACCCGCAATCTCATCTACCTAGAGATTCCCTCGATGATTTCGCCGCAGGTTTCACCGCCAGGGCAGTTCTTGCACACGGCGTTCGGTGCGCCGAGTGATACCGCCGACTCAAGCAATGAAAAGCTCGAGTTGCAAAATACGCTCGCGGAGCTTGAGGCCAATTTTCCCGGTCGAATGGCTGGGGCCAAAATTCTCGTCAGCGCTCGTCATTCCGGTCAGGCGCCAGGAATGCATCGTTGGCCGGGCCACATGATGCCAGTGACGACGCCGGTCGCAAAACTCTGGAATGTGGGTGATGGCTGTACGTCACCGGGCACCATCGGAACAGAGGGCGCTGCGAGCTCGGCTCGCGAGGTCGCAAAGCAAATTCTCGCTGACGCGTGATGCTTCCGGTCTGATTAATCGCCTATCATTTGGACATTAGCGTTTTGTCTACCCGCTAACCTATTCGCAATTCACCCGTGAGATCAGTAGATGAGCATGATTACCCGTATCGAATCCGGCAAACGCATGTCACAGGCCGTTGTCGCCAACGGCTTCGTATTTCTCGCGGGGCAGGTTGCCAATCACACTGCCTGTTCGGTGGAAGAACAGACGCGCCAGGTCCTCGGCGAAATCGATCGACTCCTCAAGGCCGCAGGTAGCAGCAAGGAGAAGATCGTGAGCGCCAATATTTATCTGGCTGACATGTCGGATTTCGCGGCCATGAACAGCGTGTGGGATGTTTGGGTTCATCCTGAAGGCAAGCCCGCTCGCGCTACTGTCGAAGCCAAGCTTGCGACCCCCGATTACAAGGTCGAAATCCAGGTCGTCGCGTTGGCGTGAACGTCGCCTAATTGGACGTGGCGAGCTGTTGCAGCAGTCGTCGCGAAGCGCTCTCGAGTAGATCCAGAACGAGCTCGAAGTCCGCTGGTTCGCCATAGTAGGGATCCGGCACGTCGCTACGCTCTATTTCACCGGCAAACTCCAGAAATAGCCTGGCACGGCTAGCCGTGCCCGCTGGAGAAAGCTCGTGCAACCGAGCAAGGTTCGCAGCGTCCATCGCAAGCAACCAATCAAAACGATGGAAGTCTTCGCGATCGACCTTGCGCGCTCGCAAGGGCGTGAGGTCATAGCCGCGGGCACGACCTGCTGCGATCGAGCGTGGGTCGGGCGGTTCGCCGATGTGATAGCCGTGGGTGCCAGCCGAATCGACAGAGAGTTGCAGCTGGGGGAATTCCCGCCGTGCAAGCTCGCGCAGCACCGCTTCCGCCGACGGTGAGCGACAGATGTTGCCCATGCAGACGAATAGGATGCGGGTGTGATTCATCCGAAAGATGGAGTTTTGTACCGCACGTTTCAGCTGTATTGAAGTGCTTTGAAGGTTTCACGACTGCGCCAAAACAGCAGTGCGGCCACGGGGGCGCTGAGCAGCGCCACGATCGAGATTCCGTCACCGATGCGATTCTCGTCGGCGAAGACGTAATCAGAAATGGCCGAGGCGACCGTGGCACCGAGACCGATACCGATGATATTGATGATGAGCAGATAGATCGCCGAAACGCGGGCGCGCAGCTGGTTTGGTGTGACGAGCTGGATGGCAGACGAAGCAGCGCCGAAAGGGAAGCTGGACAAGAACAAGGTCGGGATCGCCAGAATCAACGCGTAAGTCACGTTATCGACTTGGAACGTGGCGATCGAGACCGGCCAAAGACAAAGGGCGCTCACGAGTGCAACACGAATTTCCGCCGTTTTATTACCACTCGCTCGCCATCGATCCGCGAGGATCCCACCGGCCAGAATGCCCGCTGCGCCTGCGAAGAACATGATGGGGCCGTAGGTGAATGCTACGAATAGCGCATCAACTCCGAAGCTGCGCATCAGGTGGGCTGGAAACCAGAAGGCGATACCATTGAAGAGCAGCGTCAGACACGACACGCCGAAGAAAAAATTCAGATAGAACGATCTGTGTGCAAGCAGGTGCGAGATCACAGCGCCGAAGCTGGGTAACTCGGCTGTGGTGCCTCGACGCGGTGGCTCTTGCACCGTCATCATCCAAAGCGCTACGAGAATTCCGGGCGGTCCCAACAACAAGAAGGGAATCTGCCAGCCGCGAACTTCACCGATGAGCGGTAGATCGATCGGCGGTAGGCTGGATACGTATTGCACCAGCGCACCCGTGACCATGATGGCCACGCCGATCCCGAAGTACACGCCCATCGAGAAAAGTCCGAGTGCTCGGCCACGTTTTTCGGGGGGAAAGTAATCGGCGAGCATCGAGTAAGCGGTCGGCGTCAAGGCCGCTTCGCCAACGCCGACACCAACGCGCGCAGCGAAAAGCCCGGCGAAGCTGGTCATTCGTCCACACAAAGCGGTCATCAGCGACCAAAGAAAAACCCCGCCGGCGATGATGTTTCGGCGATTGCCTTTATCTGCCCAGGTTCCGATCGGCCAGATGCCAAAGACGGTGTAGAAGAGCGCGAAGGCGAGGCCGTGCAACAGACTGAGTTCGGTATCCGTCAGGCCAAGATCAGCCTTGATCGGACCGACCAGCATCGAGAGAATCTGTCGATCAACATAAGAAAACAAGTACGCCACCATCAAGACGATGACGGCGTAACGCGCATGCGACGCGGCAGGCCATTCGCTTCTCGTCATAGTCAGTAGTTCGGCGCGAAGGGCAGGGGCTGGCCGTATGGCGCCAACTCCGGCGGCAGGATCGGCTTGTGCTCTGGATTCCAAGTGAAGGGTTTCTTGACCGTGTCAAAGGTATTCACGAGCGGTCCGTTGACGGTACGAACGAAGAGGTTGTAGCCCGTGTCTGTTCCTGCCGGTCCGTGATAGATATCTTCCCGCCACCAGCAGTATCCGCCTCGCTGCATACGGCCAAGATCGCCCCATACGTAATCGCCTTCGAGCGTGTAGAGTTCCTCGACCATTGGGTGAGTCCACTGCGGTTTCGACATGCCGGGTGGCACGCGGTGCGGTGGCGAGCAATACAGGAAAGACGTCTCGCCCGTGTAAGGGTCCGTACGCAGCGGTTTGATCGCCACACCCTTGGAGAGTTGCGGGTCGACGAGGCCTGGGTCCCAGTCCATCAGTAGCGGGTTGACGTATTCGACCAGCAGCTTCTCATCGAAACTGCTGGCCGAGCCATTGACGGTCTTTGGCACACCATAAAACATCGTCAGCAGTACCGCGCCGTGCTCGCTGGAGAGCTGCTCGCGCGGATAGCCGGACGGCAAGAAACCGTAAGTGTGTTTTTCGTACAGTCTGCCGTTGATGCGGATGGCGCCGTCCAGAACCAGAAACTCTTCGTGACAGGATAGAGAGTGCGGTTCGCTACGCGACCAACCGGCGGGATAACGAATGATCGTTGTCGCGCTGCCGTCGACATCGTCCTGGCTCAACATCTTCGAGTGGACGTCGGCGTAGAGAGCGCCATGGCATCCAGATGACCACGGGATCATCTGGGCCTGGACGAACATGATGTGCGGTCGTGCCATGTCAGTTTCCGAAACGATAGGTGACTTCGAGGCCCCACTGGCGGCCTGCCGCAGGATAACCAAGGGCGTTACCGATGGCGAACACATCCTTACGGGCGTCGCTCGTCGAGGTGAACTGCACGATATTGTGGAAATAGTCCTCGTCGGTCAGGTTCTTCACAAACGCGCCGACAGAGAGGTTGCCACCCGCGTTCTCATAGCCGATGCGGGCATCGACTAGTGTGTATGAGGCCTGCGACATGACATCGGTGTTGGCGGGCAGGAAATACACGCGACCCTGATGGTGTGTGGCGCCTTGCAGACTGATGGAGCCACCACTGGCGAGGTTGATGGTGTAAGTCGCTGACAGCGAGCCCTTGAGCTCTGGTGCGTTGTTCAGCTTGTTACCCGCGGCATCGATCAGGCGAGGCAGACCGATGCGACCCGTGCAGCGCGCGTCGAGACTAGCGTTGGCGGCGTTGCAGCTGCCGTAGGGGGTCACGAAGCGATCATAGGTTGCATCGAGGAAGGCGAGGGAGGCCGCGATGTCGAGCGACTCAGTCGGCTTCGCGATCAGATCCAACTCCAAGCCCTTGACTGTGGCCTCGGCGGCATTGGTGGTGAAGGTGGTGGTGATGTTACCCGTGCTTGCGAAGACGGATACCTGAAGGTCGGTGTAGTCGTAGTAGAAGGCGCTGGCGTTGGCACGCAGTTGGCCATCGAGCCACTCAGTTTTGGCACCGACCTCGATACTGTCGATGAACTCAGGGTCAAACGGTGGGTTGACGACGGAGAGATCATTGAAGCCACCTGACTTGAAGCCTTCGCTGTAGGTCAGATAAAACAGGCGATCATCAGCGGGGCGATACTCTAGACCGATCCGGGGCGTCCAGGCGTCCCAGCTGCGGCTCACGTTGCGCGTTGTGGCGGCTGTCGCATCGGGGATGATGTTCGGCGTAAAGAGGCCGAGCAGCTCGTTATCCGGCAGCAAGGTCGACTGGCGCAGCAGATCGCCCTTCTTTTCGTCGCTGTAACGCAGGCCTGCGCTCAGCGTCCAGGTATCGGCTAGCTTGAAGTCCACTTGGCCGAAGAGAGCCGTAGCTTCACCCGTGCCATCTGCGCGAAAAATGAATGAGCGCGGGGGTAATACGGCAGGCGGCGTGAAACCCGATCGGACGAGGCCGAGTGCGCCGTATTTGTCTTCATCAAACCAGTAAGCGCCGATCAACCATCGGCCCCAATCTTTTTCGCCCGAGAGACGCAGTTCCGCAGAGAGCTGCTCGCTCGTATAGATGAACGACGAGCGAGTGATCTCGACTTCCGTCCCGTCGGTGTTGAAGAGAAAATCGCTATCCCAATCACGATAGCCGATGGTGAGGTTGAGGTTGGTCGAGTCGCTCACCGTCCAATCAAAGGTACCCGTCACACCACCGGTATTCCATTTATGGAAGCTCGGCGTGTTGTTGTACGTCTTGTGGATGTCTCGATTGGCTGTGGCACCGAAGCTCTCGGCAAGACCGGTGTTGTCGATCGGGAAGATGCTGGTGTTGCCGTTCTCAAACTCGCTGTGCTCGGCGATCAAGGTGGCCGTGAGAGCGTCTGTCTTCCAGCGCAGCGACCCACGGATAGCTGTCAGATCGTTATCGTCGATCTTGTTGGTCCCACGCGGATCGAGGTCTTCCGTGTAGCCATCGTCTTTCAATCGGCGCACGGCGATGCGGGCCGAGAGATTCTCCGAAAGCGGTCCGGATAGTGCACCACGCAGGTCGACTCGATCGAAGCTGCCGACGAGACCTGAGACGTAGCCCTCGAACTCGTCTGTCGGCGCGCGAGAAATGATGTTGATCGCGCCGCCCGTGGCGTTACGTCCATACAGCGTGCCTTGCGGGCCGCGCAGGATTTCGACCCGATCGATGTCGAGAAACTGCGTGAGCCCCATATTGGCTCGGCCGGTGTAGACGCCGTCGATATGCGTGGCGACACTCTGGTCGACGCCGACGCTGAAGATATTGCTGCCGATGCCACGGATGTAGAGCTGCGCTTCGCCACCGGCCTCGCTGTAGACGAGCGATGGGTTGGCAGCAGCAATCGCGCCGATGTCATCGATGTTGAGTTTTTCGATCGTATCGCCCGTGACAGCCGAGATGGCGATCGGGGTGTCCTGGAGGTTCTCGGCGCGCTTTTGCGCGGTGACGACGATCTCCTCGAGCTGCGTGGTTTGGGCCTGGGCGATGCCGATGGCAGCCTGCGTGAGTGCGATGGCCGCGACGGTGCTTCTAACGGATACAGACATAAAACATCCTTCGACGAGTTGAAAGGTTGTGCGAAATCTACTGATCGGCGGGTGAGTTGTCCTATAACGAAATGTTTGCCGGTGATACCGATTCGTGTAGTTGTGGAAGAATGAGCGCCATGAAGTCTTTAGATCACCTTGGCCTGATCGGTTCGTCGATCGATGAGTTACGGCGTGAGTGGTCGGAGCGCGGCTTTTTCGTCACGACGCCTGAGGAGTTGATGGCGCTGGACCCGGCGACGGGTCAGCGCGTCTCGCTCGGACAGCGTAGTTGCCACATCATTTTCGAGCGTGGCTACATCGAGCTGACGGCGGTCGATGCGGTCGTGCCGACGCATCACCTGTATCCCTGGATTCGTGAAAACTTTTCACTCGGCATCATCGCGATCGGCACCGACGACATCGAAGGTGCGCATGCGCGACTTGTTGGTGTTGAGCCGTCGGTGGGTTCCATCGCGCAGGCTTCACGCCCGATTCACTACGGTGCGCGCCGTGGTAATGCGTTGTTCAGTTGGTTTGCACTCGGCGCTGCGCGTACACCCGAGGCTCTGGTGTGTTTCGTGCGCAACGAGCGCCCAGAGTTGATCTATCAGCCCGAGGTGCAGCAGCACGCGAACGGCGCCCGAGCCCTGCAGTCGGTGATCATTGCGTCGAACGAGCCTGAAGTCACCGCCGCGCGCTATGCGCGCTATACCGACTCGATCTCCCGGGAAGTCGCGTCAAGATTGTTCAAATGCCCACTGCATGAAGGTGTCGTTTGGATTGGCACTGCCGCCGCCTTGAGCAACCACTTTGGAAAAGCGATCAAACTTTCACAGGGTGAGGCGCCGCGGGCGGTAGGGTTCGAGGTGGATTCCGAGGAGCGAATTTACTGGGTCCCGACAGAATCCATACCCGAGTCGGTCTGACGACTTCGTCGCAGACCAACGGCACGCATCAAGCGTGTCCACATCGAGGGGCTATCGGACGAGGCGTCACGGCGATTGCTCGCAGCGCAGTAGTCGTCTAAATGCATCGGCTTGCGCGAGCCACTGCGAATTCGCGCCGGTCAAGACGCGCATCAACAGCAGTCCTTGTCTGGTCGATCGAGTTTCGTCGATGGTCAAATCTACCCCGCGCTCGCCGATGGCATCCCCGCTCAGCGTGAGGAAGTTATCCGAGTTCGAGTTGTAGAGTGCG
>JACCDL010963208.1_pt1 | contig 17624 bp, 33 predicted proteins | sample 7441931 | NCBI WGS metagenome assembly JACCDL01 (sample SAMN15323437, study PRJNA562643) | freshwater metagenome | isolation source: river surface water | place: USA:Blue River Watershed | collected 2017-08-16 | reverse complement strand
GTAACAAAAAACCCACGAAATAATCGTGGGTTCTTCAAATTATTTAGTTTTAATCCTCATCAACCATATCGTATTTCCAATCCATTTTCTCCATTAACTTCTCAATTTTATTGTATAAGTCTTCACGGAGTTTTTCATCTTCAATAGAATTGAACATACCATCGAACACAAGGATAGAATCCGGTTCACAATAAAAACTATCTTTCTCTTTGAGGATTACAACATTGTAACCATCTACATCATACCAATTACCCATTCTTCTTACTTTCATAATATTATTTTTAAAGTGTAAAATAATTTCCTTCTAAACTTTCTTTAATTGTCATCACATAATGTATTCCGTGACCAAACCTAATATTAAAATCTTCAACTCTACTAATATCAATTCCTTCTTGTTCAAGGTAAACATCAACCCAAAAGGATAATATCTTATCAAGGTCTCTACCACCAACTAACTTCTTAAATCTTTTATCAGTCCGTTTAAGTTCGTCAATAATAAAAATGTCGGTGTTAATTTCTTTCTTTTGTTCATCAGTTAATACATCATATAACTCTTTAAGTGTGTACTTGGATAAGTCCACATTGAATTTTCTTTTTCTCATAGTTTGTTATTTAGAACACAAAGATACAAAACATAAACTCGTAAACCAAATTTATTTTTACTAGTACGCAATAGCTTTGCGTAGTAGCTCAGGCCAGAAAGGAAATTGTTTCGCATGTGGGGGACTGGTGATCAGCGCACAATCTGCCAGGTGAAGTTGTTTCGCATGTAATACGCATCACAGGTAACGAAAAACCCCCGACTGACGCCGAGGGTTCTTACTAACAATTAAACTTACTAACCTGTAATAACCTAAACTTATATGCAAATATACACAATGTTAATAACTCTGCCAAATTTATTATCTTATCCACACAATAAAGGTATAATATATTCGTTGTGTCATACGCCCATGCGAAACAACATCGACAGTGCCTGATCTGCGCCAAGTCTTCTTGTGGTAATAATGGGCAATAAAAAAGGGATGTCATACGACACCCCTCTTTATAAACTTACCAAACACAAATTATGAACACAATAAAATATACATAATTCGTATTACATTGTCAACTAATTCGCCACTCTTTTTTCAGTTCTAATGTTTTCGGCTTCTCGTTGTTCCACTACAAGTAATATACTCTGTAATACATCCTCATCCAAATCCTCATACTTAGCATCGTAAGTATCTATTTCATCACTACTTGTACTACTTGGTTCGTATATGTTAACTTCCACAAAGTCTTCGGTAAAGTATTCTGCCAATCCCACAAACTTTCCTAACTCACCTACTACTACTCCACCTGGGTCAATATCAAGTTCACCAATCCAAAAACAGCCTTCAACACTTAAAATACTTTTAATTTTTTCTATTGTTTCTTTCTTTGTCATACGGGTTGGGTTTAAATGTTTTGCCAAATTATGTTTCCGTCGTGTGTGTAAAGTTCTTCCGTAGCCTCACCTCCGTTGTCCCCCACACTTAATGCTTCAACCGTTTCGTGTAGTAAGTCCCAATCATCACTCGGTAAATTTCCTGTGTCGGTATTACATACCTCAATTACTTTGGCCTTAGCCTCCTCCAAAGTGTTGGCCTCAATAGTAAACTTATTTCTATACCAAATGGTATGTTTTTGGTCAAGGTAAAAATCAAACTCTTTCATAGTGTGTTATTTTAAAAGGGTTACAAAATGTCCAAAATGTTTATCAAAAGTTTGTACCGCATGGTCGTAATCACCACTCATCATATCGTTCGTAAACTCATCTCGGTCAATACCAAGTTGTCTACAAAAGTTTCTACCTTGCCCAATTAGGTAAAATACATTACCATCGGGGCCTGTTAGGTCAATTACAATTTCTCTCGGGGTTGTGTCTTTTTCTTTAATCATTGTTAGTTGTTTTTATTTAATAATACCTTTGTTGTTTGGGCCAAAATAATATTTTATACAATCATCATCACTTTCACCATCAGTTAATTCGTGTAACTTACTTTCAAATTCTTCCCTCATACCTTCTATATCCCACTCCTTAACACTTTCATCCACATTACCATCCTCGTCTTCGGGGTGGTTAAACATAACATCCACTTCAATAACACATTTATTTTTCTCCTCCCTTGTTAAAGTTTGGGTGTACTCCAAAGTGTTTAGTGTGTCCATGTGTTGTTGTCCACTAAATCTATTTTGTTCCCTTCGTACTACTACTTGGTGGGAACCTACGGGTGTCCATCCCTCTTTAATAAGGTCATTTACTTTTCTTGTAATCTCGTTGGGTGAACCACCCTCAATAATTTTGTACTCCATAGTTGTTGTGTTTTGTTTCACAAAGGTACGAAAACTATTTGAATATACAAAACTTTTTCTCGTAAATTTTTTAAATTTATTTTTTCTGTGATCCACCTGTTGGCCCATTCCTGAAATTGTTTCGCACGTGCGGTACAAAATGGTTACCCGAACCTTGGCCCAACATCTGTTGTCCGTGCGAAACAATATGGTACCCGGCGGATCAGACATCCCAAACATCATCTTCTTGGGATAACAAAAAACCCCACGATTTCTCGTGAGGTCTTTCATCTAATAACTAAAAAACACTAACTAAACTTTTGGTAATTCCTTACCAATTCCCCACTCCATTACTTTGTGTAGTAAAGGTAAAACTCTACTTCCAATAAGGTCTCGTAATTCTTCCTCATCTTCTTCGGTTTCAATTACAATACCTTGTTCAACAAGTTTGTCACTAATTTCTTCTACAAACTCGTTACAACTCATTTCCTCAATCAATTGTGTTAATCTGTCTACAATAACATCATTAACAACTCCTAATACTTTTTCTTTGTTCATATTATATAGTTTTATTTTATTGACAATACAAAGGTACGAAACATAAATGTATATTCCTAATTAATTTGTATTTTTTTTTAAATTATTTTTTGGGAACATCGGGAACATCGGGTACAACGGGAACAGACTGATCATAATCCATGGTATTTGTTTCGCACCGAATGTATCCTAATGCGAAACAATTTCCGAGATGGTAACAAATCCTGCGACGGGAAACATCTTGGAAATAAAAAACCCCTCACTTTCGTAAGGGGTCATCATTTAAAATGTAAAAAATGGTACTTTCTTTAATTCAAAATCATCTTCCGTTTCTTCAACAAAGTAGTCACTATCATCATCAAGTTCTCTTCTTTGTTCGTTATGTTGGGTCAACCATTCTTTAAAATCTAATTGGTTTTGTACCACTCCCTCAATAACATCATTCTTCAACCCACTTGGGTCATTGTAAATAATTACATAAACATCATTCATAGGTAGTAATTTAAAGGTTTAAAAACATTAAAATATTATCCCATTCTTTAAATGGTACTTGGTCACCATTCTCATCAGTAATGTTTACACAACTACTATGGTCAGTAGTATCTTGTAAAAACACATCATAAACTTTTCCTTCCCCTTGTGGAAAGGTCAACCTATAACAAGTCATAGGAATTTTTTCAATTGTTGGTAATAACATAGTGGTTAAATTTAGAACACGAAGATACGAAACATATTTGTATAAAACAAATAAATTTATAATTTTTTTTATAATATTTTTTTTCCCTGATCATGCGCTGATCATCCCAACTTATTGTTTCGCACGTCAGGTACAGATGATCTGAGCTGTGATCAGGTAACCAATTTGTTTCGCACGTGTAATACAGCAGCCTTTATGCGAAACAATAATCGGATACGCAGCACAGCGTCGGAAGATGATGTAAGACAAACTCGTGTGGTAACAAAAAACCCTCAGCTTTCACCGAGGGTTAGGGGGACTTAGGGGGAACAAACATTATTCAGTCGCGTATAACATAATCAATATATCCATAATGACGGGTGTTGTAATACTCTCATCAGAGGCATCACCCCATTGTTTGATTTCACCATCTTCATCTATCGTAAAGTTGGTCTTTGTGCCATCATTGAGTTTAATGTAACCTTTGGCACCTTTATCCGTGAACTTCACAGATTTCTTTGTGATTGTGCTTTGCATTGTAAGTTAAGTTTAATTGTTGATACAAATATAAAGCTTATAACCACACAAACAAATTATTTATGATATTTTTTTTAATATAATAAAAAACCCCACCATCTCTGGTGAGGTTAAAACTATAAACATCAAAAAACACAACTACATATCATAACAAAAAGTGCCAGCAAACCATAATACAAACCACATAAAAGCAAATATTAGCATCGCACATCCAACATCAGCCAAAAAAGCTTTTGGGTCTTCTTTGTAATTCATTTTCAGTTCGTTAAAAATCTCTTTCATATTAGTATGTTTTAATTTTAGTTCTACATAAAAATTTACTCTGTTTCTTTTTCTTGTCATCTATTACTTTGGGCTTAAACCTACCATCATATGCCCCTTGTTCTACTTGGTCAGTTCGTTTATTACCACGAACAACCATTTCACAAAAATCTCTAAAATGTAATGTATTCATAGTGTTGTTATTAGAATACAAAGATACAACATATATTTGTATAAAACAAATTAATTTGTAATTTTTTTTTCTGAAGAAGAATCTGTGATCTTCCCGCCGCAGGTTTTGTAAATTGTTTCGCACGTGCGGTACAAAATGGTACCCTGATCGCATGCAGATCGCAAATTAATTTGGTGCGAAACAAAATGGTTACCCTGATCAGCGCATGATGAGAAATCTGTTGGTAACAAAAAACCCCCGAATATCGGGGGTTTCATTTAACTTACACTTTCTTTTTGTAAAATGTGTTCTTTCAGTCGTTGTTCGTGGTCTTTAAAAAGTTCTATACTTTCTTGGTACTTCTTGTCACCCTTTCTTCCCACTTCCATTAACAATACTTTCGTACCACCAAACATCATAAAACTTTCACTAATGTATCCTCGTCCTTCATCCTTTCGTTCCACAATTCTTACACTTCCATAGTAACCTCGTTTGTCCGTGGTTCCATTCCAATAGTTCATTCCACCTTTTTCATAAAAAACTTCAAACTTCAAATACTTGTTTTCAGTTCCTTCAATCTTTTCATACTTTTTCATGTTGTGTTTAGTTTTGTTTACACAAAGATACGAATCTTAAACTTATAAAACAAATAAATTTATAATTATTTTTCTGAAGATGGGTTCACCGTGCATCTGTGGATTGTTGTCTCGCATGTAATACAACTCCAAGAATTTGGAATCACCAGCTCAGGCCAGGAAGGAAGTTGTCTCGCATGTAATACTCGTGCGAAACAATTTGGTTACCTGATCACAGATGCATGAGGATTCTTCAGACTCAAGTGTAAGACAAGTGCGAAACAAAATGGGTACCCGAACCGTACAGACTCAAGTTCTTCAGGTAATACAAAACAAAAACCCCAACCTTTCGGTCGGGGTCTTGTCATCATTTAACACAACTACTATAACACTAACAACTATAAAACAATCTAATTCCGTCTACTCTACTATAAGTTTCACTCAATTCCTTACCTCGTTCTTTGTTTTCAGGGTCAACTAAAATGTAAACACTTTGGCAAAATACATTACTCGTATTACAAACTAATGTCTTAAACCTAATACCATTCTGTTTTAAAATCCTTTTAAACCCGTTCAGTTCTTTTTTAACTACATCGGTTGGGCAAGGGCTGTCTTCCCAACTTCCTGTATGGTTACATCCACCAATAGCATTTACTGGTTCACTATAACCTCTCCATCCATCAGTACTAATCCATTTACTTTTTGTTGAAATAGTTTTCATGTCTTTAGTTTTTTTGTTTAGAATTGGGGTGTTGTCTATTGACAACACAATTCCCAACTTTGTAAATTAAAAACTTGTTCTTCGGTCAAATCCAAAGTTTCAATAATAAAGTTACCTAACTTCTTTTGTACCTCAACATTTCGTAAGTCGTTGTCACCAATTTGTTCAACAACATATCGTGGGGTCATCCCTAATACTCGGTTACAAAACTTACTGTCTTGTCCTAAATAAAAGTTTTTCCTTTCACCTTTGTCGTTTGTTACAATTAGGTTCCAATCGTATCCAAACCCGTAATTACCTTCTGTAAATGTTACTTGTCCTTGTATCATAGTGTTTGTGTTTTGTTTCACAAAGGTACGAACTTTTTCTGAATATACAAAATTATTTTACATAAAAATTATAAATTTATTTTTTTTATTTTCTCCAAGGCACGGTGCATAATCCGAACTATTGTTTCGCATCGACTTGATGAAGTTCAGGGATCTGCAGCCCGATCTGCTAACCATATTGTTTCGCACACTCGGAACAGATGATCAGCACATGCGCATGCTATCAATTTGTCTCGCACAATGCGAAACCAAAACAAACAGCATATTTGCCGATGCCAAATGCCAATCGGTGCGAAACAACTTAACATGATCTGCAGCACGCCGGCAAATATTGTTGTTGTATTGTATGACAGGTGCGAAACAAAATGGTTACCCGAAGGTGAACCGTCGTCCTCCAACATCCCTTGTATGACAACAAAAAAAATCCCCACCTTTCGGTGAGGACTCTCTCGTCATTTAACAAAACTACACTATTAACTTTCAATCAACCTATCAATAACATCAACCAATTCATCAAACATAATGTCGTGGTCTTTAACTTCTTTTACCTCGTGGTTTTTATTTAACAATCTAACCTCGTAGTAGTCTAAACCATTCAGTGTAATTAACACAAAGTGTTTCCACTTTCTACCATTCACTTTTAACATTATCCCTTTTACCCAACCATCACTCTCCTTACCAATCGTGTAAATCTTTCTTTGTACCCCCCAACTAAAAAATATCATCGGGTTATGGGTTAATACTTTCATTGTTTCGTTAGGGTCAAACATTCTAACCCCAATACTTTCAAGTGTAGTCATTGTTGTTGTTTTATGTTGTTTGTAAATTTCTTGTGTTAATAAGGTTATTAATTGTACCAAAATCGTGGTCATCCAATGTATCAAACCATTCGTCTTCTACCTCGTCAAGGTGTGTACCTTTCTCCTCAAAAAAAGGAGTTACAATTAATGTATCCGTATCTATCGTGGTGTTGTTACTTACTAAATCTATAATCATTGTCTTTGTCTTTTGTTACACAAAGGTACGAAAATTATTTGGATATACAATATTATTTCTCGTATATTTTTTAAATTTATTTTTTCTCAGAATCCGTCTCGGGTAACAAGTGGTTTCGCATGTATGACAATACTCAGAAAAATTCATCAGGGACCTCTGTGAACATTTGTTTCGCACATCGTGTATGACAACCTCCCATGCGAAACAATAGTTGAGATGGTAGCACAGGTCCCACTGTACTTCATCATATTCTTCTCGTTGTATGACGACCATGCGAAACAATAAATCCTGATGGGCCCACTGTACCACGGGTTCTTGTGTATGACAATCGTGCGAAACAATAGTTGAGATGGTAACAAATCCCTCGACGGGAAATTCTCGTGGACATAAAAAAACCCCAACCTTTCGGTCGGGGTTTCATTCCTTATTTCAGTAACTTAAACTTACTTGGGTCGTAACCTCGTTGTCTTAACAACTCTTGTCTTTCCCAATCATCTTGTTTAATTATGTTTTTCACAAACTTATGTATTTGGGTAAAGTTATATTCTTCCATAACATCAAACACATCTTTTTGTAACTTACTAAAATCACTTAATGTTTTTGTTTTCTTACCCATTAAGTATCTAAAATTCATACTTTGTTTTCTCAAACTATTAAGTGTAGTTCCAATGTACCCACTCAACTTTTCTTCCGTATTGTACATTAAATGTTCCAATCCGTACTTCGTGTAGTAGTAACACAAAATGGTGTCGTTTTCAGTCCATTGGTGTAAACCTAATGTCTTTGTTCTCTTGTTAATTTTTTCGTTAATCATAATTAGTATAGTTTATTAGTTATTAAATGACATTACAAAGATACGAAATTAATTCCATTATACAATACATAACCTCGTAAAAGATTTAATTTTTTTTATTTTTTTTTTTCGTCAGAATTCTTGGTGTTGAACTATTGTATCGCATGATGAAGAACCCTTCAATCACGATCCTCTGTGAATAATTGTTTCGCACGAACACGGAGATGATCCCGATCGTTACCATCTCAACTATTGTATCGCATGGGTGAAAAAAGTTTTTTCCCTGATCATCCGAAATTACTTGTGTCGCATGGTGATGCGAAACGAATAGTTAACGACACGATCGTCCCACGGTTCATCTTCGTGCGAAACAATTTGGTATCCCGACGATCTGATCATCCCTAACTTCATCTTCACAAAACAAAAAACCCTTGAAGAAAATCTCCAAGGGTTTCAAACTAATAACCTTTAATCACCTCTAATTCAAATACAATACACCAACCAATTCACACTCATCATAAGTTCCCTCTAACTCCATTGGGTTTGTTCCGTTAAACTCATTCACAAATCGTTGTCTACTATAATCCCCTCCGTCATTCATACACTTAAACATTAGTCCCTCTCTAATTTGTAAACTTTGGTTAATCAATGTTTCGTTCGTTATACCACTTCTCTCAAAGGAGGTCAGTTGTATGTCAACACTTAATAAGGTTAATTCCCCAAATGTCATTTCGTTAATGTTCTTTCCGTAAAACTTGTTCATAGTATGTAGTTGTTTAATGAGTAACAAAGGTACGAATAATATTCCATTATACAAAACATTTACTCATATATTTTTTAAATTTATTTTTTTTTGAAGAGGAAGAAGACGAGAATTTTTTTTTGTATCGCATGGTGTGTATGACAAAACCCGTGGAGGAAGACTCCGATTTTTTTTTGTGTCGCATGTGTATGACAACTCTACCCCCTCGTGCGAAACAAAAACAAAAAACCCCGTTGTTTTTTCATCAGGTGTATGACAAACTCGGGTGCGAAACAAAGAGTTAACCATCAGATTTTTTTCATTCCTCCGTGTATGACGGATGCGAAACAATAGTTCAAGACTCAGAATTTTTTCCGACTCCTCGTATGACAATCGTGCGAAACAAAGAATTTACCCTCAGAATTTTTTTTCATCAAGGTCGGTGTATGACAATAAAAAACCCCTACCTTTCGGTAGGGGTTGGTTTCCTAATCTTGTACTATGTACCTCGTACTATCTAAGGTAAATTCCTTTAAGTTACTTAGGTCTAATGTTCTCCACATTACTTCATTTTCTTGTGGTTGGGTGTTAATCTCGTACTTCGTTTTACTTACCCACTCATCAAACAAATGTTTCTCAATCGTGTTCCCCTCAAAGTAGTACTCAATTTTTGGTTTACTAAAATTTTGTACGGGTTCAAATCCTAAGTACTTCACATTCGGGTCGGTGTCGTTTTCCAACACACAATAACTAATCGGTGTTTTTCCTTTTGGTTTCTCACTCTCAAAGTTACTCATATCAAACCCCTCTTTCTCTCCGTTGGTAATTACTCTTTTCTTGTACTTACTCAACTTCACATTAATACTAACTAACTTCTTTACTTTTTTGTAGTAAGGGTTAAGTTCCTTAGTACCATCATTTTTCTTTTCCTTGTTCATCACTTGTTCAACAAGGTACTTCAAATTTACTTCCTTGTTTTTGTCCACTCCCATAAATAAAGTTACTACTTCATTAGGGTTAATTACTTTTGTTTCGTTTCTCATTGTGTTAAAATTTAGTGTTATTGTTAAATTGACATTACAAAGGTACGAAAACTATTTTATATATCCTAATATAATTGGTATAAAAACACAAAAAATATAGTTTTTTTTTATTTATTTTATCCACATTAAATTGTGGATAAGTTTACTTGTTTTCTATTTTCCACCCACACAATCGGTTTCGCACAGATCTTTTCACCTCCGAACCCCGTCCCTGAAAAACATTGTTTCGCATGTTCAAAAAAGTTTGGAATAAATTTGGTGTTGGGAATTTTTTTGGGATACACAATCTTTTGTTTCGCACATTGAAATAAGTTCTAAATAAATTTGGACTACCCTATATGTTGTGGTATGTTTGTGTTGACCAAGATGTAAGGTTACAGGTACCTATTTGTTTCGCACCCCTACCTACCATACCCTACCCCCATAGGATAGTACCCCTCCCCCCCTCCGTATCCCCCCTTATATACCCCCCATTTTGAGGTCTGAATAGGGGGGACAATGCCTCGACAGAAATTTTTCCGGAAAAAATCTGAAAAAAGGGACTTTACCCCTAAAACAGAAAAAAAAAATTTCCGGAAAATTTTCAGAATATTTATGACTATGAAGTTTCGTGAACTTATAGAAGAAATACTAATAGAACAATCATCATGTGAAAACATGGAAGACTGTGCTGAAGGTCCTACACCTGAGGAAATAAAGTCCGAGATAGTTAAACAAGGTATTGCAAATCCTGAGGTTGTATTTGCACAAGCCAAATTAGAGACGGGTAATTTCACCAGTAACATATACATAGAGAACAACAATCTATTCGGAATGAAGGTTCCGACTATAAGACCACATGATTTGGTTATAGGAAAGAACAGAGGACACTCTCAATACAAAACTTGGCAAGATTCAGTTGCAGACTACAAGGTTTGGCAGAATTACATGAAAGCGGGTAAGTCAAGAATTCCTTTCAGTAAACTAAATCAAGAAGATTACCTTAAGATGTTAACGAAGGTATATTGTATTCCTCCTGATTGTAAAACTCCATATGGTGAGGAAGTTAGAAAAAGAATGGGTTAATTAGAATATTTATATAACATGTACAAGAACTTTACACTTACAGAATCTGAAAGAGAACAGATTCTTAATCAACACAAAGAACACGGTTATAGAAAACCATTAAACGAACAAGCTGAGATTACCGTATCCATTAAAGGTGAACAACCTTATCCTAATGGAACAGACTGGGATGCCGTACATGGTATTCTTGGTTCTAAGAGAATCGATGATGATTTGGAACAAAGAGTGGGTGACAGACTTAAACAAGGTAACTACAGAGTAACCGGTGTAGAAGTTTCATCTTATGTTCAAGGTAATAAAGTAATTACGGATGGTGAGGTTACATTAGTACCTGACAATAATAATCCTGATATGATATTCACTACAAGAGGTTCTATAGGTGATGAGTTCAATTCTCGTCATGATGGACAAGTGAACGGTTTAAAAGATAGATTATCTCAATACTATAAGGGTGTTGCTAGACCTATTGTAACTACCGTTGTAACAGTTAGAGGAACTAATGTGAAATACAAACAATCATTCTTTGCGGTTTCGAAGAAACCTCAAACACAAAATGGTCAACAACAACCACAACAAGGTGGTCAGATGGTGACCATTAAGGGGAATAATTTTGAAGACCTTAGAAACAAATTAATCTCTTCAACTAAAAACATCTCTATTGATTCCAATAGTGTGAAGATTGACATTGCCAATTTTACCGTTACATATAGACCAGGTAATGAGAAAATAACTACTATGTCATTCATATATGATAATGCAGGTCAGTTACGTAATAGATTCGACACTATTAAAGCTAAGAACCCTACATTGGAGGTTGTTAGTAGTAGTACTTTCAATAACATACAATGGGCATTATCCATTATCAGATAATATAACACAAACATATATTAAGACCCTCTCAACCCCGAGAGGGTTTTTTGTTGTATTTATATAAAAACAAAATACTATGGATGAATTATTAGGAGTTATTAAATTATTTGGTGGAGACTTTGCTCCACAAGGATACTTGGAATGTAATGGACAATTACTACCGGTAAATAATTATCAAGCATTATATTCAATACTTGGTAACACATATGGTGGTAATATTCAATCATTGACATTTGCTCTACCTAAATTAACCCCTCCTGATCAGAGCATGAAATACATCATGTGTGTGGAAGGTGTATACCCATCAAGACCTTAATACTATGACAAAAGACGATGTAATGTATAACGTCCACCTATGTGACGTTGTATACAAAGACCAAAAAGATATTGACTTCGATAGTCTCGGTTTAACCTCCGTTAAATGGATTGACGAAAAGAAAACCGATACACAGGCGTTTGTGGGTATGAAAGGGAAGTCACTCTATGTGGTCTTCAGAGGAACGTCATCTAAGAAGGACGCTCAGAACGATGCATCCATCGACAAGGTTCCTTTCATTAATCCTGGTGATAAGGTTCACATTGGGTTCCTGAGTAGTTGGGACGCCGTGAAGAACGTAGTTCTTAAAGACATCACTAAGATGAGTGGGTATGATAAGATTGTTGTGTGTGGTCATAGTCTCGGGGCCGCGGTTGCCACACTATGTGCTTATAACATATCACATGTGTTCCCTGATGTTCCTGTTGAGTGTTGTACCATAGGAAGTCCGAGGGTTGGTAATAAGACCTTTAAGGAGAACTATGATGGTCGTAAGATTAAGACCCTCAGAATCGTCCATAATCACGACCTGGTGACACGTTCTCCGAACATCGGGTACTATCACGTTAACCACATGCTGCGAATCGACCACGAGGGTAATATTAAGAAATACATGATTGATTGGGAACGCGCGTGGAATTATATTAAATCTGTATTCACGGGTAAGACAATTAAGGACCACATGACCGCCAGTTATATCAGTTCATTGAAGAAGTGGTACGATAAACAACCATAGAACGACGCCGGTTTTCACACGCCGGAACCCCCGTTCGCGATCTTTGTGTCCCTTTATATAATGGGGTCTTTTTATCTGTGTGAGATATTTATATGATTATGAAGAAACATACAATTAACGAACAAGTTTCCCGAATTAAGAATATGATGGGATTGAACGAAGCAACCGATGAGGAAGTTCGCGATTATAACCATAAAATTAGAAACTCTTATAAAGTAACCGATTACTTGGATAAGTTATATAGTCACGATGAAATAAGTAGAGAAGTATATCATGATTTTAGAAACGCATTAAATGACGTACTTAAACGTTATCACGAAGAAATAAATGGTCGTGGAGAAGAAATGGATTCATCTAGAGATATACCAGGTTTTGAAGGTATGATGGATGATTTGGATAATTTAACAATTAGAAAGTAAAAACAAAAAAACACAAATATTATGGATTTTGAAAAAAACGGAACAGGTGTTGTATATCACGGGAGCGATTGCGGACCAGGATTAGTAATAAGTTACCAAGACGGTGGAATTGGTGAACAATCAGCATGTTCTGATAATGTTATTCATGCCGACTTAATTGAAATCGTGTGGGATGTAATTAAATCAGGAGACGAAGGTGTTTTACCTTTGTATGGTTTTGCCCCTCACTTTTGGACAATCGAAGAATTAAAAGACGCTTACAAAATTAAAACGGGAAACGATTTCGTTGATTAAGATATGAAACTGACTGAAACTTTATACGAGTCTGTTGTTGACCTACATGAGAATCAACAGATAATGTTACAACAAGCCACTCAAGAATTTAACGAAAAGGCCGAAGAAGATTTAACTCCTGATGAACTTCAGGAAGTTGCTTGTACAAGTCCCGATAGTGTGGAATTACCAGCTGATGCCAACAACGAACAAAAACAAAAGTTTGAAGAGTTTAAAGCAAAGGTGAAACAAATGGTAAAAGCCAAAGATATTGCTGGTTTAAAACAAGCAAAAAGACAACTTAAAGAATTAAAAAATCAATCAAAACAACAACAACAAAATGAACAAGCATTTACAGGAACCATATATACAATATTAGGTATTCAAATGCCACTTGGTTTTGTAATCTTTTTATATGGGTTTTTATTGTTATTGATTTTAAACGGTTTGCTTTCATTATTTGGTATTCATCTAATTAAAACAATCACATACTGGTGTACTGGTAGAAGGTCATCAGGTTTTGGTGTGAGATTTGGACGAGACTAAATATTAAAAATACCTCCGGTTTGAAGACCGGACTTAGGACCGGAACTAGTTACATAGTACCGTTGGGACACGAATTCGCTACTCGTGTCCTTTTTTTATAACCCATTCCTTATCAATAAATTGTGACAATTTTTTAGAATAATTTGGAATATTCTAAATATTGTACTATCTTTGTGTTGTTAAATAAAATCCTTATGAGATACACAGACGAAGAAGTAATCTTTAAGTACATCGACAACAATTATAGTATGAATAAAACAGGTGAAGATTTACAAATGTCACCAAATACTATTAGAAAGATTTTAGTGAATAACGATATTGAGATTATCAATCCCATCGTTAATAAATCCGTTGACATCGGCCGTACTGTTGGTGATTTGAAAATACTTGAGCGTTTGGAGAATAAGTTCTACCCAAATGGTTCACAGGACAAACAATTCCTTTGTAAATGTGTGTGTGGTTCCGAAACGGTGATTGCCAGTCTTCAATTAAGATGTGGTAAGAAAACCCATTGTGGTTGTAAAGGTAAACGTAAGAAAAGTTATATTGTTACAAACATACCAAGTTTATTCCCACAGGAACCTATTGCAACTATTAAGATTAGTGTTCCTAAATCAAATGGGAAATATAAGGTTGGTGATACTAAAGACAAATTGACCATCCTGATGAAAAAAAGTGAAGGGGAATATATTGACACCACCGACGAGTTATTCGTTGAATGTGAGTGTGGTATGATGAGTAAAATGATGTATGATGAGTTCATTAACTCCACTTGTTGTGGATGTGATAATAATGGTTAACTGAAGTAACGGACATTACTTTGAGTACGACCCCCGTTTCCACGGGGGTTTCTTTTTGCTTGATATATTTATATGTAATGAAATTACTATCCTTATTAAATGAATCTACCAAAGATTCAATAAAATGTGAACATTGTGGTTGGAAATGGAAAAAATCCGAAGGGGGAAAAGAACCTTATGTTTGTCACAAATGTGGTCACAATTGTAAACCTAATTCATTTGATTCCTTTGCTGAGAAAAGATTGAAAGGTGCAAGCAAAATTGCTGATAGTGCAAAAGAAAAGGGTGGACCATCCATGTTGACATATCACCATTTTGTGGTGAAACTTCCTTATTACAAGGACGCATCTGAAGGTAAATTTAATTTTGCAGCAGCAGTTAAAGAATTTGACCATTGTGTAAACACTTTGGCAAAGAAGATGGATAATATGGAACAGGTTGAATTTCAGAAACTAATGGGTAAAATTGAAGTTCTTGGGGAACTAATTATAAAAAATAAATGATGAGATTAATAGAAACCGTTTTTGATTTGGTGATGGAAGCGTATCCTGAAAGATTCGTCAATGCACAAATTTCAAGGTATGTGGAACAAGGTGCAAACGAAGAAGACGCTCGGAAATATGTAAATCGTTTTGATCTTATTAAACAAAATTTACCCGTTGGACAAAAAGATATTACCAGACTATCTTGGAATGAATTAAAACAAATCATCGTTGATAATACCGTCAATAAAAGGGAAAGAATTAAAACGGGAAAGGTTGACCATGAAGATGATAATTTAGATAAAGTTTTTGAAAACGATAAATTAAGAATCTATTTGGCGAAAGACCAAGAAGGTTGTATCAAATACGGACAAGGATATGATTTTTGTATTTCAATCAGACCCGAAAGTTCATTGAATCGTGGAACGTTCTATCAACATTATAGACTTAAAAGAAACGGTACACCATACTTTGTATTTAAAAAAGACCCTAACACTAAAAACTTAGGTAAGGATGACTTTGATAAAAATCAATTTGAAGATCCGAAACACCTAATTGTGGTGTTCTGTTATAAAACTAAAGTTGGACTAACGTATAGTGTTACAAATGCAAACAATGTGGGGAATGATGAATATCTTGATTGGGATGAATTAGAACATGACTATTCAATGTTAAAAGGACTTAAAGATGTTTTTGTTCCAGTTAAATTAACCGATAAAGATGAAGCTTTTCATGTGTTGGATAAAAAATATGATAAGGAACTTGCAAACATCACAAAGGAATACGCGAGTACGGGAAACAAACCGATTGATTTTAGAACCACAATTTCATTAGTTAACGATTTTGACAAATATAAAGAATCGTTTGAAACTATAGTCCAAAGCTCATCCAACGAAGATTCTGTGAGATATTGTAAGCGACTGTTAGAATTGGGACAGAACTATATTAGTGACTTCACAAAAATTAAATTAAAATATAAGTAATATGGGAACCGCAGCTAAAAAACCAAGAGCTATGAGAAGTAGACGTTCAGGCGTTAAAAAACTTGAGTTAATAAAGAAAAACATTGGAATATTAAAAAAATATTTGGAATATTTTAAAAAATAACGTAATTTTGTATTATGAAATTTAACGACATACTAAACGAAGGGGTTGAACAAGAGTTTGACGAAGCTGGTGCACCACGAACTTTACAGATTATGCGAGGGATGGTTCCTAAGGTAAGAACTTTGGGTTTTATTACTGCGGAGAATCCTCATGGACAACCAGAAAAACCTGATGTAAACAATAAAATGAATAGACAATTAGAGTCAATTTTAAAGGACGGTTTATGGGGTTACCAAAAGATTAAAGGTAAGTATGGTAGTGTCGAAAATACGTTTTTAGTACGTAATATTTCACGTGATGACCTTTTGAGATATGGAAATAGGTTTGACCAAGAAAGTGTCTTATTTGGTCAGTATTTTGAGGAAGAAGGTAGATATGGAATGAAGTTCCAATTATTAAGTACTGAGAACGGTTCTCTTGGTGATATAATGGGAGAAAGAAACGTTTTTATCAGTAGAGAGGGTGCTGAAGATTTTTATTCTGAAGTTAAAGGACGTAAGTTCCAAATTCCTTTCTTTGATGTAACAAGTGTTGTTAAAAATAAAAACAATAAAGAAAGAGAGGTTACTCGCGATTATCAAAATGCGAGATGGTCTAAGGGTGATTCGGGTGATGTTTTGGGTTCTAAAAAAATTAAAGATGTGGTGTATAAACCTGAGGATCTAGAAACTATAGAAGATTTACAGGAACATGCACTTAGTACAACAGGATTCACTTCATATTCATACCGAGGTAGAATCAAAAATATTTTAAATAATTACTTATAAATTTGGTGGTTTAGTTTTTTCTTACTAATTTTGTGTTTATAAACAAAACATAATAATCATGGATGTAAGAAAAAAGTATGTCGATTTAGTCCACGAAAAATCAATCGATTATCGTTGGGATTTACCAAGTCACGTTGTCGATGTGATGGTCTCTTTATTAATGACAAGAGATGAAATTTGGGTTGGTGGTGATTTTGTACAATCCGTATTAGCAAACAATTTAGGAAATGCAGTTAGAAGGGCTGACGATGTAATTGTGAATTATCTAAAACATATGGTAATTGCACGTGATAATTTCTTTACTGACGGTAGATTGTAAAAAAATTTTACCTCGTAACTTATTGTAAATCATTATGTTACAAACAAGTTTTTCTTTTTTTAAAAAAAATATTTTGCAGAGAAAAACTTTCTCTCTAATTTTGAATTCTAATAAAAAATTAAATAACATGGACAAAACAAAAAATGTCACAGAAAAAATGGTCGATAAGACTATCGGTCGTTTCGTAATCGAAAATACACATATGAGTGTAAACGATTTTATCTCT
>JACCDL011407174.1_pt1 | contig 17651 bp, 12 predicted proteins | sample 7441931 | NCBI WGS metagenome assembly JACCDL01 (sample SAMN15323437, study PRJNA562643) | freshwater metagenome | isolation source: river surface water | place: USA:Blue River Watershed | collected 2017-08-16 | reverse complement strand
TGTAAATGGAAAGAAACTCTTTAACAATCATATCGATCTATACCTGCGAATGGCTTGCAAAGGTAGAAAAATTTATATCTTTGTGCATCCACAAAAAGGGGTGCTCTGAATAAGGGCTGAGATTATACCCAATGAACCTGATGCAGGTAATGCTGCCGAAGGGATTTTGTCGAGTTTTTAGCGCTGAAAACTCGGAAAAAATCAAAGATTAAGGGTTATTGTTAAATCATACAGGATTTGACTCCTTTACCTGTTGTTAAACTTTTCAACAAATTATGAAAAATCTAACGACGCTGTTTTTTTTATTAGTAACACATGTCATGTTAGGTCAAAAGATCGAAGGAAAGGTTTTCGATCAAGAGACGAATGCCCCGTTATGGGGAGCTTCGGTTTCTGTTAAAGGAAGTCAGCGGGGAAATGTAACCGATTCAAAGGGTCGGTTTCAGTTGGCCGCTACGGCTAATGCGACTATTTTAGTCAGTTTTGTGGGTTATGAGCCTGTGGAAGTTTCGGTGGACAAGGCAGCCCAAATCGGATTAAAAAAATCTAACTTCCTGCAAGATGAAGTTGTCGTTCGTGCAACACGGGCGGATGAAAATTCGGCCATGGCCTACTCAAATGTTTCAGCCACTGAGTTGGGTAAAAGTAATCTAGGTCAGGACATGCCTATGTTACTAAATTTTACGCCTTCAGTCGTAACGACCTCAGATGCGGGCGCGGGAATTGGCTATACCGGGATTCGAATTCGAGGCTCGGATGCGACGCGTGTCAATGTGACCGTTAATGGTATTCCAATTAATGATTCGGAATCACAAGGGACGTTCTGGGTTAATATGCCTGATTTTGCTAGCTCAGTTAATTCGGTTCAAATTCAGCGTGGCGTGGGTACTTCTACGAATGGCGCGGGGGCTTTTGGCGGATCGGTTAATATGCAAACCAACACGTTTGAACCCAATGCATATGGAGAGGCGCATGCCTCTGGCGGTTCCTTTGGAACCTTGAAGACTACCTTGAAATTCGGTTCAGGATTATTAAAAGGGAAGTTTACCCTAGATGGGCGTTTATCGCGCATCGTATCGGATGGATTCATCGATCGTGCCTCGTCAAATTTAATTTCTGCCTATTTTTCTGCAGGGTATTTTGGGGCGAAAAGTTTCGCGCGTTTCAACTACTTTACTGGGAATGAAAAGACCTACCAGTCTTGGTATGGAACCCCTGAAAGTAGGGTAAATGGTTCCACAACTGAAATGCAGGCTTTTATTGACCGTAACTATCTGTCTGAGGCGGATGCCACTAATTTGTTGACCAGCGGCCGTAGGTACAATTACTATACCTATGACAATCAAACAGATAATTATGCGCAGGATCACTTTCAATTAATCACAAATCACCGTTTGTCGGAGGTTTGGAATTTAGACTTAAATGCCCACTATACGTATGGAAGGGGTTATTTTGAGGAGTTTAGACCCAATGCAGATTTACAATCGTATGGACTTGGAGCAAAACCCATCGTGGATGTGATTCGCCGGAAATGGTTAGATAATGATTTTTATGGGTCGACATTTGCGTTGAATTATGCTGGTTCGCAAAAATTCAAGTTCACTTTTGGAGGTGCTTGGAATAGGTACATTGGTCGTCATTATGGCTTACTCATTGCGCCAGTTGCTTTTGCAGGTCATGAGTGGTATCGTAGTCGATCGCAAAAAACAGATTTGAATTTATATGCCAAAGCGAATTGGGATCTAGCTACTGCTTGGAATGCTTACTTTGATGTCCAATTTCGTACCATAGGTTACCGCATGCTTGGAACAGCGGATAAGTTTTTGACTTTGAATTCAGATAATACGTATTCATTTTTCAACCCAAAATTTGGCCTAACGCATCAAATTTCAGAGAAATCCAAAGTGTACGGTTCAGTTTCTGCGGGTAGCAAGGAGCCTAGTCGGCAAGATTTTGTCGACAATGCAGCCGCGGTACCTCGCCCGGAATACTTACAGGATTATGAGTTTGGATATGAGCGAGCAGGTCAACGATATGGATTGCAGGTAAATGGCTATTTCATGAATTACCAGGATCAATTGGTTTTAACTGGAGCTGTTAATTCGACCGGTGATGCTATTCGGACCAATGTGGAAAAGAGTTACCGTTTGGGTTTAGAAACCGTTCTAAATTACCAAATTTCAAAGCGTCTTGTTTGGAGCGGTAATGTAACCTTGAGCCAAAACCGCATTGAGAATTTTCAAGAAAAAATATTCGACTATGATTTAAATCAAGAGGTAGTCATCAATCATGGAAATACAGATATTGCCTTTTCGCCTTCGGTAATTTATGGAAGTACGTTGACCTATACAGCAGGCGCGTTTGAAGGAAGCATTTTGCGCAAATATGTAGGTAAGCAATATTTGGATAACACCTCGGATGATGCCCGATCGCTCGCCGCCTACAATACACATGATATTCGCTTGAAGTATACGATGAAGAAAGGCCCTGCTTTTACGTTGTTACTGAATAATGTATTGAACGAGATGTATTCTTCTAATGGATACACCTATTCTTATCGGTATGGCGGAGCTACCACGACCGAGAATTTTTACTATCCACAAGCGGGATTTAATTTCTTGCTGGGAGCGAGTCTTCGATTCTAATTAGCCTAAAAAAAGCCTCAGCATCTTGTAAGATCTGAGGCTTTTTTATTAGTTCATTAAATCCCATTTCCATCCCCATTTAGCAAGGCGGTAACGAACAGAATACCAAAGGACACCGAGTCCATAGATGGAGCTGCGTTTGAAGTTGATGGAAGAAGCTTCTTCGAAATATTTTGTTGGGCAAGTAACTTCACCCACTTCAAACCCTTTCCAGAATACCTGTAAGATCATTTGATTGTCGAAAACAAAGTCATCATCACATTTCGTGAAGTTGACTGACTGCAGAACTTCTTTAGAAAAAGCTCGGTAACCTGTGTGATATTCGGATAATTTTTGGTCGATTAAGATGTTTTGGAACAAAGTTAAAAGCCGGTTGGCGATATACTTATAGATCGGCATTCCTCCTTTCAAGGCGCCTTTACCTAAAATTCTAGAAGCGAAAACCACGGGATAAAGTCCGTTACCAATGATCGAAATCATGGCTTTCAATAGCATGGGGGTATATTGATAATCAGGATGTAGCATGATCACGATATCCCCACCTAGCTCAAGTGCTTTCGTATAGCAGGATTTTTGATTACCGCCGTAACCTTTGTTTTTATCGTGCCGGATAATGTGTTTTATGCCAATTTGTTGGGCAACTTCCACGGTATTGTCGGGACTGTAGTCGTCTACCAGAATGACTTCGTCTACCCAGTCATGTGGGATTTCGTTGTAAGTTTTTTCTAGTGTCAGCGCTGCCTTGTAAGCGGGCATCACGACGATTACCTTTTTGCCTTCGTACATATGATATTGGTCAAAATTTGCGACCTTTGTCCCTTTGAAAGCGTAAAAATACTTATTTATGAGTGAATCTCTATTTTTTCTTGTCTTTTCAGTGCTTGTGATCGCGGTGATGTTGATTGATTTGGGCATCTTTAAAAAGGAGGGCTCAGCGGAGGTTACGTTTCGTGAAGCTGGATTTTGGTCGGGTGCATGGGTGTTGCTAGCCATTATGTTTTATGTTTTTTTAGGGTATAATGGAGCTTTAGTGCATGGAATTAAGGATTTGGAAGGGTTGCGGGCGGTCCAACAAGCCTATGCGCCACATATAGATTTGGGGACTGGTTCTTACTTTGATCAGTTGGCTGTTTTTCAGGATAATTTATCGCTTGAGTTTATTACGGGCTATTTGGTTGAATATTCGTTGTCGGCCGACAATGTGTTTGTCTTTATTTTAATTTTCAACTCGTTTGGGGTTCAGAAACGGTATTACAAGAAGATATTGGTTTGGGGGATTTTGGGAGCGATTGTATTGCGGTTGGTATTTATCTTTTTGGGGGCAGCTTTGTTGCAGAAATTTGATTGGATCATTTACTTGTTTGGTGCATTTTTGGTCTACACGGGCGTGAAGATTTTGGTGGCTAAGCAACATGATGAAGAGATAAATCCAGGGGATCATTCGGTGGTTAAATTACTTTCTAAATATTTTAATGTCTACAAACGAAATGTGATTGGGCACTTTTTTGTGCGCATGAAGAAGACGGGGAAGGTATTTATTACGCCTATTTTTGTGGTGGTTGTCGTGATTGCTTTTACAGATATTTTGTTTGCGGTAGATTCGATTCCCGCTATTTTTTCAATTTCGAAGGACCCTTATATCGTGTTTTTCAGTAATGTTTTTGCGGTTATGGGGCTACGCTCGTTGTTCTTTTTTCTTTCAAGTTTGATGGGCTTATTTCGTTTCTTACCGATGGGTTTGGGGGTGTTGCTCAGTTTCGTCGGTTTGAAGATGATTTTTCATCATTATTTAGACCAATGGGGTTTTGGAACTACGGCTTCCCTCGGCGTCATCATAGGAATACTGTCTTTCAGCATTGGATTGAGCCTTTTGTTCCCGGAGAAAAAATAATCAGTTTTTTATCAGTTTTTATTTAGGTGTTACTGCCGTAAAATCTGATTTTTGGTAACGCTGCCGGGGTCGTAGACCCCGGCAGCGTTTACCCCACCTGCCATTCGCGAACTAATTTCCGGTACTGAAGTGGGGTTTCCTGCATGTAATTCTTAAACTGTTTATTGAAGTGAGAAAGGTTCCCAAAACCACTTTCAAAGCAGATTTCGGCCATGCTTAACTGGCTACTCCGCAATAACTCACAGGCGTGTTTAATGCGAAATTCTGTCACCATCTCCACAAAAGTTTTCTTAGTGACCTTCTTGAAATAACGGCAAAAAGCCGTTTCAGTCATATTGGCTAAATGCGCCACTTCATCCAAATGAACTTCTTGTGTATAATTCGCGATGACATAGGCATAGACCCGATTAATGCGAGCTAGGTCAACCGCTGATAAAGCATAACTCGCATCATTCGATTCGATGATTTGTACATCTGAACCACCTTGACTCAATTGATGTAAAATGTTTAGAAAAGCAAGTAGTTGTGGGAATGGTGCCAAATCCCCAAGCTGCATTAATTCACGAGCTATTCGATCTTGGGTGGGTCCCTGCACCGATAAACCTCCGCGGGATTTTTCCAATAGCTGACGGATCCCAGCACAAGCCGGCTTAGTCAGAAAGTCTCCGCCTAAAAAATCTTTTTTGAAATGAATAACAAGCGCTTGTGCTGCAGTGGGCGAATCTTCTATCGCCAACCAGTCTTTGCGGTGATTTTGCCAGCAATGTGGTACATTTTCTCCGAGTAAAACTAAATCGCCTGGGCCAAAGTCCGTAATTTGATTTCCTACAAATCGTTTGCCTGTTCCTGAGATTATCAACGTTAATTCAAATTCGGGATGAAAGTGATACGGGGCATCGAATCGTGCCTGAATAACTTCTTTCAACTGGATCGAATTTCCAACAGGATCCCCAATATGCTCTAAACTTGCCTTCATTGTTTTATCAAATTACCTGATTGGTGCGAAACTAATCGCACCGCAGGTAAAATTGCATTATTATTGGCAAATTTTCAGGTAGTCTTAGCCACAATATTTTAGAAACTTTGTGCATGCTAACAACTCAATATTCTCTTCGCGCAGACCAAATCGCTGAATTTCAGCAAAATGGTCACATTTATTTACCCCAAGTACTTAAAAAGGATGCGCTTGAACCTTATCGCCAAGCGATTCGCTCCTGGGCTGCAGATTTTCAAGCTAAGCAAAAACCCATCGAGGAGCGTGATACCTATGGCAAGGCATTTTTACAAATGATGAATTTATGGGAAGAAGATGCCCAAGTGCGCGAGTTTGTTTTAGCCAAGCGATTTGGCCAGTTGGCCGCCGATTTATTGGGCGTGAAACAAGTCCGTCTTTACCACGATCAGGCACTTTTTAAAGAACCAGGAGGTGGACTGACTCCATGGCACCAGGATCAATATTATTGGCCACTTCAAACACCGAAAACCGTCACCATGTGGATGCCTTTAGTTGATATTTCTGAGGATATGGGTATGTTGACTTTTGCCTCAGGGACCCAACAAGTTGAATTACCCCCGATGCCTATTTCCGATGAATCTGAAGCGATGATCGCGCGTTATGTCCAAGATCAAAAATTCCCGATTGTTGCTCAGAAAACAATGCAAGCAGGAGATGCCACTTTTCATATGGGCTGGACCTTACATGCCGCTCCCGGAAATGATTCGAAAACAATGCGTGAAGTAATGACAGTCATATTTATGGATGCTGACGCGGTGGTGATGGAACCTAAAAACCCGAATCAAGAAGCAGATCGCTTGCGCTGGCTATCCGGTTATGAACCTGGCAAAAAGGTAGATTCTCCATTAAACCCGTTAGTTAATTAACTTGGTAATGGTGGGCACTTGCATTTTTTCTTTCGTTTAAGAAACGAAAAAATACCCTTTTTCTTTTGGTAAACTTTTGGTTTTGCATACGAAAAATGACTCATTCTGGCGGTCATGACGACCGAAGCTTCTGATTCATACAGCGAACCCGCAATCAGAACAAATGACCACAAGGCGATGACTTTTTTCATTCGTTTAAACGCGCTTTAAAGTAGGTAGTCGCTAGCTTCCAAGCCTCTTCCGTGGCTGCTTTGTCAAATGCAGGGTTCGATGGATTTGCAAATGCATGCTCCGCATCGAACGATTTAACTTGGATTCCTTTTCCAGCTAATTTCATGTTTGCCTCGAATTCAGCTACAACTGTAGGAGAGATGAATTTTTCTCGTCCCGCAAACAATCCCAAAACATCCGTATTCAATAATTTTAATTGTTCCACATCTTTGACTGGCATGCCATAGTACATCACACATGCCGTTGCCTGTGTTCCAGCCAAGATAGATGCTTTCAGCGAAAGGGCTCCGCCAAAGCACCAGCCAACAGTCGCGATTTTAGCTTTGGGACCTACGAAAGCGATGGCACCTTTAATTATATTTTCTAAACGTAGGGGATTTGCTCCCCCCATATACTTACCCGCTTCTTCGCGCGTGGTAGCTACCTTTCCATCATACATATCGATCGCCATGACATTCACATTCCCCAAATCTGTGTAGAAATGTTCTGCCTCACGCTTGATGTGGTCATTTAGTCCCCACCACTCTTGAAAAACAAACAAAGTATAAGTAGTTGGTTTAGCAGCCTTAATGTAAAAGGCATTTGCTTGCTGGCCATCAGGTGTCGAAAAGGTGATCATTTCACCGCCCGCCTGGCTAACATGACGATACGGCTTGGGAAGTTTATGTGAACGCTGAAAAGCCTTGTTAGAAGCCATCAATTGCATGTCGTCTTTGGTCATAAAGCAACATGATTGACCAAAGCTGGCACTTGTGATGAAAAGAAGTGCGATTAACGCAAATAATTTGTTCATGGTAGAAATATTTGATGAAATTTATGAATAAAATTCGCATTTAGGCTAACTTGCGAGACCTATTGTTAAAAATATAACCTATGAAAAAGAATTTATTCGGCTTAGGCCGAGTGGTGTTTGCAGCATTCATTAGCTTAGCATCAATCTCAATCGCCTTCGCTCAGGAGGCAAATCCCTTGAAAGGTCAAAAAGTTTTGGTCTTTTCGTTAACCAAAGGTTTCCGACACAGCTCCATTAAGCCTGGCCAAATTGCCTTATTCAAAATGGCAAAAGAAAAAGGTTTCTCGGTTGACACAACTGAAAATCCAGCCATGTTCACGGAGAAAAACTTGAAAAACTACCGCGTGGTTGTTTTTATGAGTACCACTGGAAACGTATTAAATGACCAACAACAAAATGCATTTGAGCGCTATATTCAAGCAGGAGGTGGTTATTTTGGAGTGCATGCGGCAACTGATACAGAATATGATTGGCCTTGGTATAATCAATTAGCGGGTGGTCAATTCGCCTCGCATCCAGGTCGGCCAAATGTCCAAAAAGGTACATTCACTGCCGTAGATCAGGCACATATTTCGACTAAACATATGCCGACGACATTCGATCGTACGGATGAATTTTACGATTTTAAGAACTTCAATAAAGATGTTAAGGTGCTAATTACCTTGGATGAGAAATCATACAAGGACGGCAAAATGGGGGACTATCACCCGATGGCTTGGTACCATGAGTTCGATGGTGGACGTGCATTTTATACTAATTGGGGTCATACGCATGAGACATTTGATGAGCCTTTAGTCCTTCAGCATATTTGGGGTGGCTTGCAATGGGCAGCTTCAGGTCCAGCAATTAACTATAACAAGCCTTTGCGTACAGGTCCACTTCCAGAGGACAACCGTTTTACGAAGACAATTTTAGATAAAAATTTGGATGAGCCTACAGAGTTGGCGATGACAGATGGCGGTAAAATTTTCTTTGCCGAGCGCAAAGGAAAGTTGAAAATGTTTGACCCGAAAAAAGGGAAAACAAAGGTCGTAGCGGATTTGAATGTATTTTCTAAGTTCGAGTACGGTTTGATGGGTGTGAATGTGGACCCTAACTACTCAAAAAATCACTGGATTTATTTATTCTATTCACCTCAGACAGGGCAGCCTGATACGGCGCAGCATCTTTCACGATTCGTTTATGATGAGCTAAAAGATACCTTGGTCATGGAAAGTGAAAAAGTATTGTTACGTGTTCCAGTCAAGCGTGATGGCTGCTGCCATACCGGTGGATCCATCGCTTGGGATAAATCAGGAAACTTGTATTTATCTACAGGAGACGACACGAATCCATTTGATTCCAATGGCTATGGCCCTATCGATAACCGCGACAAGCGTTCGGGTTGGGATGCACGTGCAACGTCATCCAATACAAATGATTTACGTGGAAAAATCTTACGCATCAAGCCTACAGATGATGGTAAGTATACAATCCCAGAAGGGAATTTGTTTCCCAAAGGCCTTTACCATACAAAGCCAGAAATTTATGTCATGGGGAATCGCAACCCATACCGGATAGCGGTAGACCAACATAACGGATTCTTATATTGGGGTGAAGTAGGTCCAGATGCAGGTGAAGATTCACCTAAGTATGGTTCAAAAGGCCATGATGAAGTTAATCAGGCACGCGAAGCCGGGTATTTCGGTTGGCCTTTATTTGTGGCAGATAATCGCCCATACAACCAACGGGACTTTAATAAAGATTCTACATGGGCTAAATTCAATCCCAAAGCGCCGGTAAATGACTCACCGCACAATACGGGATTAGCGCATTTACCAAACGCGCAAAAGGCATTTATCTATTACCCATATGGCGATTCTCCAGAATTCCCAGTGATGGGCAAAGGATCACGAAATGCCATGGCTGCAGGTGTGTATTACAGTTCAGATTATCCAAAAGATTCCAAAGTGAAATTGCCAAATTTCTATGACGGCAAGTTGTTCGCATATGATTGGTCTCGTGATTTAGTGTATACGGTGAGTATGAAAGCAAATGGGGACTACTTAAGCATGGAGCGTTTCTTGCCAAATATGAGCTTCTCACACCCGATGGATTTCACCTTTTCAAAAGATGGTGCGATTTACGGATTGGAATATGGGCCAAATTGGTTTGCTCAAAACGAGGAGGCAGTTCTATTTAAATTAGAATACAATGCAGGAAATCGTACACCGAATGTAGTCGCTACGGCAAGTAAGAAAGAAGGAGCCGCTCCGATGCAAGTGAAATTTTCGTCGGAAGGAACCATCGATTATGACAAGGATCCGATTACTTATCAATGGAATTTCGGTAACGGTCAAACAAGTACAGCCGCAAATCCAACGCACACTTTTACAAAACCAGGTGTTTACAACGTGGTTCTAAAAGTTAAGGATAACAAGGGTAATTCAAATACAGCTTCTGTTCGTGTGAAAGTTGGTAACGACGTACCTAAAGTTGACGTTCAAATTGAGGGTAACAAAACTTTCTATTGGAATGACAAAACGGTCAACTACCAAGTATCGGTAGAAGATAAGGAAGATGGAACGTTGGCTGCGAATAAAATTTCAGAGGAAGATGTGGTGTTAAATATCAATTACCTAGAAGGGTATGATCGCACAATCATCGAGCAAGGTCACAAGAGCAATACAACATTCTCTAATGGAAAACGCTTAATTGATTTGTCGGATTGCAAGACATGTCACGCGGTAGAAAAGAAGTCTATTGGACCAGCTTACAAAGAGATCGCGAAGAAATACCGTGCGAGTTCTCAAAACATTGATGAGCTTTCTAAGAAGATTATCAGTGGTGGTGGTGGAGTTTGGGGTGAGCAGGTAATGGCGGCCCATCCACAGATTTCCAAAGCGGATGCACGTGAAATGGTGATTTACATCTTGGGTCTTTCAGATAAGAAGAAAGCATCTCAACCAGTGAAAGGTTCGTATGTAACTTCAGATAAAGGCAAGCCAGGAACATTCATCTTCTCTGCATCTTACACAGACAAAGGAAATGGTAAAATGACACCGGCAACAGGTCAAAAAGTTGTGACTTTGCGTGATGCCAAAATTGCCGCGGGATCCTACGATAGCAATGTGAAAACAATGAAAACGAAAGTAGATGGTCTAGGTGAAATCGTTGTCGCGTTAGGTGATCAAGGATATGCCGCTTTCAATCAAATTGATTTGACAGGTATCAAGAATATTCAGATCTCAGCATTTGTGTTAGCTGGTCAAACGGCTGGCGGTAAGTTGGAAATGCGCCTAGGCAGTCCAACAGGTAAGGTGGCAGGTAGTGTAGATATTCAAAAAGCGGGTCAAGTAACCATGCCAGTTTCAGTGAGTGGCGTAAATGACTTGTACTTTGTATTTGTGAATCCTACTGCTGGTGATAAACCATTGTATGCCTTGAAGGAGTTCTTCTTCGAGAACTAGGCTTAAGCCAATGGATTTGATGTGAAATGAATAAGGCCCCAATCGGGGCCTTATTTTATTTTGGAGGATGCTCAGCGATTCGAATAGCCTTGAGATATAAGTTCTCCACCTTCTTTCGCGCCCAATCCGTTTTACGTAAAAATGTCAAACTGGAATTGATACTTGGCTCATGCGAAAAACAGTTGATGCGGATGCGGCTCGAGAGCCCTTCCCAGCCGTAGGTGTCAACTAAATATTCTAAAATAAATTTTAGCGTTTTGCCTTCTAATGGATCCATCGTTTATGCTCTTTCAGATAGTTCTAACCAACGTAATTCTTTTTCTTCCAGGGTGTTTTTAATGACTTCTATTTCTTTTGCCCAATCAGCCAATAGCTGAAAATCAGCTGAGCCACTATTTAATTTTTCGATTAGGGCTTCCTTCTCAACTTCCAATTTGGCCATTTCTTTTTCTAATTCGTCGAATTCTTTTTGCTCTTTGAAGCTCAATTTGGCACCTTTTTGAACCGAGACTACGGGTGTTTCAATAACCGCAGCTTTAGGAGCCGGAGCAGGTTCCTTTTCTTTATTTTCTAACGCAATCCGGTAATCTGTATAATTTCCATTGAAGAAGTTGACCTCTCCTTCACCTTCCACCAAGATTAATTGGTCTACTAAATTATCCATAAAATAGCGGTCGTGCGAAACGAGTAATAAACAACCTTGGAACTCACTTAAAAAGTCTTCTAATAATTGAAGTGTATCTAAATCTAAGTCGTTTGTAGGCTCATCTAGAATTAAGAAATTGGGATTCTTTACCAAAACTTGCATTAGTTGCAAACGCTTTTTCTCCCCACCAGACAATTTCGAAACAGGCGTGTATTGCTGGGCCGTTGGGAATAAAAATTTACTTAAAAACTGGCTCGGTGTCAACGACTCATTCTTGCCATAAGGGATTACTTCCGCGATTTCTGTAATGGTATCGATGACACGTTGTTCGGGCTTAAATTCGAATGGCAATTGTGTATAATACCCAATCACTAAGGTTTCGCCTGGATCAATGGTTCCCGAATCGGGTTGTTCTAAGCCAGTCAATAATTGCAAAAAGGTCGTTTTCCCCGCACCGTTTTTTCCTACGATTCCTATTCGATCTTTTTTCTTAAATGTATAGGTGAAATCATTGACTATTTTTTTCTCACCCCAGGCCTTTTTTAGGTGGTTGATTTCAATGATTTTATTCCCTAAACGGGACATTTGGATATTCAATTCCAGCTTGCTATCGTCAACTTTCCGATGGGCCATTTCCTCTGTTTCAGAAAAGGCGTCGATGCGGGATTGAGATTTGGTGCCTCGTGCTTTTGGCTGGCGACGCATCCATTCCAATTCCTTGCGGTATAAGTTTTTTGCCTTCGCAACGGTACTTGCTTCTGACGCCTCGCGCTCTGCTTTTTTCTCTAAGAAATACCCATAATTTCCTTCGTAGGTATAAATGGACCCAAGGGCCAATTCCATCATTTTGTTGCAGACTTTATCCAAGAAATAACGGTCGTGGGATACGACCAATACAGTGACATTTGGCCCAGATAAAATACCTTCTAACCATTCAATGGTTTCAATGTCCAAGTGGTTAGTTGGCTCATCCAAAATCATGATGTCTGGACTTTCGATCAACAATTTCGCCAATGAAAGGCGTTTCTTTTGGCCACCTGACAGGGTGGAAACTTGTTGGTCTCCATCGGGAATACCCAAACGTGTAATGATTTGTTTGGCTCTGGCCTCGTAATCCCAGGCATTATGTGCCTCCATTAATGCAAATGAATCTTCTAGTTCCTGAGGATCACCGGAGAGCATGGCTTTTTCGTAAGCTTTAATCGCTACGGCACTTGGTAAATCATCTGAAAACAAATAGTTTAACACACGTTCATTTTCTGCAAAAATTGGATTTTGGGGTAAGTAGCCTACACGAATACCCTTGCGGATTGTAATCTTGCCTTCGTCGGGGGATTGCATGCCCATGATGGATTCCATCAAGGTGGTTTTCCCTGTTCCGTTTTTTCCGATGAGCGCTACTTTTTCGCCTTTCTGCAAGCCGAAAAATAGGTTTTTAAATACCCAGCGTTCGCCAAGATTTCGCGAAATATTCTCCGCCGATAGATAATTCATAAGGTATTAGTCGTTTGCTTCTGCAGCTTCTTCACGCATTTTTCTGCGTAATACTCGGCCCGAAACGATGATGCTGATCTCATACAATCCGAATAACGGAAAAGCGACCAACAATTGGGAAATCACATCTGGGGATGGCGTGATAATCGCAGCCACTAACAAGATGACGATCAACGCATGTTTGCGGTATTCGCGCATGAAGGATGGGGTTAAAATTCCTACTTGCGATAATACGAATGCAATCATGGGCAACTGAAAAGTCAGACCACATGCGAGTGTTAACATGGACAATAACGAAATGTAGTCATTGATGTCAAATTGATTTTGGATTGAAGGGTCTAGCTTGAAATTAGCTAAGAAATTAATGGCCATTGGGGCCACAATAAAATATCCAAAGGACACGCCTACAAAAAATAACAAAGAAACCCAGAAAACAGCACCGCGTGCCGCTTTCATTTCTTTTGATTTAAGTCCTGGACGGATAAATCGCCAAACCTCATAAAAGGCATATGGAAATGCAAACATTAAACCCACAATGATTGATTGCGTTAAGGCCATCATAAATTGACCTGAAACCTCGCGCGACTGCAAAATGAAGTCGGCCTGCTGCATGCAAAGACTGGTCCATCCGGTGACATCCGCTAAGCGGCAAAGTACTTGATTTGTCCAAAAATCAACTTTGGTAGGTCCCATGATGATGATTCCGAAAATTTCATTTCGGAATATCCAGGCTGCAATAGTAAAAATCAAGATCGATGCAATGGAACGAATAATGTGCCAGCGCAACTCCTCTAGGTGATCTAGAAAGGACATTTCTGTCCCATCTTTATCCTCATCTAATTCTTCGTCCCAATCTTGATCTAACGCCATTTTTAATAATTATAGATATAATGGGAATTGCTTTACCCATTCGTTTACTTCTCCTTTAATCGTTTTTAATACGGCTTCATTAGCATGGTTCATCAAAGCCTTGTCTACCATCTCTACGATCTGTACCATGTCTGCTTCTTTCAATCCACGGGTGGTCATCGCGGCCGTACCCACGCGCATTCCCGACGTCACAAATGGTGACTTGTCATCAAATGGAACCATATTTTTGTTGATGGTAATGTCCGCCTGAATCAACGTATTTTCTGCTAATTTGCCACTCAATCCTTTTGGGCGTAAGTCGATGAGCATCAAGTGATTATCGGTTCCTCCAGAAATAATTTCGTATCCTTTTGCTAAGAAAGCCTTCGCCATTGCTTGCGCATTTGATTGCACTTGCTTTGCATATGTTTCGAATGTTGGCGTCAATGCTTCACCAAACGCGATTGCTTTTGCTGCAATGACGTGCTCTAAAGGACCGCCTTGCGTTCCTGGGAACACAGCGCCGTCTAGGCATGCCGACATTAATTTAAGTTCACCCTTTAATGTTTTGAATCCAAAGGGGTTTTCAAAATCGTTGCCCATCATGATCAAACCACCACGCGGTCCACGTAATGTTTTGTGGGTAGTTGTGGTGATGATATGGCAATGTTGTACGGGGTTATTCAATAAACCTTTGGCAATTAAGGCCGAAGGATGTGAAATATCTGCTAACAAGATGGCACCAATTTTATCAGCAATGGCACGTAAACGGGCATAGTCCCAATCGCGTGAGTAAGCTGAAGCGCCACAAATAATCAATCTTGGTTTTTCTTTTAACGCGGTTGCTTCTACTTTGTCCCAGTCGATTAATCCTGTCTCTTTTTCTACACCGTAAAAGAAGGCTTGGAAATATTTTCCGGAGAAATTTACAGGAGAACCGTGGGATAAGTGACCACCATGAGATAGGTCAAACCCTAAAATTTTATCACCTGGATTTAAGAAAGATAAAAATACAGCTGCATTAGCTTGCGCACCTGAGTGCGGTTGCACGTTAGCCCATGTCGCACCAAATAATTTTTTCGCTCGTTCAATGGCGATAGTTTCTACCTCATCGACTACTTCACAACCACCATAATAACGTTTCCCTGGAAGTCCTTCGGCGTATTTATTGGTTAAGACACTTCCTTGTGCTTCCATCACCTGTGGCGATGTAAAGTTTTCAGATGCAATTAACTCAATGCCAAATTCTTGTCGGTGAGCTTCCTGATCAATCAGTGAAAAAATTTCGTTGTCTCGTTGGGTTGGAAATGTGCTGGCAGCCATGAATAAATGATGTTCTTGATTACGTAAATTAAGGGGGTAAATTTACGTTTTTTTATCTGAATAGAAAAGCGAAGTGGGTGGAACTATGCCGACAAATATCACGTTTGTATCCCAGTAAAAAAGCGTAATTTTGCAGGCATTAATTTTTCAACAAATGAAATTAAAATTTCTAGCGCTGTTCCTACTATTTACGGTTCAGCTTTTTGGTCAAAAAATCACCCCGGCAAAATGGTCTTGGACCTTGTCACCTGCGCAGCCTACGGTAGGACAGGAAGCTGAATTGATTTTTAAAGTAGCCATTGATAAGGGTTGGTACTTATATTCCTCTGATTTTGATAAGGATTTAGGCCCTGTTGTGACTTCGGTTACCTTAAAAGCTGGATTGGGAATTGATGTGGTGGGGCCTTTGAAGGCAATAAATCCGCATAGTAAAGAAGACAAAGAGATTTGGGGAGGAACGTATACCTATTTCACCGAGCAAGGGGAGTTCCGCCAGAAAATTAAAATTACGTCTGATACGTGGGTGATTGATGGAACTTATGATTCCCAGGCATGCTCGAATGAGAGTGGCTTGTGTGTGCCTATCAAAGGTGTTTTCAAAATTTCAGCTGCGGAAGACTCAAAAAAAAAAGCCTCTGATGTAGCTGGCGGTGGATTAATTGAGTTCTTTTTTGTGGCTTTGGGCGCTGGTTTGCTAGCTTTATTGACGCCATGTGTCTACCCACTAATCCCGATGACTGTAAGTTTCTTTACGAAGAAACAAGGTGGAAAGCGCTTAGCTTTTTTATATGGCTTGTTTATTGTTTTGATTTATGTGTTTTTTGGAACGATACTCGCCTTCTTTGCGGGGGCTAGCTTTGCGAATTTCTTGAGTACGCATTGGATTCCAAATCTGCTCTTTTTTGCGATTTTTATCTTCTTTGGAATTTCTTTTTTGGGGGCATTCGAGATTGTTTTGCCTTCAGGTTTGGTGAACTCTGTTGATGCCAAATCCGACAAAGGAGGCCTATTAGGCGTGTTTTTTATGGCCTTTACGCTTGTTTTGGTATCATTTTCATGTACAGGCCCCTTAGCTGGATCGATTTTGATTGCGGCATCACAAGGTGTTTTCTTAAAACCAATTATTGGCATGTTGGGCTTTTCGCTGGCCTTCGCCATTCCATTTACCTTATTTGCAATTTTCCCTGGGTTTATGAAGTCCTTACCTAAGTCGGGCAATTGGATGAATGAGGTGAAGGTTGTTTTGGGTTTCCTGGAGATTGCGTTAGCCTTCAAATTTTTAAGTGTTGCTGATCAGGTTTACCATTGGCATTTGTTGGATCGTGAGATTTTCTTGGCGATTTGGATTGCGGTCTTTGGTGCGTTGACTTTGTATTTGTTTGGTAAGATTTCTTTGCCACACGATGGACCTTCGAAAAACTTATCGGTGCCTCGCACCTTATTTGCTACGGCTGTTTTAGCTTTTGTGATTTATTTAATTCCAGGGATGTTCGGTGCTCCACTGAAGGGATTATCGGGCTGGTTGCCACCTTTGAGTTCACAGGATTTTAAGGGATCAGAGGCTGCTGTAGCTGCTCCACAAAAAATGTCGGATCAAGGGCAAAAGAAATATGCTGATTTTCTAACCTTACCCTTGGGCTTGCAGGGATTCTTTGATTTTGAGGAAGCAAAGGCTTATGCGCTTAAAGTCAATAAGCCATTGTTTATCGATTTTACAGGTCACGGATGTGTGAACTGCCGGAAGATGGAGGAGAATGTGTGGTCGGATCCGCAAGTATTAAAACGCTTACAAGAGCAATATGTTGTGGTCGCTTTGTATTGTGATGACAAAACGGAATTGCCTGCAGATCAGTGGTATGTATCGAAGGTGGATGGTCAGGAGAAGAAGACTTTGGGTGATCAAAATTTAGATTTTCAAATTACTCGATTTGACTCGAATGCGCAGCCACATTATGTATTATTAGACCCGCGTAATGATGCAGCGCCGATGGTAAAGCCCGTGGCATTTGACGCGAATATAGCTCATTTTGTTTCCTTTTTGGATCAAGGGGTGTCAGTCTATAAAGGTGCTAAATAATGCAGTGGGGATCCTATTTTGCGGTGATGGCCGCTTCGTCTATTAAATTTGTTGCTGGACCGTTGACAGGTTTTGGGCTGGGGTTATCGATGCTTGAAACAATTGTTTGTACTTGGATAGGCATGATGTTTACGGTGACGGTGATGTTGACCATTGGGCGTTTTCTAGTACAACAAATTGCTCGGATTCGTGTTCAAAAACCAAAATTATTTTCGGGACGTGTTCGGTATGCGGTAAGTATTTGGCAGCGATTTGGGATCAAGGGAATCGCAGTGATGACGCCTCTTCTTTTTACACCGATTGGTGGAAGTTTACTGGCTTTATCGTTTAAAGTTCCCACGCCTCGTGTGTTGTTTTTTATGGCGATATCAG
>JACCDL010741057.1_pt1 | contig 17659 bp, 13 predicted proteins | sample 7441931 | NCBI WGS metagenome assembly JACCDL01 (sample SAMN15323437, study PRJNA562643) | freshwater metagenome | isolation source: river surface water | place: USA:Blue River Watershed | collected 2017-08-16 | reverse complement strand
GCACAAATTTCATCGGTATCCACCAAGACAATATCGTCAACAACACGTTGACAGATTTTGAACGTTTCCTTCCCAACCATTTTTACCGCGGTGCCATCGGAGAACAAACCGACTTCCTTTAATTCAATACGCTTTCCAAGACGAAGGGATTGCTTCATTGCATCGGAGTCAATCGTTTGTACACCAATCACTTTTATTTCAGGCTGGATTGCTTTCATGTATTCGCCGATGCCAGAGATGAGGCCGCCTCCACCAATTGCAACAAATACTGCGTCAATTTTTTGGGGATGCTGCTCAAGTATTTCTTTTGAAATCGTGCCTTGACCTGCGATGAAATCGGGATCATCAAACGGATGAATGAAGGTATACCCCTTTTTTTTCTGCAGAGTTTGCGCTTCTTGATATGCATCGCTGTAGGAGTCGCCTGTTAGAACAAGTTCAACCCATTTACCTCCATGAGCCTTTACAGCCTCAATTTTGACTAAGGGGGTGGTGATCGGCATAACAATAACCGCCTTGCATTTGAGTTTTGCAGCTGCAAGGGCAACACCCTGCGCATGGTTTCCGGCAGATGCGGCAATTACCCCCTTTTTTAGTACCGTAGGACTGAGGCTAGCCATTTTGTTATAGGCGCCGCGTAACTTAAATGAGAAAACGGGTTGATTGTCCTCGCGCTTTAACAAAATAGTATTGTGAAACCGAGTACTTAAATTGCGAGCTTTTTCGAGTTCGGTTTTGCGAGCAACGTCATAAACTTTGGCGTTCTCAATTCTCTTTAAATAGTTATTTTTCATACTAGAAGCGTACCATGTCCTACGCCTAAGTCCTTCAATTAATTGAGTATTGTTCTAATGATCGGCGAACACAAATGGACAAGCTCATCTAAAATAGGGTTTTAACTGATTAGTCACCATGAACGCGCCTATCGCCTTAGATAGTTTGTCTGAGCCAGCTACTGAATCCCCCCGTTTGCGTGAGATTCCCTATAACTACACATCCTTCTCAGACAAAGAGATTGTAATTCGCCTATTGGGTCGAGATGCGTGGCAGGTTCTTGAGCAATTGCGGGGAGTGCGTCGCACGGGAAGATCAGCCCGAATGCTCTTTGAGGTTTTGGGAGACATTTGGGTTGTTCAACGTAACCCTTATTTACAAGACGATTTACTCGACAACCCCAAACGACGTCAGGCGTTAATCGATGCTCTATGGCACCGCTTGCGTGAGGTTGAAAAACGTGTTTCTGGTGATTCGGCAAAACAAGTTGGTTTGTTACTTTCTACTGCTCGCAAAGCCGTCGAAACCTTTGCCATGGAATTTGAAACGGTATCGCAATTGCGTAAACAGGCAAAAAAAGCGTTTACCAAGTTCACACATGTCGATAATATTGCCTTCGACGGTATGTCGCGTGTTGCACACGTAACAGACGCAACCGATTGGCGTATTGAATACCCCTTTGTCGTTCTCAAGCCAGATACTGAAAATGAAATTCCTAATTTAGTACGAACCTGTATTGAGTTAGGTCTTACGATTGTTCCTCGTGGCGGTGGCACCGGTTACACCGGCGGTGCGATTCCAATGGTTGCGATGTCGGCAGTTATCAATACAGAAAAATTAATTGATCTTGGCGAGGTTGAGAATCAAGCTTTGCCGGGATTAACTCTTGCTACACCCACGATTTATTCTGGAGCTGGGGTAGTGACCCGTCGAGTTGCAGATGCTGCCGAAAAACATGGCTTTGTGTTTGCGGTTGATCCAACTTCTGCAGATGCTAGTTGTATTGGCGGCAATATCGCCATGAATGCCGGCGGTAAGAAAGCAGTCTTGTGGGGAACTGCATTAGATAATTTAGTTAGTTGGCGAATGGTTGACCCAGATGGTAATTGGCTTGATGTTGAGCGGCTTGACCATAATCTTGGGAAGATCCATGAACAAGCCTTAGCACGCTTTCGTTTGACGTGGTCAGATGGCAAGGCACAACCTTTACAAAAGATAATTCGCTCAGAAATTTTGGAGATTAATGGCGCAAAATTTCGTAAAGCGGGCCTCGGAAAAGACGTTACCGATAAATTTTTATCAGGCCTTCCTGGAATTCAGAAAGAAGGTTGCGATGGGATTATTACAAGCGCGCGTTGGATTTTGCATCGCATGCCTAAATACATGCGTACAGTTTGTTTGGAGTTTTTTGGTCAAGCGCGCGAGGCTATTCCCAGCATTGTAGAAATTAAAGCTTATCTAGATCAGCTCAGTAAGAATGGCGGCCCACTTTTAGCCGGTTTGGAACATCTTGATGATCGCTATCTAAAAGCAGTGGGTTACTCAACCAAATCGAAGCGAAATGGTTTGCCCAAGATGGTTTTGATCGGTGACATTGCCGGTGAAAACGAAGAAGAGGTTGCGGCTGCAACCAGTGAAGTGGTGCGCATGGCCAATCGTCGAGTTGGTGAGGGTTTTGTTGCTGTTAGCGCGGAAGCTCGTAAGAAATTTTGGTTGGATCGCGCGCGAACTGCAGCAATCGCACGCCACACCAATGCATTTAAGATCAATGAGGATGTTGTGATTCCTCTTGAGCGAATGGGCGAATACACCGATGGAATTGATCAAATTAATATTGAGTTATCGCTCAAAAATAAATTACAGTTGATCGATGCGTTAGAAAAATATTTACAACAAGCGATCCTTCCTATTCGTGCCAACGAAGAAATAGAAGATATCTCGCGCGCCGAGATGGTGGGTGATCGAATTTCACAGGCCCAAACACTCTTACATGATATTAAGGAAGTATGGTCCTCATGGCTTAAGAATATTGACCAATTATTTCCTCAAATTCAGGATGGGAGCCTCAGAGCATCTTGGAAAAAAGAACTACTAGCCCCCTTGCAAATCATTTTTGGCGGATCTTCGTTTGACTTGGTTTTAAAAGATATCGTTGCCATTCATCAAAAGATTTTGCGCAAACGCGTGTTTGTAGCCTTACATATGCACGCTGGTGATGGCAATGTGCATACCAACATCCCTGTGAATTCGGATGATTATGAGATGCTCCAAGATGCCCACCAAGCAGTTGATCGCATTATGGTGCTAGCCCGTTCACTCGATGGCGTGATCTCCGGAGAGCACGGAATCGGAATTACAAAATTAGAGTATTTAACCGAAGAAGAGCTCAAAGACTTTCGTGCTTATAAGCAACGAGTCGATCCAAATGGGCACTTTAATAAAGGGAAGCTCATGCCCAATGCCAATCTACAAATGGCATACACCCCAAGCTTTGGTTTGATGGGTCATGAGTCGCTCATCATGCAGCAAAGTGATATTGGCGCGATTGCAGATAGCGTGAAAGACTGCTTACGATGCGGTAAGTGCAAACCGGTTTGCGCGACTCATGTGCCACGCGCTAATTTGCTTTATAGCCCGCGGGATAAAATTCTTGCTACTTCATTATTAATCGAAGCATTTCTGTACGAAGAACAGACCCGTCGTGGTATTTCGGTACGGCATTGGGAAATGTTTGATGACGTTGCCGCTCATTGCACGGTTTGTCACAAATGCTATACCCCATGTCCAGTCAAGATTGATTTTGGTGATGTCACGATGAACATGCGTAATTTATTACGCAAGATGGGTCAGCGTCGCTTTAATCCTGGAACCAGTGCAGCAATGTTGTTCTTGAATGCTAGCAATCCTGAAACCATTCGATTGGCGCGCAAGGTTGTGATTGAGTGGGGTTACGGTATCCAGCGCTTTACTCATCAACTTCTTAAAAAATGGGCTTTACAGCAAACCAAATCGCCCCCAGCAACGGTGGGTAAGCCGGCAATTAAAGAGCAAGTTGTTTATTTTGTGAACAAAAAAATGCCGGGCAATTTACCCAAGAAGACAGCACGTGCTTTGTTGGATATTGAGAATGCGGATTATGTTCCGATTATTCGGAATCCTCAAAATACCAATGTTGATAGCGAAGCAGTTTTTTACTTCCCAGGTTGCGGCTCCGAGCGCCTATTCTCTCAAGTAGGTCTAGCAACACAAGCAATGCTTTGGCACGTTGGTGTTCAGACTGTATTGCCGCCTGGTTATCTCTGTTGCGGATATCCTCAAAAAGGGAATGGCGATTTTGACAAAGCCGAGAAAATGATTACCGACAACCGGGTTTTATTTCATCGGGTTGCTAATACACTGAACTACTTAGATATCAAAACCGTTGTAGTCTCGTGCGGAACCTGTTACGACCAATTAGCCGGTTATCAGTTTGATCAAATTTTTCCGGGATGCCGGATTATTGATATTCATGAATATCTTTTAGAGAAGGGTCTAAGGTTGGAAGGGGTGCAAGGTGTTCGATATATGTACCATGATCCTTGTCATACCCCGATGAAGTTACAAGACCCATTGAAGACAGTCAATCAACTCATTACCTTGAACGATGGTACTGCTATTGAAAAAAATGATCGTTGCTGTGGTGAGTCAGGAACCTTAGCGGTTACTCGCCCCGATATTTCAACGCAGGTTCGTTTTCGCAAGCAAATTGAGATGGAGAAGGGCGCTAACGCACTGCGTAATAATTTTGATGGTGAAGTGAAGGTTCTAACGAGCTGTCCATCCTGTTTGCAAGGTTTAGCACGTTTCGATAGTGATAGTGAAACGAAAGCAGACTACATTGTGGTTGAAATGGCAAAGCATATCTTAGGTGACAATTGGTTAAAGAATTATGTAGATCGCGCAAATCAAGGCGGAATTGAAAGGGTGCTGGTGTAATGATTCCAACAAATTTAATTGTGCATGAGACCTCGAAAGTCTTAGAGCTTCAATATGAAAATGGTAAGAGCTATCGTTTACCTTTTGAGTTCTTGCGGGTTTACTCACCATCGGCTGAAGTCCGCGGTCATGGGCCTGGACAAGAAATTTTGCAGACTGGAAAACGTGATGTTTCAATCACAAATCTTGAACCCGTTGGGCACTACGCAATTAAGCCCATTTTTTCGGATGGCCACGACTCCGGTTTGTACTCTTGGGACTATTTATATGATTTGTGTGAAAACCAAGAAGGCCTTTGGAAGGATTATTTGCAACGATGTGATGAAGCCGGGGTTGATCGAGATGCCCCAATGGGTGGCAAGTCACACGGTTGTGGACATTAATCATGGCTAAGACCCATTTTGGTTATCAAAGTGTTGAGGAGTCTGAAAAAGCCGGTAAGGTAGCTGAGGTTTTTCATTCGGTTGCTAATAAGTACGACATCATGAATGATCTGATGTCATTTGGTTTACATCGGGTGTGGAAAAAATTTACCTTGGCTGCAGCTAATGTTCAACCAGGCTTTAAAGTGCTAGACATTGCAGGCGGAACCGGTGACTTAGCCTTTTCTTTTGCTAAAGCTGCAGAGTGGGGTATTCATCCAGACGCACAGGTTTGGTTAAGCGACATTAATTCATCCATGCTTCAAGTTGGGCGAGATCGTTTGCTCGATCGCGGGTTAGCGCTACCGTGTATTCAATTGGATGCTGAGCAAATTCCTTTCCCAAATCATTATTTCGATGTTTTGAGTCTCGCCTTCGGGCTCAGGAATATGACTAATAAGGACCGAGCTTTAGCTGAGATGGCAAGAGTCATCAAGCCTGGCGGCAAGGTACTTATTCTTGAATTTTCAAAACCCGATCCGCTAGTTGCGCCGATCTATGATCTTTACTCCTTCAAAGTTCTGCCATGGTTGGGCGATAAGGTGGCGAAGGACGCTGCAAGCTATCAATACTTAGCAGAATCGATCCGCATGCACCCGGACGCCCAGAGCCTCAAAGAAATGATGCTGCGTCAGGGTTTTAGTCAGGTTGATACCCATAGAATGACTGGGGGTATCGTTGCGTTGCATATTGGTATTAAATACTAAATATTCTCTGTAAAGTAATTCTTACAGATCATTGATAGGAGACTGTATTAAATGAGACACACCTTTTTAAAAGCAAGTGTTTTCGCTTTAAGTTTCGCCTTTTTATCAGTTGGTCACGTATCGGTTGTGGACGCAAAGCGTCTTGGCGGTGGATCGAATGTGGGACGCTCTGCAAATGCACCAAAACAAAAGCAAGCCCAGCCGCCTGCACAGCAAAAACCTGCACAACAGACTCAACCTCAACAGGCGCAACAACCGGCAGCCGCAACTCCTCAAGCTGGAGCGCCCGCTGCCGCGAAGCGTTCGGGTATCGGTGGCATGTTGGGCGGTTTAGCCGCTGGCCTTGGAATTGCCTACCTTCTCTCTCACTTTGGATTGGGTGAGGCAGCAGCATCCTTTTTAACTGGTTTGCTTTTAGCTGTTTTGGTTGGCTTCGTATTGCTTTTCGTTTTACGACGCTTCATGCCTGCCAACACCAAAAATATGCCAAGCCCAGTTCCGGTATCAAATGGTATGCAAAGAACCGCTCGTGAAGAGCCGGTATTTTCACCAGCAGGTTCTGTCAATAGCAGTTTTGGCGGCATCAGCCCTGTGGTTGATGAAGCGCCGAGCTATCAATTACCCGAGGGTTTTGATCAAATTACCTTCTTGGCAAATGCAAAACACTACTTCACTCGTCTGCAAAAGGCTTGGGATGCTGGCGATCTTGATGCTCTTCGCGAGTTCACAACCCCTGAAATGTTTGAAAGCTTACGCCGTGATTTACAGGGTCGTGCAGAGGGTGTAAACCACACGGATGTAGTTACTTTGAACGCAGAACTGCTTGGTGTGGAGACTGACGCTAATACTTATTTATGCAGTGTTGAGTTCTTTGGCATGATTCGTGAACAGACTGATGGTCCAGCAGAACCATTTAGAGAGGTCTGGAATCTATCGAAGCCTGTTAATGGTCCAGGAGGATGGGTTTTGGCTGGTATTCAGCAATTGGTTTAAGCTTAAGCTTTTCCCCACTGGAAAACCCGCCTTGTGCGGGTTTTTTACACTATGAATGTCAACTTTGACTTGCCAAAGTCTACCGTGGTGCGTGCCATTAACCATGTGCTAAGTCATGAGCAATGGGCTTTACGAGAATTACAAAAACATCAAGGTAAGGTTGTGCAGCTTTCCTTGCCTCTTGGCAGCCTACAGGTTCAAATTCAAGCCGATTCTTTGTTGGCACTCTTGAACCCATGGGCGCAGAAACCAGACTTAACGATCGAACTTAGCACGCAAGCATTATCAGTACTTCACTCTGCAAATGGCTCATTAAAAGAGCGTGCGATTAAGGCAGTAAAAATTTCTGGCGATGCTGAGTTAGCGCAACTGATTGCGAAATTAGCAAATCAACTTCGATGGGAATACGAAGAGGATTTATCAAAAATCATTGGTGATGCCCCAGCACATTTTGTGACAACGCAAGCGAAGCGTTTTGCAAGTCTGACGCAACAAGCGATCGCGGACTTGCAACAAAATGTGATTGAGTATTTAAGCGAAGAAAAAAAGATTTTGTTGCATCAGCGTGATTTTGAATCTCATAAAATAGAAGTGCAAAAACTTCGAGATGCTGTCGAGCGTCTTGACAAACGTATTTCTAATCTTCAAAAGAACTAGGATTAATTGTGAGCCGTATAACCCGCTTAAGCGTAATTTTTTATACGGCATGGCGCTTTAATTTATTTGGACTAATCCGAGATAATTTAAAGCCCGGCTTACGACGAGCCGTTTTGAGTGCTCTTGCTACAACCTCACCAAGTCGCTTAGCGCGTGGCGAGCGGATTCGTTTAGCACTGGAAGCATTGGGCCCAATTTTTGTGAAATTTGGTCAGGTCTTGTCAACCCGCAGAGATCTTTTGCCAGACGATGTTTCGGATGAGTTGGCAAAACTACAAGATCGAGTTCCGCCTTTCTCAAGCGAGCAATCAAAAATCATTATTGAAAACGCGCTTGGCCAACCGATTGAAAAAATATTTACTTCGTTTGATCCGCATCCGGTTGCAAGCGCATCGGTAGCACAAGTTCATTTTGCCGTTCTTCGTGGCAATGACTCACATCCGGAATGGCTAAATAAAGAAGTTGCTATCAAAGTATTACGCCCTGGAATTTTGCCGGTGATTGAGAGTGATTTAGCCTTAATGCATGATCTCGCCCGAATTATCGAGAGAGTTTCGGAGGATGGTCGAAGGTTGAAGCCTCGAGAAGTAGTTGCTGAATTTGATACCTACTTGCATGATGAACTAGATCTCATGCGCGAAGCGGCAAATGCCAGTCAATTACGGCGCAATTTTACGGATTCAGATAAGTTGATGATCCCCGAAATGATTTGGGATTTATGCCATACCAATGTGATCGTAATGGAAAGAATGTATGGGATCTCGATTGGTAAAACCGATGAGCTCCGTGCCGCTGGGGTTGACTTTAAAAAGTTAGCGATTGATGGAGTAGAAATATTTTTTACTCAGGTGTTTGAGTACGGGTTTTTCCATGCGGATATGCATCCTGGAAATATTTTGGTGAGTTTAGACCCGAAAACTTTTGGACGTTATATCTCTTTAGACTTTGGCATTGTTGGAAATCTGAGCGAATTTGATAAAAATTATCTAGCGCAAAATTTCTTGGCATTTTTTAATCGTGACTATCGCCGTGTTGCTCAATTGCATATTGAATCGGGTTGGGTACCTGCAAATACGCGTTTAGAAGAGCTCGAAGGTGCAGTTCGAACTGTATGCGAACCTTATTTTGATCGTCCCCTGAAAGATATTTCTTTGGGGATCGTTTTGATGCGTCTTTTTCAGACCTCAAGACGCTTTAAGGTAGAAATTCAGCCGCAATTGACGCTTTTACAAAAAACACTTTTAAACGTCGAGGGGCTTGGCCGTCAGTTAGATCCAGATCTTGATCTTTGGAAAACCGCTAAACCAATTCTTGAACGTTGGGTCAGCCAGCAGCTAGGTTGGCGAGGGTTGTTGGATGGTTTGAAGAAGGAGGCCCCAAATTGGGCCAAGATTCTACCTACCCTGCCGCGGTTGGTTGCTGAGTATCTTGAGCAGGTCAATCACAAAGAGCAACGCCCTGAACTCGATTTGCTTAAGCAGTTACTGATTGATGAGCGACGTAAGCGTCGACAAGTATTTGGGTTCGCACTTTTCCTTGGCGGATTCTTGTTAGGCGTCTTACTCGTTCTGATCAAAATTCATTCAATTTAAGTGAAATCACACTGATATAGGCCTAAATCGCTAAAATAGTGGGTTAGGCAAGAATTGACATGAAAAAATACTTTATTGCGGGCATATTAGTTTGGATACCAATCGCGGTCACTGTGTGGGTGATCACGTGGGGTCTTGGCATCATTGACCAGATTTATGGTTCTGTGATGTCTGCCCTCATTACAGTTTTACCCGGACAATTCTCCGGAGAACTCCGACACTTTCGCGAAATTCCGGGTTTAGGTATTCTGATTGTGATTGCTGTGATTGGCTTTACGGGAGTGTTGGCGATTAATTTTGCTGGCCAATGGTGGTTAAAGGTTTGGGATCGAATCGTCACGCGAATTCCGATTGTGCGTTCGATTTATTCCAGTGTGAAGCAGGTATCCTCAACACTTTTCTCTGGAAACAATCAATCGTTTCGAAAAGCCTTATTAATTCGCTATCCTCACGTTGAATCTTGGGTGATTGCTTTTCAAACTGGAATCGCTGCGCCAGAGGTAAGTAAAAAATTAGGTGGCGACTATGTCAATGTCTTTTTGCCCACCACTCCAAATCCAACCTCGGGCTTTTTTATGATCGTGCCACGCGCTAATGTGATCGAGTTAGATATGAGCGTACAAGAGGCGCTTAAACATATTGTGTCAATGGGTTCGGTGGCACCGCGGCCTGCAAACTTGAGTAGTAATCAAAATAACCCAAATCATCTGAATTAGGAATAAATATGTCGATGCGCAGTCACACCTGTAATCAGGTTACTGATTCATTAATTGGTCAAGAAATCACTCTCGCTGGCTGGGTAAATCGTCGGCGTGATCATGGGGGAGTAATTTTTATTGATTTAAGAGATCGCGAAGGTTTTGTTCAAATCGTTTGCGATCCTGATCGTCCTGAAATGTTTAAGCAAGCTGAAGAGGTACGTAATGAGTACTGTATTCAGATTAAAGGGCTGGTTCGCGCTCGACCAGCAGGAACTGAGAATCTAGATCTGGTAAGTGGCAAAGTTGAAGTTTTATGTCATGACTTGCGTGTTTTAAATGCCTCTGTAACCCCACCGTTCCAATTGGATGATGACAATCTTTCTGAGACAACGCGCTTAACGCACCGTGTTTTGGATTTGCGTCGTCCCCAAATGCAAAAAAACTTACGCCTGCGTTATCAAGTCGCAATGGAGACCCGTCGTTATTTAGATGCAGCTGGATTTATCGATATTGAAACTCCTATGTTGACTAAGAGTACCCCAGAGGGTGCTCGTGATTATTTGGTGCCATCGCGTGTCCATGATGGACAATTTTTTGCGCTTCCCCAATCTCCCCAATTATTTAAGCAGTTATTAATGGTGGCGGGATTTGATCGTTATTACCAAATTACCAAATGCTTTCGGGATGAGGATTTGCGTGCCGACCGCCAACCCGAATTCACACAAATCGATTGCGAGACTGCATTTTTAGGTGAACTAGAAATTCGTAGCTTATTTGAAAACATGATGCGTCATATTTTCAAGACGGTCATGAAGGTTGATCTACCAAATCCATTCATGGTGATGCCTTACTCTGAAGCAATGGCGCGGTATGGCTCTGATAAGCCTGATCTGCGCGTGGCAATGGAATTTACAGAGCTAACGGATTTAATGAAAGATGTGGAGTTCAAAGTCTTTTCAGGCCCTGCGAATCAAGAGGGTGGTCGTGTAGTTGCGTTATGCGTTCCTGGCGGAGCAGAGATCAGCCGCAGTGAAATTGATGACTACACCCAATTTGTTTCTATTTATGGTGCAAAAGGTTTGGCATGGATCAAAGTAAATTCTGTTGCCGATGGTCGTAATGGACTTCAGTCCCCAATTGTTAAAAATCTTCATGATGCAGCCATTAAAGGGATTCTGGAGAGAACTAAAGCCAAAGACGGAGATTTGATTTTCTTTGGTGCCGATAAGGTAAAAACTGTGAATGATGCGATCGGTAATTTACGTCTGAAGATCGGTCACTCCGAGTGGGGTCGGCAACATGGATTGTTTACTGAAGGATGGAAGCCTCTATGGGTTGTTGATTTCCCAATGTTTGATTATGACGAGGATGAGGCGCGTTGGGTCGCCTGCCATCACCCCTTCACCAGTCCAAAGGATGAGCACTTGAAACTGTTAGAGACTGATCCCGGTAAGTGCCTTGCAAAGGCTTACGATATGGTTCTCAACGGCAGCGAAATTGGTGGTGGCTCAGTACGTATTCATCAAGAGCTTGTGCAAAGCCAGGTATTCCGTGCCCTTAAGATCGGCCCCGAAGAAGCGAAAGCAAAATTTGGCTTCTTACTCGATGCACTTCAATATGGAGCTCCGCCCCATGGCGGTATCGCATTTGGACTCGATCGGATTGTGACAATGATGACGGGTGCCGAATCGATTCGAGATGTGATCGCATTCCCGAAAACACAACGAGCGCAGTGTTTGCTAACTCAAGCACCAAGCCCTGTGGACGAGAAGCAGTTGCGTGAATTGCATATTCGATTACGTAATGCCAACCCGGCACGATGATTTGAAAATACCTATTTCAGTTTTAGTACTGATCCATAATCGCAATCGGGAGGTTTTGCTTATTGAAAGAGCGGATCGTCCTGATTTCTGGCAATCGGTAACGGGTAGCTTGGATGAGGCTAATGAAAGCCTTGAAAGTGCGGCGATTCGGGAGGTTGCCGAGGAGACCGGAATTGATGTCTTTTCATTACCGAGTGGATCTTTGCAAAACCTCAATTACCACACTGATTATGAAATCTACCCGAGTTGGCGGCATCGCTACCCGCCTGGTGTAGTTCGAAATACCGAACATTGGTTTGCGCTTGAGGTTCCGGCCGACATCCCAATCCGTTTGGCACCTCGGGAGCACCTAAACTATATTTGGTTGCCCTATCAAAAGGCTGCAGAAAAATGTTTTTCACATACCAATCGCGCAGCGATATTATGGTTTTATGAGAAACAAGACCCAAGCCATTCAAAAAAAACATAGAGCAATAAGCCTATGATGGGATATCGCAATACTGGATCCGTGGGGGCTTCGCCAAATACTTCACATCGCTCCGATTGGCGGGTCATTAAAGATCTTCTACCGTACTTGCTCGAGCATCGCACGCGGGTCATCTTTGCGATGCTTTGTTTAGTCGCTGCAAAGTTTGCGAATCTAGGGGTCCCAATTGTTTTAAAAGATTTAATCGATGCGATGAACATCAAACCAGGTTCCTTGCAAAGTTTTTTGATTGTCCCGGCTGGGTTGATCGTTGGTTATGGTGCATTGCGTTTAGCCGCGTCACTTTTTTCGGAGTTACGCGAATTATTATTCGCAAAAGTGACTCAAAGCGCAGTCCGAAAAATTGCACTACAAGTTTTTGAGCATCTTCATGCCTTGAGTTTGCAATTTCATTTGGGTCGACAAACCGGAGGCGTAAGTCGTGATATCGAGCGCGGTACCCGTGGCATTCAAACCCTCGTGTCTTTCTCGCTCTACAGCATTTTGCCCACGATTATTGAGTTTGTTCTGGTCCTAGTCTACTTTGCCTATTACTACGATATTTGGTTTGCAGTCATAACGTTCTTTGCCCTGTTGGTATACATCATCTTTACCATCAAGGTTACAGAGTGGCGAACGCATTATCGTCGCACCATGAATGAAATGGATTCCAAGGCGAATCAACGAGCAATTGACTCCTTATTGAACTTTGAAACCGTTAAATATTTTGGTAATGAACGATTTGAGTCGCGTCGTTATGACGAGAATCTCAAGCATTACCAGTCTGCCGCAATTCTTTCGCAACAATCTCTAGCAATACTCAATCTTGGTCAGCAAGCCATTATTGCCATTGGTTTGGTCTTAATACTGTGGCGAGCAACCCAAGGGGTAGTTGATGGCTCAATGACCCTTGGAGACTTAGTTTTAGTTAATACCCTCATGATCCAGCTTTATATTCCACTCAATTTCTTAGGCGTGATCTATCGAGAAATGAAGCAATCGATTACCGATATGGATCAAATGTTTACTTTATTAGGCGCCGATCAAGAGATTAAAGACCGTGATCATGCAAAACCCTTAATCATTCATAACTTTTCAAGAGGCCCCGAAGTTCGTTTTGAGCACGTTTGGTTTTCTTATAACGAAAAGCGCGAAATTCTGAAAGACGTTAGCTTCACGATCCCCGCTGGAACGATCACTGCTGTTGTCGGCCAAAGTGGAGCTGGGAAAAGTACCTTGGCACGTTTATTGTTTCGATTCTACGATGTTCAATCTGGAGCTATTTTGCTAGATGGACAAAATATTCAAGACCTTGAGCAAGCAAGTTTACGAAAAGCGATTGGCATTGTTCCTCAAGACACCGTTTTGTTTAATGATAGTATTTCTTACAACATTGCCTATGGAAATCCTCAGGCAACGCCCGATGAAATTCAAGAGGCTGCAAGAGCGGCTCAAATGAGTCAATTCATAGAACATTTACCGGACGGCTATCACACTCAAGTGGGCGAGAGGGGTTTAAAGCTATCGGGTGGGGAAAAGCAGCGCGTTGCCATTGCAAGGACTCTATTAAAGAAACCCGCTCTCCTTATTTTTGATGAAGCAACCTCAGCCTTAGACTCTAAAACAGAGCGCGCATTTCAGGAGGAGTTGTTTAGCCTAGCAAAAAATCGCACCACTTTAATCATTGCGCATCGACTATCAACCGTAGTTCATGCTGATCAAATCTTGGTCATGGATCAAGGACAAATTATTGAGCGCGGTACCCATGATCAGTTGTTGAAGATGAATGGCAGATATGCCTCAATGTGGCAAATGCAGGAGAACTCACCGTTTGAGCCTGATCAAACGGACTAAAAGAGCTTAAAATGAGGGTATGGCGCTATCCCAGTCCTCAGCAAACCGACAAATGTTACTTGAGGGTGCTTTTGCTGCAGCTTTGAGTGTTGCAGACCCTCTCCGAATCGTTCCAGAGTATTTAGCAAAAATTTTTCCAAAGGGGCGTGAGCCTCGGGGTCGTTGCTTAGTGGTTGGAGCTGGTAAAGCAAGTTCTGCAATGGCAACCGCGCTCGAAACATACGCCAAGGAACATTGGACGTATTTGACGATCGAGGGTGTTGTGTTAACACGTTATGGTCACGCTTCACCAACCGAGAAAATCAAGATCGTTGAGGCGGGGCATCCGGTTCCAGATCAGGCAGGCATGGATGGCGCGCGTGAGATTTTGCAATTAGTCAGCACCCTCCAAAAAGGCGATACGTTGATTGCCTTAGTCTCTGGAGGAGGATCAAGCTTATTAACCTTGCCTCAACCTGGAATTAGCATCGACGATATGCGCAAGACTACTGAGGCATTACTTCAATGCGGCGCTCCGATTGAGGAGATGAATGTCGTTCGTAAACATTTATCCGCAATCCTTGGTGGAAATTTGGCGCGTAATGCTTTATCCAAAGGGGCGCGAGTAGAAGCTCTTTTGATCTCTGATGTAACGGGTGATCGCCCCGCAGATATTGCGAGCGGTCCTTGTGCTCCGGATTATTCTACGTACGACGATGCAGTTCAGATTTTGGCTAAATATGGCCTCGATGAAAAAAAGATACCTGATTCAGTACTAACGCATCTTCAAAAAGGTCTTCGTGGGGAAATTCCAGAGACTCTGAAACAAGCCGATGTAGATCGGGAACAACTTGCGGTCCATAACCATGTGATTGCAACGGCTCATCGAAGTCTCGAAGCAGCCGCGGCGTTTTGTCAGCAGGCCGGTTACACACCAATTATTTTGGGCGACACGATTACCGGTGAGGCCAAGGATGTTGGTTTAGTTCACGCAGGTATTGCACGAGAATTAGCCAGTCAGAGAGCATGGGCAAAACCACCGCTTGCCTTGATATCTGGGGGTGAGTGTACAGTAACCTTACCTTCCGGAACAAAGGGTCGAGGGGGTCGTTGCAGCGAATTCCTCCTCTCCTTATTTGCTGCAACGAATGATCTTCATCATTTATCAGCCTTAGCAGCTGACACCGATGGCATTGATGGTAGTGAGATGAACGCAGGCGCGTGGTTTGTTCCTGAACTTCGCAAGATTGCCAACGAAAAAGATTTACGAGCTAGCCGCTATCAGCAGTCACACGATTGCTATGGTTTCTTTGCGGAGCTTAATGCCTTAGTTCATACTGGACCTACATTAACGAATGTCAATGACTTTAGGGTTTTACTGATCGATTAAATATGAGCAAATCATTAACCATAACCCGCCCCGATGACTGGCATTTACATGTTCGTGATGGCTCTGTTCTAAATGATGTTTTAGGCCATACTGCTGCACAATTTGCGCGCGCTGTCATCATGCCAAATCTCAAGCCACCGGTTACAAATGTTGATCTGGCTAAAGCTTATCGCGCTCGTATTGAAGAATCGCTAAAGCATCTAGGTATTCGTAATTTCACTCCACTGATGACCTTATACCTTACTGATAACACTCCACCTGATGAAGTAAAAAGAGCGGGTGAGGAGGGTATCATCGGATTTAAGTTATATCCAGCTGGCGCTACAACTAACAGTGATGCAGGCGTTACAAATATTAAGAAGGCGTATCGCGCAATTGAAGCGATGCAAACTCACTCAGTGCCGCTTTTAATCCATGGTGAGGTTACTGAGTCTGCCATTGATATTTTTGATCGCGAGGCTGTTTTTATCGATCGGATATTAGAGCCATTACGTAAAGATTTTCCCGAACTACGAATCGTGTTTGAACACATTACAACCAAGCAAGCAGCGCATTATGTGCGAGATGCTGATACTCGAGGTAAAAATACTTTAGCCGCAACCATTACTGCGCATCACCTTCTAATGAACCGGAATAGTTTGTTCACAGGGGGGATTCGTCCTCATCATTATTGTTTGCCGGTCCTTAAGCGCGAGGAGCATCGCCTTTCCCTCATGGAGATGGCAACCAGTGGTAATCCGCGCTTCTTTTTAGGTACCGATAGCGCACCTCATCCAAAGGGTGAGAAAGAAAGTAGCTGCGGATGTGCAGGGTGCTACACGGCGCACAATGCTCTAGGGCTTTATGCAGAAGCTTTTGATAGCGTTGGGCAACTTGATCGGTTGGAGGCTTTTGCAAGTTTCTTTGGACCAGATTACTACGGCTTACCTCGTAATCAGGAAAAAATAACGCTTTTACAAAAGTCCGAGTCAGTTCCTTTTGAATACCCTATGGGTGATTCAATTTTGGTTCCGCTGCGTGCTGGCGAAACGATTGCTTGGTCCGTAGCAAAATAACCAAAGTCATATAGTCGTTTAGACTGTCGGTGCAGAGTTAACCAGGCAATCGCTGCTTTCATTTGAAAGGAGAGGAAAGTCCGGACTCCACAGGGCAGGGTGTTGGCTAACAGCCATCCACGGTGACGTGCGGAATAGGGCCACAGAGACGAGCGTATTTAGTTACGGTGAAACGCGGTAACCTCCACTCGGAGCAATCCCAAGTAAGCAGGCGATGACGCGGCCCGTCGAGTTTGCGGGTAGGGAGCTTGAGCCTAAGGGTAACTTTAGGCCTAGAGGAATGATTGCCCCCTGATGCGAATCAGGGCGACAGAATCCGGCTTATCGGTTAACTCTGCACTACTTCAAATGAATGTGTAATTTCTGCAGTTCTCCCGAGCATTGCCGTGGCAGAACAATATTTATCGTGCGAGAGTTGAATCGCCCGTTCCACCTTGCTGGGGTCGAGATTGACCCCACTTACTCGAAAATGAAGATTGATTTTGGTAAATACTTTCGGGTCGGTCTCTGCTCGTTCGGCTTGCATTGAGAGCTCGCAAGCGCTGACATTTTGCCGAGAGCGTTGAAGAATCAAAACCACATCAAAAGCGGTGCAACCACCTGCACCTGCCAACATTAATTCCATGGGGCGGGGGGCTAAATTCCTGCCACCAGCCTCTGGTGCTCCGTCCATATTCAGAATATGGCCCGTACTGGTCTCCGCCATAAATGCCATGCCTGAGGATGGCAGCCAATTGACTTTACATTCCATCATATAAAAATCCTATAAAATTAATAGTTCTATAAAAATCAGTAACTTAGAGTTATAAAAGTCTCTAAGTCTTATATAAAATATAGGGTAAACCCAAATTTTTTCTTGCATTGCACAAGTCTTGCATCTAAAATCTCATCATTGATGTAAATCTTGATTTACTTAATTTAGTTTTTTACTAGCATGAGGTTTGCATTCTACAGATGTCTCCTCCACCCAAACATAGGTGGATTTCAACCCGGGATTGATTCCCGGGTTTTTTTTGGTATACAATTCAATGCTTTACTGAATTACCGATTCGGTCAGCGGTAATTTGTTTTACCAATTGAGGGATTAGATCTGCGAGCCTGCAATCATAAGCGGAGCCAAAGTGCGATTTCTGAATTGGAGTATGTTGACCAAACAATTTGAAAGTAATCATGAAAACCTTTTCCGCAAAACCGCATGAGGTAAAGCGCGAGTGGTTCGTGATTGACGCTACGGACAAAGTCCTCGGTCGTGTCGCCAGTGAAGTGGCACT
>JACCDL010411252.1_pt1 | contig 17663 bp, 15 predicted proteins | sample 7441931 | NCBI WGS metagenome assembly JACCDL01 (sample SAMN15323437, study PRJNA562643) | freshwater metagenome | isolation source: river surface water | place: USA:Blue River Watershed | collected 2017-08-16 | reverse complement strand
TCAGCGGGGCCGCCCATGCCTTGACGGCCGCCCAACATTTGCATGGTCTCGCCACGAATTTCGGTGGCGAACTTTTCGATGCCGTCTTTGTCGGTGTACTTGCGGGTGCGCAAGCTGCCTTCCACATAAACCTGGCTGCCTTTTTTCAGGTACTGCCCCGCGATTTCGGCCAGCTTGCCAAAAAAGCTGATGCGGTGCCACTCGGTGGCTTCTTTCATTTCGCCGGTCGCTTTGTCTTTGTAGCGGTCGGTGGTGGCCACGTTGATGTTGCTCACAGCATCGCCCGAGGGCAGGTAGCGGGTTTCGGGATCGCGGCCCAAATTGCCGACGATGATGACTTTGTTGACGGATGCCATGAAAACTCCTCGATAAGATTCAGATTATGCGGCTTTTAGACGCCCGCTTGAACAGCCGATGCCCGCCCCGGCGCTTGCATGGGCAAAGCCACCAACCACCACACGCCCATGGCGGCACAGCAGCACGCAAACAGGGCCGGACTGCCCCAATTTTTCACCAATACGCCGCCCAACCAAGCGCCCGCAAAGAAGCCCAAAGACTGCAAGGTGTTGTAAACACCCAATGCCGTGCCGCGCAAGGCCGGGGGCGCCATGCGAGAAGCCATGCTGGGTTGAGTGGCTTCCAACACATTGAAGCCGCAGAAAAAAGCAAACAAAAGTCCGGCCAAGGCCAGCAGACTGCTTGCCCCGGTCGACTCCACCAGCAAGCCCAGCTGAACCAACGCGATCACGCCAATGGCCGTCAAAAACGCTTTTTTCAGATGGCCCCGCCGCTCCATCGCAAAAACCCCGCCCATCACGACAAAAGAGCCCAGCACTGCCGGCAAATACACCTGCCAATGCGCCTGTTTGGGCAAGCCGGCTTGCACCAACATGGCCGGCACGGCCACCCACATGGCCAACTGCACCGCATGCAAGACAAACACCCCGAAATTGAGCCGCATCAAGCCCGCATGGCGCAGCACATCCCAGAGACGGCCTTGGGCGGCCTCTTTCATGTGGGCCGGCGCTGGGGGCGCCCCCCAAATCACCACCGCTATGCCCACCAAGGCCAACAGACCGGTCAAGACAAACAAACCCGACAAGCCCACCAACGCGGTCAGCGCAGGTGCGGCCACCAAAGACAAGGCAAACATCAGGCCAATGCTGGCGCCCACCATGGCCATGGCTTTGGTGCGGACCTCGTCGCGGGTCAAGTCGGCCAACAAGGCGGTGACGGCCGCCGACACCGCGCCAGCGCCCTGCAAACTGCGGCCCCACAGTAAGCCCGTCAAATCGGTGGCGGCGGCGGCCCAAAAACTGCCCACGGCAAAAATAAGCAGCCCCAGCACAATCACGCGCTTGCGGCCAAATTTGTCCGAGGCGATGCCAAACGGCAGCTGCAAAACGGCTTGCGTCAGGCCATAAATGCCCATCGCCAAGCCCAGCAAAGCGGGGTCTTCGCCACCGGGGTATTTGCGCGCCTCAAGAGCAAACACCGGCAACACCAAAAACAAACCCAGCATGCGCAGGGCAAAGATGCCCGCCAAGGACGTGCTGGCGCGCCGCTCGGTCGGGGTCATGGCAAGCGATGCAAGAGTTGCTTGCTGATTTGGGGATTCGGTCACTCGGAACAGCCAAAAAGTGAGATCAGGGAAAGGGAGATTGTCCCCGATTGAGCCTGCCAGTTGGCCCCCCACTGCGCCGACGGGGATAATCAAAGGTTTTGCTGATTTGGCCGCCCAACGTGAACCCCATTGCCCCCTCTCCTTTGTCCGATGAAGCCCGTCCAGACCCTGACGCGCGGTATTTGGCGACGGCCCTGCGACAAAGCCACATCAGCGTGCGGGGCGCTCGCACCCACAACCTGAAAAACATCGACCTCGACATTCCGCGCAACCAACTGGTGGTGATCACGGGGCTGTCGGGTTCGGGCAAATCCAGCTTGGCGTTTGACACGCTGTATGCCGAAGGCCAGCGCCGTTATGTGGAAAGTTTGTCGGCCTATGCGCGGCAGTTTTTGCAACTGATGGACAAACCCGATGTCGATTTGATCGAAGGGCTGTCGCCCGCCATCAGCATCGAGCAAAAAGCCACCAGCCACAACCCACGCTCGACCGTGGGCACGGTGACCGAGATTCACGACTATTTGCGTTTGCTCTATGCCCGCGCCGGCACCCCCTATTGCCCCGACCACAATTTGGCGCTGCAGGCCCAAACCGTGAGCCAAATGGTCGATGCCGTATTGGCCTTGCCCGAGGACACCAAACTGATGATCTTGGCGCCCATCGCGCGCGAGAAAAAAGGCGAGTTTGAAAAAGTTTTTGAGCAGATGCAGGCGCTGGGCTATGTGCGCTTTCGCATCAACGGACAGATCGTCGAGGTGGACCAGTTGCCCACCCTTAAAAAGACGGAAAAACACAACATCGATGTGGTGGTCGACCGCATCAAAGTCCGCGCAGAAGAAGACGAGAAAGTGACAGGCAGTGCCCGCGATGCGCTGCGCCAGCGCTTGGCCGAAAGCTTTGAAGCCGCCCTGCAATTGGCCGAACACCGCGCCGTGGCCTTTGAGATGGACAGTGGCAAGGAACATCTGTTCAATGCCAAATTTTCTTGCCCGGTGTGCACCTATTCCATCAGCGAATTAGAGCCCCGCCTGTTTTCGTTCAACTCACCCATGGGGGCTTGCCCTTCGTGCGATGGCATCGGCACGATGGCGTTTTTTGATCCTGAGCGCGTGGTGGCGTTCCCCTCGCTCAGTTTGGCCAGTGGCGCGATCAAAGGCTGGGACCGGCGCAATGGGTTTTATTTCAGCATGCTCGAAAGCTTGGCCAAGCATTACCAATTCGACATCGAAACCCCGTTCGAAAAACTCGCCCCCATCCACCAACAGGTGTTGTTGCACGGCTCTGGGCTGGAAGACATCAAGTTCAGTTATGTCATGGAGTCGGGCGCGTCGCAGGGCAAAAAAATCAGCAAAAAACACCCCTTCGAAGGCATCATCCCCAACATGACTCGGCGCTACCGCGAGACCGACTCGGCGGTGGTGCGCGAAGACTTGGCGCGCTATCGCAACACCCAAGCGTGCACCGATTGCCAAGGCACGCGTTTGCGGCGGGAGGCGCGTCATGTGCGGATTGGCGAGGGCCCGCAGTCCCGTGCCATTTACGAGATCAGCCACATCACTTTGGGCGAATCGCAGCAGTATTTTCAGAGCCTGAAGATGTCCGGTGCGAAAGCTGAAATCGCCGACAAAGTGGTGCGCGAAATCGCCCTGCGGCTGAAGTTTTTGAACGATGTGGGCTTGAACTACCTCAGCCTGGACCGCAGCGCCGACACCCTGTCGGGCGGTGAGTCGCAGCGCATCCGACTGGCCAGCCAAATTGGCTCGGGCCTGACGGGCGTGATGTATGTGCTGGACGAACCCAGCATCGGCTTGCACCAACGCGACAACGACCGCCTGATTGGCACGCTGCAGCACCTGCGCGACATTGGCAACAGCGTGTTGGTGGTCGAGCACGACGAAGACATGATCCGCGTGGCCGACCACATCATCGACATGGGGCCCGGCGCCGGCGTGCATGGTGGCCGCGTGATGGCGCAAGGCAGCTGCGCCGACATCTTGGCAGCCCCCGATTCGGTGACGGGCCAGTACATGTCAGGCCGCAAAAAAATCGACATCCCCAAACGCCACAAGCCGGGCAAAGACTGCATTGAAATCATCGGTGCCACCGGCAACAATTTGAAGCGCGTGAACGTGAAATTCCCCGTGGGCCTGCTGACCTGCGTGACCGGGGTGTCGGGCTCGGGCAAATCCACCTTGGTGAACGACACGCTGTACGCCGCCGCCGCGCACCAGATTCACCGCGCCCACGACGAGGCCGCCCCGTACCAAGACATCCATGGCTTGGAACATTTCGACAAAGTGATCAACGTTGACCAATCGCCGATTGGCCGCACCCCCCGCAGCAACCCCGCCACCTACACCGGGCTGTTCACGCACATCCGCGAGCTGATGGCCGAAGTGCCCGCCGCACGCGAACGCGGCTATGGCCCGGGCCGCTTCAGCTTTAACGTTGCAGGTGGCCGCTGCGAAGCCTGCCAAGGGGATGGCATGGTGAAAGTGGAAATGCACTTTTTGCCTGATGTGTATGTGCCCTGCGATGTGTGCCACGGCATGCGCTACAACCGTGAAACGTTGGAAGTGCAATACAAAGGGCAAAACATTGCACAAATCTTGAACATGACGGTGGAAGTCGCGCACCAGTTTTTCAGCGCCGTGCCCAACATTGCCCGCAAACTGCAAACCCTGCTGGACGTGGGCCTGACCTACATTCGATTGGGGCAAAGCGCCACCACCTTGTCGGGGGGCGAGGCCCAGCGCGTCAAGCTGGCGCTAGAGCTCTCCAAGCGCGACACCGGCCGCACGCTTTACATCTTGGACGAACCCACCACCGGTTTGCACTTTGCCGACATCGCCTTGCTGTTGAAAGTGCTGCACCAATTGCGCGATGCGGGCAACACCATTGTCATCATCGAACACAACCTGGACGTCATCAAAACCGCCGACTGGTTGATTGACATGGGGCCCGAGGGTGGCGCAGGGGGCGGTACGGTCTTGGGCGAGGGCACGCCCGAGCAATTGGCGAAAAATAAAGCGAGTTTTACCGGGCACTATTTGGCCCGGATGCTTGGGTGACAGCCTGAATCGGTCATTGGTGTAAAAACTCCTTTTTGAAGGAGCGCCCCATGACCCGCCACACCCCGTTGCCCACCCGCCCCCCGGCCGAAATGGGCCTGTGCCCTGAGCGCACGCAGCGGTTGATGGCGGCGCTGCAGCGCGAGGTGGACAGCGGTCGGCTGCCGGGCGCGGTGGCCCTGATTGCGCGGCGCGGCCAAATTGGATTGCTCGACGCCGTCGGCGTACAAGACCCCGCCACGGGCGCGCCCATGCGCACCGACAGCATCTTTCGCATTTACTCGATGACCAAGCCCGTGGTGTCGGTCGCCATCATGATGCTGGTCGAGCGTGGGCAGCTGTTGATCAGTGACCCGGTCAGCCGTTGGTTGCCCGAATACGCGCACCCGCAAGTGGCCTCCCCGCAAGGCTTGGTGCCGGCGCAACAAGCCGCCACCGTGCAAGACTTGCTGCGCCACACGGCCGGTTTGACCTACGAGTTTTTGGGTGACTCGGAGGTGCAGCAGCAATACAGCCAGCACAAATTGGCCTCGCGTGAACGCAACAACGAAGAGTTTTCACACACCCTGGCATCCATTCCACTGATGTTCCAGCCCGGCCGTGTGTGGGCCTACAGCCGCGCCACCGATGTGCTGGGGCGGCTGATCGAAGTGGTCAGCGGGCAATCGCTGGGCGACTTTTTGCATGCAGAAATATTCGAGCCCTTGGGCATGGTCGACACCGGTTTTTGGGTGCTGCCCGAAGAAGAACACCGCATTGCCGAACCCTTTGCACACGATCCCGATGGCGGCATTCCCATGGCTGTGATCGAGCCCCGCCATGTGCCCGCCTTAGAGAGCGGTGGCGGCGGGCTGATGTCTACGGCCTTGGACTACGCGCGCTTTTTGCAATGCCTGCGCAACAAGGGTGAGCTGAACGGGGTACGCCTGTTGAGCCCGCACATGGTGGACTACATGACCAGTGACCACTTGGGCGACATCCCCGCCGATGGCACCTTGTTGCCGCCGGGCCATGGCTTTGGCTTGGGGTTTGCCGTGCGCACACACCTGGGCTTGTCGCCTGTGCCCGGCTCGGTCGGTCTTTACTACTGGGGCGGCATTGCGGGCACCACGTTTTTTGTCGATCCGGCACTGGACATGTACGCCATGCTGCTCATTCAAGCGCCAAACCAACGCGACTACTATCGGCCCTTGTTCCGCAACCTCGTGTACGCGGCGCTGCAGGCTTAAAACAACACCCACTGGAGACGCAACCATGCCCCAAACCGGCCTCATGATGAACCGCCCCTTGTTGATCTCGGGCATTCTTGAACACGCTGCCGCCCAGTTCGGCGAGCAAGAAATCGTCTCGCGTGAAACCCACGGCCCGCTGCACCGCACCACCTACGCGCAAGCTGCCCAGCGCGCGCGCCAATTGGCCAACGCCTTGGCCCAGTTGGGTCTGAAAGCGGGCAGCGCGGTGGGCTCGATTGCCTGGAACAACCACCGCCACTTGGAAGCCTATTACGCTGTCTCGGGCAGTGGCATGGTGATGCACACCTGCAACCCCCGACTGCACCCGCAACAGTTGATTTATGTGATCAACCACGCCGAAGACGAGGTGGTGCTGTTTGACGCCACCTTCGCGCCGCTGATCAAAGGCATTGCGGCGCACTGCCCCCACGTGCGCGCTTGGGTGTGCTTGGCCGATGCCGCCAACACCCCGGCCATCGAAGGCGTGTCCTCGGTGCTGAACTACGAAGACCTGATTCAAGGCCACAGTGCGCACTTCGATTGGCCCGATCTGGATGAAAACAGCGGCGCTGCGCTGTGCTACACCTCGGGCACCACGGGCAACCCCAAGGGCGTGCTGTACTCGCACCGCGCCATCGTGATGAACGCCACCACCGCCTGCTTGCCCGATGTGCTGGCCCTGTCCACGCAAGAAACGATTCTGCCGGTGGTGCCGATGTTTCATATCAATGCCTGGTGCATCCCGTATGCGGCCTTGCTGTCGGGCACCAAATTGGTTTTTCCAGGACCCAAGCTCGATGGCCCCAGCTTGTACGAACTGATGGAGTCCGAACAAGTGACCATCAGCGCCGGTGTGCCGACCATCTGGATGGGCTTGATCCAACACGTCGAACAAAACAATTTGCGCTTTGCCACCATGAAGCGCACCGCCGTGGGGGGCTCGGCCATGCCGATGGCCTTGATTGCGAAATTCATGGACACCTACGGCGTGGAAGTGCGGCATGGCTGGGGCATGACCGAGACCACCGCAGTGGCCACCATGAGCAACCTGAGTCGCACTGATCGGCAAAAACCAGCGGCCGAGCAACACGCCATCGTGGCCAAACAAGGCAAAACCGTGTCGGGCATTGAGATCAAAGTGGTCGATGAAAACGGCCAAACGCTGCCGCGTGACGGCAGCTCGCAAGGCGAATTGATGGTGCGCGGCCAGTGGATTGTGGAGCGCTATTACAAGTCAGACACCAGCGCTTTGGTGAACGGTTGGTTTCCGACTGGCGACATCGCCACCATCGACGCGCAAGGCACGATGCAAATCCGCGACCGCACCAAAGACGTCATCAAGACCGGGGGCGAGTGGATCAGCTCGATTGATTTAGAAAACGCCGCCATCGCTCACCCCGCCGTGGCTATGGCCGCCGTGATCGGCATCAAGCACCCCAAGTGGGACGAGCGGCCGCTGTTGTTCATCGTGCGCAAGCCGGGGCAAAACCTGGAGAAGGCCGACATTCTTGAGTTCTTGGCCACCAAGGTTGCCAAATGGTGGGTGCCCGACGACGTGGTGTTTTTGGAATCTTTGCCCGTGGGCGGCACCGGCAAAGTGCAAAAGAACGAACTGCGCAAAACCTACGGCGGCGTCTTCAGCTGATCACGCCTTGGCGCTGGGCCGATCGTTCATGCGGTCGCGCCAAGCTTGCAAGGCGTGCATGCCTTCATCGCCGGGCACAAACTTCATCAAGCCGCGCGCAAACTCCAACGCGCAAAACGCGGTGATGTCGGCGATGGTGAAGCGTTCACCCGCGATCCAAGGCTGCGCTTGCAGCGACTGGTCAAACCAGCGCGCCACCTCGCGCACCTTGTCGGCCTGCGAGCGGCCAAACTCTGGAAACTGGGGTTTTTCAAGGGCCGCCAAACCGGGGTGGCCATGGCGAATCGCATTGGCAATGCCGCCCAACAAATAGAGCTCGACACGGCGGTCGGCCATTTCAATAAAACCCCGCTCGTCACCGTCGACCCCCATCAAGTTGGGCTCGGGAAAGCGCCCCTCCAGCAAGGTGCAAATGGCCCGGGTCTCGGTGATCACACGGCCATCGTCCAGCTCCAGCGCTGGCACTTTGGCCAGCGGGCTCTTGGCCAAATACGCCGGTTTTCGGTGCTCGCCGCCGTTCAAATCCATGTTCACCATTTCAATGCCGGTGATGTTTTTCTCGACCAAAAACATCAACACCCGACGAGGGCTGGGGGCGCGGTGGGCGGTGTAGAGCTTCATGGGGTGTTCAGCCTTTGGCTGCTTCCAACATGTCCCGCGTTTGCATCGCCACTTGGCGTGCAGCCGCTGCAAAGTCTTCGCCGCTCGAGGCATACAGCACGGCGCGTGACGAGTTGACAATGATCGGGCCCGCGCTGCTGCCATCGGCCTGCGCGCGCCAGCCGGCTTTGACGGTGGCAACCGCATCCCCGCCTTGTGCGCCCACACCGGGAATCAGCAGGGGCAGGGTGGGCGCAATCTCGCGCACACGCTCGATTTCTGCGGGGTAGGTGGCGCCCACCACCAAGCCCAGCTGGCCATTCAAATTCCACGGACCTTGAGCGAGTCCTGCGATGTGTTCGTACACGCGAGGCTGGCCGTCCACCGAGGCCAGGCGCTGGTTTTGCAGATCGTCACCGCCCGGGTTGGAGGTGCGGCACAACAAAAAAGCGCCTTTGCCTTCGTACTTGAGGTAGGGTGCCACCGAGTCCCAACCCATGAAGGGCGAGAGCGTGACGGCGTCGGCGCCATAGCGCTCAAAAGCTTCTTTGGCGTATTGCTCGGCTGTCGAGCCAATGTCGCCGCGCTTGGCATCCAAAATGATTGGCACATGCGGGGCCACACGGCGCATGTGTTCCATCAGGCGCTCAAGTTGGCCTTCGGCGCGGTGGGCTGCAAAGTAAGCGATTTGGGGTTTGAAGCTGCTGACCAAATCGGCGGTGGCATCGACGATGCGGGCGCAAAAGTCATAAATCTTGTTGGCGTCGCCCTTCAGGCCCGCCGGAAATTTGGTGGGCTCGGGGTCCAGGCCCACACACAGCATGGAGCCGTTTTGGCGCTCGGCGTTGCGCAACATGTCGAGAAAGGTCATGCGGGCATTTTAAGCGGCGGTCATGCCGTCCCAGAGGGCGCTGGGGCGACACCCTGTGGCGCATGGCCAAAGCTAAGATGCGGCCATGCACCAACTTTCATCCCGCCAGTGGACCGTTTTGATTTTGCTGACCTTGGTCTGGGGCATCAACTGGCCGATCATGAAAATCGGGGTGACGGGCTTTCCCCCTCTGACTTTTCGCACCCTGTGCATGTGGCTGGGCACGCCCATCTTGGCTTTGGTGTTGGTGGTGCAACGGGTGCCGTTTCGCATTGAGCGCGCGCATTGGCGCGAGTTGCTGCTGCTGGCCACCTTCAATATGTTTTTTTGGCACGGCCTGATCATCGTGGCGGTGCAGTCTTTGTCCAGTGGTCGGGCGGCTATCTTGGGCTACACCATGCCGATGTTTTCGGCCGTTTTGGGTGGCTTGGTCTTTGGCGAGCGTTTGTCCAAACGGGCTTGGGGTGGTGTGGCGGCGGCCACGTTGGGGGTGGTGTTGTTGCTTTGGCACGAGCTGTCCAATTTGAGCGGCAAACCCGTGGGGGTGTTGTTGGCCTTGGGGGCTGCCAGCACCTGGGCCTTGGGCACGCAGCTGTTGCGCCGCACAAAGATGCCGGTGCCCACATTGACCATCTCATTTTGGATGGCTTTTTTAACCACTGGCGTGATGACCGTGCTGGCCCTGCTGTTGGAGCGCGACCAATGGCACCCCCCTTCTGAAGCCACGTGGGGTGCGATTGTTTTCAATGCCGTGCTGGTCTTTGGCTTTGCACAAGCCGCGTGGTTTTACTTGGCCCGCAGCCTGCCTCCGGTGGCGTCCACATTGAGTGTGATGCTGATCCCGGTGTTGGGGGTGTTCAGTGGCGCGGTGGGTTTGGGCGAAGTCTTGCATTGGCAAGACTGGGCCGCGGTGCTGTTGATGATGGTGTCGATCGCAGCGGTGCTCTGGCCGAAACGCCAGGGCCTGGCTTAGGCTTGGCCCTGAACTGTCTGGAGTGCCAGCACCAAGTCGGCCCAAGCCTTGGCTTTGTCGGGCGCGCTGCGCAGCAAGGATTCAGGGTGGTAGGTCACCACCACCGGGACACCGCAGTAGTGGTGCACTCGGCCGCGCAGTTTGCCCAAAGGCTCTTGGGTTTGCAGCAAAGACTGCATAGAAAAACGGCCCATCAACACAATGACTTTGGGCTGAACCAGCGCCACCTGTCTTGCCAAATAAGGCTCGCAAGTGGCCAACTCTTGCGCACTGGGATTGCGGTTGGCCGGCAAGCGGCATTTGAGGCTGCTGGTGATGTACACCCCCGACGAGCCCGTGCCCTCGCGGCTCAAACCGACAGCCTTGAGCATGTTGTTCAGCAAGTGTTGAGAGGGGCCGACAAACGGCTCGCCATGTTGACCTTCTGCCTCGGGCACCGGGTCGCCAATCACCATCCAGTCGGCTTGCACATCGCCCACGCCCACCACCGGCTGTTGTCGATGGCCGCACAACGAACACGCTTGGCAAGTGGCGATGGTGCTTTGCAGCTCGGGCCACGCCATGCGCTCCACCCCTTCGGCCAAGGCTTGTGCCACCGGCACCGAAGGAGCCGGCGCAACAGGCGCCTTGGGTGTGGGTGCCTGCGCAGGGCGTGGCACAGAGGTGTTTTGTTCGTTGAGTGCCGGCGACTCGCCTGGCGTTGACGCCGGCCACCAGACGCGCACGCCCATCTCAGCCAAGATGGCGCGTTGGCGTTCGTCCAGGTCAAATCGGGTGGGGTCGCTCATGTTTGGGCTCACAGTTTCAAACTCATCACCACCGCATGCTCACGCTGCTGGCGGTCTGCCGGATAGTAATCCTTGCGGATGCTGATTTGCCGAAAGCCATAGCGCTCATACACCTGCAAAGCGCGCAGATTGCTCTGCCGCACTTCTAGCCACAGCCATTGCGCCCCGGCATGGCGCGACATGAGCGTCAAGGCGTCCAACATCATGTGGCCCCAGCCTTGGCCTTGCCGTGCGGGGGCGACCGTGATGTTGAGCAAATGCATTTCTTCAAAGCCGCGCATGGCCCAAAAATACCCCAGCAATTCATCGCCCAGCCACAGGCTTTGGGCTTCAAATTGCGAGTTGAGCGAATCGCGAAAATGACCCCGCGACCACGGGTGGCTGTAGGCCGTTTGCTCAATGGCCATGACCGCGTCCAACTGCTCAGAAGTGATGCTGCGGAGCGTCACGGCATTGCGCTCGGCTTCGGTGGGCCGGGCCGTCGCAGCTGGCTGGGTGCGGGGATGTGATGCGGTCATGACGAAGGGGAAGCCTTGAGCCCAGCCGCTTGGGCTTTCAACACCTCACGCTCGGCGGTGGTGTGGGCGACTTTGTCTCGGATGTACAGCGGCATGGCTTGCTCAGCCGGCACCGCCTGGCCTTGCGCCCACAGCGCAGGCGCCAAGCGCAACAGGGCGGCTGCGGTGGGCAAAGCGGGGCAGCGTTCACTCGCGGGCAAGCGGTCGCCATAAGCTGCAAACGCATTGCCCGCGAGCAACACCGGCGCATCTTGGGGCCACTCTACTTGTTCGGGCGCACCCACTTTGAGGGGCGAGAGGGCTTGCCAGCCGGCCAACGGCGCGGCTTGCCAGCGGTAGGCCGCGCTGTAGACCTCGTCCATGCGCGCATCCAACAGAGTGAGCACCGTCAAGTCCTCACCCGCTTGAGATTTACCCGCTTGGGTTTTGTCCGCTTGGGTTTTGCCCGCGAGCTCTTGCAGCCAACGCGCTTCTTCGGCCACTGCCAGCAACGTGTCGACCGGCAGCACCGGCACATTGGCGCCAAAAGCCAAGCCTTGCGCCACGGCGCAGGCGGTGCGCAAACCCGTAAACGAGCCCGGCCCGCGACCGAACACGATGGCGGTCAGGCTGTGCAGTGGCAAATCAGCTTCGGCCAGCAGCGCCAGCACCGCAGGAATCAAACCACTGGAGGCCTGCGCGCCGCCGGGCAAAGTTTGTGTCCAAACCCGATCGCCCCGGGCCACCGCCAACGACAGCACATCGGTGCTGGTGTCAAAGGCCAACCAACGTTGTTCGTGTGCAGGGCGACTCATGATTTGCTCTCGGCAATAACGCCGCTGGGCAAAGCCACTGGGGGCTTGACCTGACGCACGCCAAACAAAATGCCACAGGTCACCAGCGCCAGCCCCACCAGCAAATTCCAGTGCAGGGGTTCACCCAACAACCAGACGGCGCCCAAGGCCGACAAGCCGGGCACCAGCGCGGTGATCATGGTGGAGCGCACCGGGCCAAAGTGGCGCACCATTTGCGTGAAGGTGATGCCCGAAATCACCACCGAGCCCATGCCTTGAAAGACCGCCTGAAAGGCGACTTCGGTCCAGGGCGCCTGCAACAAATGGGTCTGCATTAGGCCCATGCTGGTCAAGCCCAAAAACACCGGCACATAGACCACAAAAGCAAAGGCCGTGATGGCCATGGTGGCGCGCACCGCATCTAAGCCATAACGGCGCACGGTGATGCTGTAACCCGCCCAGCAGCACGAGGCGGCCATGAACAACAAGTCGCCCTTCCAGACTTCGCCGCCCTGAAAAGCCATGAGCAAACTGGCGCCGCCCACCAGCACATCACCCAAGACAATGAAGCCCAGACCCACCGCCCGAACCGAAGACACTTTTTCGCGCAACACCAGCCAAGCCAGCAACGTGGTCCACAACGGCAAGCTGCCCGGCAACAAGACCGAGGCGTGTGATGCGGGGGCAAAAAAGAAACCGTTGTAAGCCAATACCGCATACAACAAGCCGCCCAAAAACCCCGCCTGCAAGGTGGGCGCCAAGGGCAACGGCGACAAGCCCCACAAAGAGCCCACTGTTTGCCCCGCTTGTCGTGCCTGTCGCATCATCCACCAGGCCCACGGCAGCAAGATGCTGCTGGCGCCCACAATGCGGGCCAGCACGATGTCCATGGGCAACAAGCCTCTGGAAGTCGAGGCCCTGGCGATGACGATGAAGCCCGTCCAGATCAGGACCGTGATGACCGCTGAGGCGATGCCCACGGTTTTTGAAGAAAATCGCATGGCCCGAATCATACGGCCCCGCCGCAGCCAAATCTGCCGATTAGACTCACCGCATGACTTTGAAACGCGCTCATTGCCCCTTGTTTTCGCTCTGTGGGATTGCCCTCTTGACCGCTTTGTGGGGAGCCGCCCTGCTGCCGGCTTCGGCCCTGGCGCAAACAAAAAACACCTTGCCCCCGGCTGTGATGAAGTCGCTGCGGCAAGCGCAAATCCCGCCCTCAGCGGTGAGTGTGCTGATTGCCCCGCTGCCCAACGCGCCCGCCAACGGGCAGGCTGCTGCTGCGCTGACTGCCCGTTTGTCGCACCAGGCCCAAATGGCCAGCAACCCGGCCTCGGTGATGAAGCTGTTCACCACCGCGGCGGGCTTGCAATTGTTGGGGCCCGACTATGTGTGGCGCAACCGCGTGTACACCGAGGGGACCCTCCGCGAGGGTGTTTTGTATGGTTCGTTGGTGGTGCGCGGCAGTGGTGACCCCAAGCTGGTGCTCGAGCGCTTGCAAGACTTGTTGGCCCAAGTGATGGTGGCCGGTGTGCGCGAGGTGCGCGGCGACATCGTGCTGGACCGCAGCGTGTTCGATGTGCGCGAACGCAGCGAGCCCTTTGATGACGAACCGCTGCGGCCTTACAACGTGGCGCCTGACGGTTTGTTGCTCAACTTCAAAACCGTGATCTACAAGTTCACACCGCCAGCCTCCGGCGGCTCCGTGTCGGTGCGCTTCGAGCCGCCATTGGCCGGCTTGGATGTGCCCACCCAAGTGCCCGCCAGCGCTGCCACTTGCAGCGACTGGCGCGCCCAACTCAAGGCCGATTTCAGCCAGCCTTTGTCGGTGCGTTTTGCCGGCGCCTATCCGGTGCGTTGTGGCGAGCGCGAATGGCCCGTGGCCTTTCCTGACCCTGAGCAATACGCTTTGCGCATGGTGCAGGCGATGTGGCTGGCCGCTGGCGGCCAATTGACGGGGCAAGTGCGGTATGGCCTGCGCGCCCCAACGGCCAAACTGCTGGTCGATGCCCCCTCGTTGCCGTTGGCAGACATCATTCAAGACATCAACAAGTTTTCAAACAACGTGATGGCGCAGCAGCTGTTTTTGACCTTGTCCAGCGAGCTCGGCGCACCGGGCCGCATGGAAGCCTCGCGGCTGCGCATGTCGCGCTGGTGGCGAGCCGGCTTCCCGACTTTTGAAGAACCCATTTTGGACAACGGCTCGGGCCTGTCGCGCACCGAGCGCAGCACCGCCACCGCTCTGACGGCCTTGCTGCAAGCGGCCCATGTCGGCCCCCACGCCCGCGCGTTCACACAATCGCTGTCGATTGCGGGGGTTGATGGCACCACCGCGCGCCTGAAAGAGCGTAACCCACAGTCGCCCGTGATTGGCAACGCTTGGCTCAAGACCGGCTCGTTGCGCGATGTCATCTCGGTCGCCGGTTATGTGCAAGGCCAAAGCGGCAAGCGATACACCGTGGTCGCCATCGTCAACCATGCCAACGCCAACCAAGCCCGCACCGCGCTGGACCAGTTGTTGGAGTGGACGGTACGTGACCAAAACAATTCTGAAAATAAGTCCGCCGCCGCCCGATCTGGCCCCGCAGAAGCCCGACAATCCCCCCATGAATCTGATTGACTGGATCGGCACTTTTGCCGCACTGATCACCACGGTGAGCTTTATTCCGCAGGCTTGGCAAACCTTTCGCACGCGCGATGTGAGTGGCATCTCACTGGGCATGTACAGCCTGTTCACCGTAGGGGTAGCGCTGTGGCTGGTCTACGGCATTTTGTTGATGGCTTGGCCCATCATCATCGCCAACAGCATCACCACCACCTTGGCAATGGGGATCTTGGTGATGAAGCTGCGCTACCGCTAAAGCGCAGGCTCAGGCCGCCGCCCGTTGCAAACGGTCGCGCACGCCTTCCCACTCAGGGGTCTCGGGTGGGCATTGCACCCAAATTTGTTGAACACCGCGCGCGTCCAATTCGCGCAACACGCCAAACAAATCGTGCGCGGCTTGTTCGGCATTCGAGGCTTGTTCACGCCACAAAACCCCCGCACCCCAGCCTGCACCGGCCTCTGCACCAGCATGTGGCGGCTCGGCCGACCACACTCCCAAATTGTTGGCGTGGGGTCCCAAGGCGTGCAATTTGTCAGCGATGTCTTTTGCCGACATCAGGCGCACTTTGGCGCGCGGGGCATAGTGCGACTCGAGGGTGCCCGAGGCACGCGGCGCCGGTTGGCTCACCACGTCTTTGTCCAGCAGGGCGCGGCCACAAGCGGCCTCAATTTGCGGGCGGGTGATGTGCCCAGGTCGCAACAACACCGGCTGGCCCCGAGTGCAATCGACGATGGTGGATTCGATGCCCACATCGCAGGCGCCCCCGTCCAAGATCAACAAGTCGGAGCCCAATTCAGACTGCACATGCGCGGCCGTGGTCGGGCTGACACGGCCAAAGCGGTTGGCACTGGGCGCCGACAGCCCAGTCACTCCCAAGGCCAAACAGGACTGCAGCAAAGCTTGCGCAACCGGGTGCGATGGGCAACGCAAACCAATCGAGTCTTGCCCTCCCGCAGAGGCGGTGGCCACACCCGGGCGGCGCGGCACGATGAGCGTCAACGGGCCCGGCCAAAAAGCGTCTATCAAATGCTGGGCAAAGTCAGGCAACTCGGCGGCAAACTCGGCCACTTGGGCCTGTCCCGCCACATGCACGATCAAGGGATGGTCTGCTGGACGGCCCTTGGCCACAAAGATCTTGGCCACCGCCCCATCGTCGGTGGCGTTGGCCGCCAAGCCGTACACCGTCTCGGTGGGCAGGCCCACCAACTGGCCGTCATGCAGCGCTTGCGCCGCTTGTGCCAAGGTGCCTTCGTCGGCCACAAGAATCATGCTGGGCCTTTAAAAAGCGTCAATGCCCAGCACCGCCGCCGCTTGCAAGGCGGTGGCGCGCACCGCTGCAACGCTGTCGCCCGTGAGGGTCAAGTGGCCCATCTTGCGGCCCGGACGTGCCGACAACTTGCCATACAAGTGCAAATGCGCGCCTGGCAATGCCAGCACACGGTCCCACGCGGGGCTTTGGCCTTCGCGCCACAGATCGCCCAACAGATTGAGCATGATGGCTGGTGAATGTTGGCGAGGCTGGCTCAGCGGCAAACCCGTCAGGGTGCGCACCTGCAAATCAAACTGAGATTGGTCACAGGCGTCCAGGGTGTAGTGCCCGCTGTTGTGCGGGCGTGGCGCCATTTCATTGACGACCAGTTGGCCGTCTTGCAACACAAAAAACTCGACGCACAACACCCCGACATAGCCCAAGCCTTCCGCAATGGCGCGCGTGGCGGCCACGGCCTGCTCGGCCAGCGGCGCGGGCAAGGCGCCGTCGTACACGCTGGTCACCGCCAAAATGCCCTCGCGGTGCAGGTTGAGTTGCACGGGGAAGTGGACCATTTGCCCCCCCGCAGCACGGGCCACAATGACCGAACACTCGGCCTGCAAAGGCAGCATTTTTTCCAGCACGCAGGGCACGTTTTTCAGCTGCGCCCAAGCGTCCAACAATGCCGCGCGGGTGCTGACACGGATTTGGCCTTTGCCGTCATACCCCATGCGGGCGGTCTTCAAGATACCGGGCAACAAGTTGTCCGAGACGGCGTCCAATTGCGCGGCCGTTTCAATGACCGCGTGCGGGGCCACGGGCACACCGCAACGCACAAAGTGGGCCTTTTCTGCGGCGCGGTCTTGCGCGATGGCCACCGCCTCGGCGCTGGGCGCCACCGGACGGTGCGCGCCCAAAGTGGTCAGGGCGGGGGAGGGCACATTTTCAAACTCGGTGGTGATGGCGGCGCAGCGCTGCATCAACTGGGCCAAGCCCTGCTGGTCCAAATAATCGGTCTGGATATGGTGGTGGCTGACGCGCCCGGCAGGGCTGGCCGTGTCGGGGTCGAGGACGGCGGTGAAATACCCCATGGCCTGCGCCGCGTGCACAAACATGCGGCCCAACTGGCCGCCGCCCATCACCCCCAGCGTGGCAGGTTGGCCATTGACCATGGCGCCCGGCAGAATGACGCGGCTCATGCGTGGCCCGCGGGTGAAACGGCAGGCAAGGTCATGGCCCGCGCGGCTTCGGTTTGTTCGGCCCGAAAAGCCTCCAATTTTTGTCGCAGCACAGGATCGTGTTGGGCCAGCATGGCCACCGCAAACAAGGCCGCATTGGCCGCACCGGCCGGCCCAATGGCAAAGGTCGCCACCGGAATGCCCTTGGGCATTTGCACAATGCTGTGCAAAGAATCCACCCCCGACAAAGCCTTGCTTTGCACCGGCACACCCAACACCGGCACCACGGTTTTGGCCGCCAGCATGCCCGGCAAATGGGCCGCGCCACCCGCACCCGCAATGATGGCCTGCAAGCCCCGCTCTGCCGCGCTTTCGGCATAGGCAAACATGTCGTCTGGCATGCGGTGAGCCGAAACGACCCGAGCATCGTGAGGGATGCCAAACTGTTGGAGAATCTGGACTGCGTGCTGCATGGTGTCCCAGTCAGAGCTGGAACCCATGACGACGCCGATGAGCGCTTGAGTCATTGGGTGCT
>JACCDL011157232.1_pt1 | contig 17675 bp, 25 predicted proteins | sample 7441931 | NCBI WGS metagenome assembly JACCDL01 (sample SAMN15323437, study PRJNA562643) | freshwater metagenome | isolation source: river surface water | place: USA:Blue River Watershed | collected 2017-08-16 | reverse complement strand
GCTGTTCTCCAAGTGAATGGGTAATTACTTCCGCCAGCGCCAGACTGGTTTCCACCACGATAGCCCTGCCCATTTGTTCCAGAGCCACCAGTGCTTCCACCGCCGCCACCACCCGAGCCACCGGATAATCCAAGGACTGAACCGCTTCCACCTCCACCGCCACCAAGCGCAGTGATTGAGTCAAATGCGGCACTAGACCCATTAGCGCCAGCATTATCCTGTATGCCACCGCTTCCACCAGCGCCCACGGTAACCATTAATGATTTATATGTTGAAGAAGTTAATGCAGCCTCAGCAGATGCGCCTCCACCGGAAGTTCCAAAAGAAGTGCGGTATCCACCAGCACCACCTCCACCACCTTGGCCTCGGCCACCACCGCCACCGCCGCCACCAATAACTAAATAGTCTAGGTTAAAAGCAACCGGAGTCCTTGATACTGCACTAACCGCGCGGTACCATTGTGGATTTTTTAATGAAGCAGTTGAAAGTTTTTGAATAGCCATAATTCACACCTATATCGCATATCTTACGATAACTATACCAGAGCCTCCTGAGAAGCCAAAGCCACCACCGCCGCCACCGCCAGTATTTGTCATTCCGTTAGCACCTTCTCCAGTGCCGATTGTTCCACCGCCACCATTTCTACCACGCTGAGTAGTATCTCCCTGGCCTTGGCCCTGTCCTCCACCTGCATACCAAAAGCTTCCAGAAACGTTATGACCAGTTCCAGTTGCTAGGCCCCAAGCCGAATATGATGAGGAGCCGTTACCGCCAGAACCTCCGCGGACAGTTCCATCGTTGTAAAGCGAACCACCGGCCTGAGTAGCGCCACCTCCGCCACCACCTCCATAAGCAGAGCTGCCAATGCCACCACCAGCATTACCCTGTCCAGCTGTTCCAGCACCAGCACTAGATCCGTATCCAGCACCTCCACCTGAACCACCAGTAATAGCTCCAGGTCCACCAGTTGAAGCGCCACCCGAGCCGCCTAGTGCAGACGGTAAATTACCAAATGTAGAATTTCCGCCACTTGCACCATATCCAGCGCCGTATCCGCTACCTCTTACGCCAGCGCCACCAGCCCCTACGGTAACTGTATAAAAAGTTGCAGCCAGAGATACGTTAGTGTAGCCAAGCAATCCGCCCGCTCCACCGCCACCACCATACCACTGTCCAGCCGCGCCGCCTCCGGCAACAACAAGCACATCTGCAGTAAGATTTATTGGAGTTGTAAAAGTTCCTGAAGAAGTAAAAACATGATAGCGATATCCTCCGCTAACTATAATCGTTCCACCAGTTGGGTTTGGACCTTCATTGCCAGCAAGAAAAGAAGAGTATTTACTGAAGTTTAGTATGGTAGAGCGAATAAGGCTTTTAGCTGCCATTTAGCACCCCTTAAGGCGTGATCTCAGCGCCGAATACGTTGAAGCTCAGGTTAGCGGTTGATGCGTAGACAGTGATAATCTCAGATGGATCCAAAGTTAGACCAAGAGTTAATGTAGTAGAGTCTCCACCACCAACAGCAACGTCATATGCAATATAGTGTTGATTTGCAAGAGTTGCACCATTTAGCCTAATGGCAATGCGATAAGTGGCTACAGTAGATGCTCGGTTGGCAACCACAATAGTTGATACTACGGTCTGAGTGTTTGATGGCACAGTGTAGATATCAGTATTAGTAGTAGCGTTAGGTGCTGATTGACCTAGAACCTTATAAGTTGTTGGCATTATCTTCCTTCTTTTAAGTCTTGTCTATTGTATCAGTCTATGCGCCCATTAGTAGGAAGCTAGAGATAGTTTCTCCGGTCGCCGCAGCTGCTCCGTTTACCCACTTGCCACTTGAAGAGTTGTAGGTCAGGGTCTGGCCGTTAGTTGGGGAGCTGATGTTAAACCCAGTTAAGTCGCTCATGGCGTGAGTGTGGCTTGCATCTGCCTTGCCGGATAGGTTCTCTGGAAGGTTAATAATCTCGCTAATCGCGTGAGTGTGGCTTGATGCAGCCAGGCCAGCCTCAGCAGCAGTTTGGTTAATCCACATGCTAGTTGCTGAGTTGTAGGCGAGAACCTCATTGTCAGCAGGAGTGCCGTCAATGTTTACATCGTGCAGCTCGTTTAGCTCATAGCCATTCTGAACCTTAACAAGGATGGTTCCGTTGTTTGTGTTCGCACGAGTAACAACACCTAGGTATACGCTGTGCGCTGGCTTGGCCGGAGGAGCGCCAAATACAAAGCCACCAGCAGTAGAAGACAGCCAGACAGACTGGCCAGCGGTCGCAGCCGAAGTGTTAAGGTTAGTAATTAGACCAGACTCAATTACGTAACCCTGAGCACCGTTTGCGATGTTAGCCTCGACGATACCAAGGGTCTTAGATGAAGTTGCCTCGGTGTCAGCATCGGCTAGCGCAATAGTTGGATTATCGCCATTGGCACCCGAAATATAGACGACAGCGCCCTTGCTGATCTGAGAGCCACTTGCGTTCTGGACCTTGGTGCGCACAGATGCGGCAGTGGTGTATTGAAGGTCGGCCCAAGCAGAAGTTCCATTACCATACTTTACTAGGCCGCTGTCAGTCTCAAGACCAGCTTCGCCAGCCGCTAGAGTTGGGTTTGTGCTAGCCCAGTTTGCAGCAGTGTCTCTGCGAAACTTAATTACAGTTTGTACTGGCATTATTTAATCCTTAAGGTCTCAGATAATTTTATCACGCTGTGCCGCCATCGATCACGAGAGCATCGTAATCAAGGCCGATCTCAGCAGTGCTGGAATTGTAGGTGATTGGAGATGCAGCAGTGATGTTGCCAATATCGCCAGTGTCCCCCTTTGGGATGGTGAAGTCAAAGACTGCTGCTCCGCTAGTGCCAGAGTTAGTGACAATTACCGAGCTTCCAGCAGCTCCAGTAGTAACTGTGCCGACTTCGATAGTCGCAGCAGCTCCAGTTGCTCCGGTGGCACCAGTTGCTCCTTGAAGAGCTAGTGGATACCAGTAAGTCGAAGCCTCAGTTGGCTCCTCGCCAACAGGTTGGTTGCCAGACGCAAACCAAGAAGCGCCTTCCCAAAACACTGCATCATTGTTTACATAGTCAACAGCGTCGTCCCACTCGCCCTGCCACTCGATACCAGTTGCACCAGTTGGGCCTACTGGACCAGTGTCACCAGTATCACCCTTGTCACCCTTGTCGCCCTTGTCACCACGAGGGATCGTAAAGTTAAAGACCGCTGCACCGGAAGTGCCAGCGTTGGTTACGCTTGCGCTAGTTCCAGCATTTCCAGTAGTTACAGTTCCAACTGAAATGGTAGCTGCTGCTCCTGTAGCTCCAGTTGCTCCAGTGGGACCAGTAGCGCCAGTAGGACCGACTAGGTAGAACGTGCCATTTGCATCTGGCACAGGAGAGACGGTAGTTAGATCGACAGTAGTTCCAGCTGGAAGTGCAATGCTAAAGCTAGAGATTGGAACAGGAGTGTCATCCTGAGCAGTCAGCCTGAACTCGACAGTCCAAGTCCAGCTAGTTGGGTTTAGATCAGTGTCGTTGGTTGCAACCAGTCTGATACCACGATCAGTGCCATAGCCGCACAAGTAGCCTGCAGAGTCAAGAGTAGCCTCGACTACGGCCGGAAGAATAGTTACTGGGTTTGGGCTTGCGCCAGCATCTAGAATCTTTGCTGGGCTAGGGCGGAAGAAAATACTGCCTTTAGCCGGAACGCCATCTGGGTCGTTGCCTGAGTCGTTGCTGTCGGCATATGCCAATAGGAACTGTCCAACAACAGTTCCGTAATTTACGTTAGTAGGTAGGGCCATTATGCTTCCATTCTTTTAGGCTGTCCCGCCGTCAATTTCGGTTGGACGCTCTAGAAGCCCATATTCCAGGTCATTCCAATTGTTAATTCCGTCACCAAGCTTGATAAGTCGAGTATCAGTCTCAATGCCGATTTCTCCTTCAGCTAAAACTGGGTTTGCAGAAGTCCATGCCGAAGCAGTATCATTCCTAAGCTGTATCTGTACTGCCACTAGAAACTCCCTGCATTGCCGCCCACAAGCGGGCTAATTCCACCGTATAGGCTATTAGCCTTTCCACCATCAATGTTACCATAGGGCTGACCATCAGCACCAGCAGGGCCAGTGTCTCCAGTGTCGCCTTTATCGCCTTTTAATCCTTGCTCTCCTTCGGGACCGCTTGGACCTATAAGACTTGCCAGCCATTGTGACTCCGTTCCTGTAAAGCCATTTAGTTGTGCTACTTGATATGCTGATAGGCCAGTAAGGCCCTGATCGCCCTTGTCGCCCTTAGCGCCCGTTGCGCCCTGTGGTCCTGTTGCACCAGTCGCGCCCGTTGCTCCAGTTTCACCCTGCGGTCCTTGTGGACCAGTTGCACCCTGTGGGCCAGTCGCCCCCGTATCACCTTTTGCGCCTTGTGGACCAGTTGCACCAGTGGCTCCCGTATCACCCTTTACGCCTTGAATGCCCTGCTGACCCTGTGGGCCAGTCTCGCCCTGTGGTCCTTGTGGGCCTTCTGGGCCTTGCGGGCCTTGCGGGCCTTCGGATCCGGTTGCACCCTGAGCTCCTTGAGGGCCAGTTTCGCCCTGTATGCCCTGTATACCCTGCTCACCCTGTGGGCCTTGCTCACCCGGCGCTCCATCAGCTCCTGCGGGCCCTTGCGGGCCTGGGATGCCATCAGAGCCCGGTGCACCAGCTTTGCCGCCAGATCCGCCCCTAGAGCCTTTTACCGCCTTCTCGAGTTTGTTTATTTCCCGTTCGACAGAATCGCCCCAGTCTTGCGACTGCGGTGGCAGATTGGAGTCAGGAAAGATAGCCATTTGATAATTATACCGTAATAGTGGAAACCCGCCCCGGAGATTACTCAACAGGGCGGGTCTGTGCGCACATAAAGGTTCCGAAGGAGGTGCGGAACAGGATTATTGTATCACAAGCTTATTTAGCTGGTCCATGCGGAAACCGCTCCAGTGCTCGTCGCCCACGGTCACCACAGGAGCCTGAGTGTGTCCCAATGTACGTACATGCTCCATTGCAGTTTCATCTTTGCTTAGGTCAATCTCGCGGTATTCAATTAGGTTTCTAGTTAGGTATCTCTTGGTGCTATCGCACTGGACGCAGGATGGGAGAGTATAAACAGTTACCATATTTAATTCCTTGAGTTAGAAGTTGAAAAACCCGCCACATCCACACTTTCGTGTGCCTGGCGGGTGCTGTTCCAACAATTCTAGCACAAAGAAAAACCCCCGCCGAAGCGGGGGCATTCCTTGTCGGGATCAGGCTTATGAACCTGCACCAGTCGACGCTAGGGTACCAGCTGGGACGATGAAGCCACCAGTTGCGATGTGACGGATTCGCATCTCGAAGTCGTCGTTGTCGAACGAGCCTTCGCGAGCTGGAACCTGTCCACCACCTAGGTATAGACCACCAGTGGACTTGATGCGAAGCTCTGGAGCCTCGTAGCCACGTAGGAAGCCTAGCGCAAGCGCTGGGTTTAGGGACTGACCAGGAACTGGAATCAAGAACCAGTAGTTGGTTGCTCCAGAGTTGATCTTGGTGATCCAGTCGTTAACCACGATGGTGATACGGGAACCGATTGGGTTTCCAGAAATCATGGTGGTAGCAACTGAGTCAACAGTGGTCTCGGTGCGGATCTCCTGCACAGCAAGGATCTTGCGAGCAGTCATCTCTAGCGAGCGTGGGATAACCAGAGCGAACTGGGTCACTGGGCGGATTAGCTTGCCGTTCCAGGTCTGCTTGTTGGCTGCGTCGATAGCTGCCTCAAGAGCCTCAAGGGTCAACACTGGGTTGCCAGAGATCAAGTTCTGGTTAGCGGTCTTGAAGTTGGTGGTGTTTAGTCCACCCGAAGCAACTAGCTGCTTGGTAACTTCTTCGTCTTCCTTGCCAGCAGCCTTTAGGCCAAGCTCAACAGGTAGACGCTCTAGTAGACCGATCTGGCCATCGTTAACGATGGACTCCCAGCTGAAACGAATGCGCTGACCTGACTTCTTGATTGCCATGGTCTGCTCAGTTACGTTGAACCAGCCAGCAGTTGGGTACTCGTCGTACTCGCCAACGGTAGGTAGTGAGCCCTCGCGGAACTTGTCACCTGCGTTGTCAAGACCCTCGTCCTCGTAGCGCAGAGCTTGGAAGGTAACAGGACGGAAGTCGTCTACTACTAGACGAGTTGCGAACTGGTCCCAAACCTTTGGCTGAGCCTCGTAGTTCTCTAGAAGGATCTTGTTTAGGGTAGGAACAAGTAGCTCTGGTAGGTCGCTGGTAGCGATACCTTCCTGAAGCTTTAGCTTGTCCTGGCGGTCTCCACGGATAGCTCCCTCAAGGAGCTTTGCTGCCTCGATGTGACGAGGGGTGATGTTAGTAGTCATTGTCTTTCCTCTTAGTTCTGTGCCAGACGAACAACTACGTTGGTAGTGGTTACCTTGACGACGTGTCCTACTAGCTTAGCGCTAGAAGAAGACTCCTGAACCTCGGTAATCTTGCCAGAAGTGCTGTTAGCAACTGCGTAAGCCTTCTGTCCAACGTCGAAGGTGTCTCCGGACTTGAATGGGATTGTGAATGCACCAGTTAGCTTTAGAGTGGCATACTTGTTGCCGTCCTCGCCAGTCTTCGCGGTGTGCTCTGCAACGCCAACAATGTCTCCAACCTTTACAACATCGCCAGAAACTACTGACGTGTGTACAGGAAAGACGAGGCTGTCGGCTACAGCGTAGATCTCGTTAAGAGCCATCTTTTTTCCTTATTTCTTCTTGGCGATGCGAGAGACGATAGCGTCAAACTCATCGGCTGCGGATGAGGAAGTCTTTGCGACTGCCTCGTGAACAACGCCGACTACCTCGGTGGTAGGGGCGGAGACAGCCTCACGGAGAGAGCTGGCGTAAGCCTTCTCTTCCTCGATAAGCTCGTCTACAGTCTTGCTGTTGTCAGCAGACTTTAGGGACTCCGAAACACGCTGTAGAGCGATCTTCGGTAGTCCAGATTCGTTGAACTTTTCAGCTACGTCAACTGGGTCCAGGGCAGGAGCGGAGTCCTCCACGGCTTCAGTTTCGGATTCCTCTGTAGGCTCGGCTGTTGCGGACTCTAGGAGAACCGAAACAGACTCGCGGAGAGGGCTGAGTGCCTCAACGAAGGTAGTCTTAAGGTCAGCAATCGCTGCCTCAAACTCTTCCTTGGTAATGGACATTTCATTTCCTTCTTCCATGTGGGACGAGGCAAGCTCGTCTTTTGCCTTGTAGCTCTCTAGAAGGCTAACAAATTTGCCTCCAGCCCCTGCTACGGTAACCACGTCGACGCTAGTTAGAGGGCTCTCTACTAGAGTTTCAATGATCGGGCCTTGTCGTCCATCTGCCTCACCCATGCGGGCTTCGCCATATGCACGAATCGAAAGTCCCACGTCCTCAGCCATTTCAGAAATGATTGGAGCATAGTGGGAGTAGAACTGGATGTCGCCGTAAAGCGCACCCTCTTTAAAAATTGCATCGCTTACTAGCTTACCAGCTAGTTCGTGCACATCGCGCTCAGGGCGGTCAGCTTCCTCAGACAGAGTAGGGTGGTTCATGTAAACCTTGGTGCCAGCCTTAAAGACCTGCGGACCAAATTGAGATAGCAACTCTGGGGTGTAGTAACCCGAAGAACCCCATCCAGACTGGATAATCTTTACACGCCACTTGTTCTTAGTGGGCTTAGCGGAAAAGTCGATACTTTCGCTTAGCAGTTCGGCCATAAGGTCTCCATAAAATGCGTATTCTAGATGTTATGATACCACATTTTATGTTTAGTTATTCATATCCCTAAGCTCATTGCTGTTATCTTGCATCGATCCAACTGCTCCAGAATTGCCCTGAGCAGGCACAGTTGACCCAGCGTCAGGAGTGTTTTCCCCTGGAGGGGTCGAGTGCAAAGGCATAACGTCAAGTTCATCCATGACCGCAGCTCGCATCTCGTCCTGCCAGATTGCGCCAGCCTCGTAAGCCAAGGCAAGCGACTGGACCATGCGGTAGCTAGATTCAGTTTCCATCTTTGGCCACTTGACGGTAGTTTCGCGCTGCCCAAAGAATCGCATCACACGGTCGAGATAAAGCTCCCAGAGGCGCTGACGTGCCTGCATAGCCTTAGTGGTTGGAACGTCAAGGGTCTGAGCAACTCCATATGCTCCGCTAGTTCCAGGGTCTGACATCAGCGCAACAACTGAGACCTCTAGAGCGGCAGCAACCATCGCAGCAAGGGGCTTTCCGTTTCCAAGATCTACGGAATTGCTTGTGCGTGGCAGCGAAGCTAGCTCCATGTCCGCACCGAGAATTGCTGTGGATCCGGCCGCTTGTGGTGTTGCAATAGTGGCAGCAGCAGTTGTGGCACCCGTCTTGGTTTTGCTTTTCAATTGCCATGCGAACATAGACAAGCTCTTCAAGATTCTTGAGCCGTCCTTTAGATATTCGTTGTAGGCGTATGCCCAAGGATAAGCGGCGAAACAATCTGGTACACCCCATGGATTTCCCGCCCGCTTGTTTACCATGAAAGGGAACATGGTCTTTGAGTAATTTACTGGCTGGTTCTGGATGCGCTGAACGCGAGCACCAACTTCATAGGTGTCAACAGGATACCACTCGTGAATGGTGTTTGTCTTTCCATTAATGTCCATTCTGGACCAGGATCTACGAATAAATCGAATTTCTTCGATGTTGTCTGGGTCAGAAACCCAGCCCGTAATCTCTTTGAAAGGGATTCTCTGCAGTCGCTTAGAGGAGTTATCCCCCAAAATAAAGAATTGCCCGGCAGTGAAGTTTGACCGTTCGTTGATGATCATTGCTTCGGCAGAGAAGAGTGCAGTCTGATTCGCAGGTAAGTTTACCAATTGCTCGATACGCCTAGAGGAATAGTCGTTAATTTCGACTCCACGGCCAAAGATATAGCTGGTACGCAGCCCGAATCCACGCTTAAGTAGCGGGTTGCCATCGGTCTTTTCGGTTAGCTTTTCGGCCAAAACCTGTAGCTGCTCAAGGGTAAATGCGTCTCCAATGTGGTTTTGGACACCCAAAAGGCTCCAGCCTTCGTCTTCAATCGACAACAAAGCCTGCGCCATGTTGTTGTAAGACTCTAGCAAAACCGAGTAATCTGCTTCAAAATCGCTCATAAAACCCTAAATTCCTTTGAAAAAGTAATTCAAGTCTACCATGTCCAGCCAGAATAGAAAGGAAACTGTGCGTCTAGCGAGGATGCATCGTGGTAAATCTTGTCGCCGGGCTGCATTCCAGCAAACCCTCCACCAGTTAAATAGTCCAGATTTAGCGTTGCATACATAGCTGCATCCAAGCGGTCAGGGGATTTTAGCCCTCTGGAGCGCATATCATCCTTGGATTCGATCTGAATGGCACCTTTAGGGCTAAACTTATACTTAATGACCATCATCTCGTCAAGCAGCGTCTTGTCATCGATGTCGATGTCTAACTGCCCCATCAGCATCTTCTCACGCAGGTTGTCGTAGCCAAATGCACGGGCGTTAAGCCAGCGGGTGTTGTCTGGGCTAGCCGCAGCTCCTACCACCGAGATAACCGTATACATATTGCCACACATAGCAGCCAACATATCCACCACAGGTGCACCTAGACCTGTGCCGTCGACGCGGACCTCACGCACACCAGTGGCAATAGCAGCCTCATGGATGCGGTTTGCTGACTCCACTGCGTTTGCCTTTGTCCATGTCGCGAAATGGCGTAAGCGGCCACCCCTGTTGATGTAGATAACGCTGTCGTCCTCACCGAAACGAGCGATGTCCACGCCCAGCACCGCTGGGATTTCGCCATCCTCAACAATGTCAGTGTCGATTGCGCAGTCTAGTGCCACCTGCGAGAAGAAAGTGGTGTCATCTTCTTCTGGGAACTGCCCCAGAACCTTCGACTTGTATCTAGCGGATTCTTCGCCCCAAGCCTTCTTCTGGCGCTCTACCCAAGACGGCTGAATGAGAAGGGGTGCCACATCTTCCGGTACCCATTCGTGAGTGAAATTAGGCGAATCAAAAGCTGATATCTGAATCTTGTTCCAAGTTTCATCTTCCCTGAATATACGATGGAATTCAGTTCCTCGACGGTCAGGGTTTCCAATAGCGAGAACTCGACTGTCCGCGGATGTAGTAACTGCTTCAGCAGCAGTGTAAAGGTCAGTCGGAATACCCCCGGCTTCATCCAATACAACAAATACATATCGCCTGTGGATTCCCTGGAACGCCGAAACAATGTCGGTATCAGCAGGTCTTCTTCCAAATCCAATAAGAGTGCCGTATTCGTCGTCAAGTTTCCATTCCTCTGATTGGTTGATGTGCCCAGGTAGGCTAAAGCCGCGAATCGCAGCAAGTTTGTGATTGTCTTTTAGCTCACGAAAAAGAACGCGGGCAATCTGGGGATAAGTTGGAGCTGAACAAATAAGCGCAACCTCGTAAGGATCGTGTACAGCAATCCACCAACTACCAAGAATGCCAGCAGTAGCAGACTTGCCAGCACCATTACAGCTAACAACAGCAGTGTGAGTGTTCTGAGCCACGCTGAGCGCAACCTCTGCCTGCTTTGACCACATATGTTTGCCCAGAACGTCCGAAGCCCAAGCCACCGGGTCATTAAGGTAGATCGAGTTCTTGGAGCGCTTTCTGAGGTCGCTGATGACTCCATCGATGACATTATCTATCATTCTCTATCTCTGCCTTTGCGCGGAATAGCCCCTCGGCTACCAGCTCGTCTAGTTCGTGTCGTGGCACCTCTGGGTAACGCTCTGCAAGTTCTTGCTTAGCGAAGTTCAATGCGGCATCCATAGCCCGTAGCAGTATCTTTTGCTGGAACTCTGAGAGGCGTAGCACTTGGTCGGTGACCTTACCCTTCTCGGAGTCTAGGCGCTTGCCAATCAGTTCAAGAGTCTTGAGCATTAGGCGGCCCGCCTCGGGGTCTTGCATCTGCACAGCATTCATGCGCAGGGAGTCTTTGAGTTCATTTAGCTCGAAGAGTAGTAGCTGGCGCTGTTCTACCTCGGTCCAGATGTCGCGCTTTTTCATTAGCTGCTTAACGTGGTCAATAGCCTGCGCAGCTGGGATGCCTGTCTTTAGCTCGATCTCCTCTCCAGAGGCTCCAGAAGCCGCTAGGTGGATAAGAGTGTCGTCGAGCAGGGAAATCTCACTAGAGGCCATTGAGAGGCCTTTCCTCTGGCAGTGGTGGGAGCTTGGCGTTTACTTCTTGGAGCGCACAGAAGATCGCATAGAGCATGTCTGCAATTTGCTTTAGGTCAACGCTGGAAGCGTCTGGGGTTGGTTCTGGTGCTTCGGTTAGTCCACGCGCCATTTTGTTTTTCCTCCCGCGAAAAATTTTTTAGTGATCTAATTCTATCAGGAAATAGAATTTTTATGATTTCTTTAGATAACCACCTTGAGCACGACAAGGCAAGGGTCTCCGCCTTCTTCCCACTCAGCCTCTTCGTCGATGGTCATATACGGGTCGCCTTCGTGGGTGTTACAGAAGGGCGGCGATACCCAGCCTTCGTCGATGCCGATTTGGAGCCATGCGTCGTAGTCAAGTTTCATGATTGGATTCTAACATAAAGTTTGAAAAGGCTTGCGAAGTGAGCGTGATGGGAGAGGGTTGCCGGCTCCACGCATACGTCTAATAAAATGATTTCTTTCCCTATGGATTTTTGCCGAAACAAAAAAAGGGCCAGAATCGGCTATGGGGGGATAACCGACTCTGACCCTTCGAGTCCTGAAGTTAGGGGGTTACTTCAGGAACTTTACAATGCTGTTCTGAACACCATAGCCATTGTCTTGGTGAACGCCTACTAGCACCTTTACTTCTTTGCCGACAACATCGTCGGGAATCTCGCTGTCAAGTCCTAGCGAGTTCATAAAGCTCATCAAGCTCATCTGAACCCACTTCTTGTCGCCGTCTGACAAAGCGTTGTACTGCTTGTTGTTGAACAGCGGAAGAACCTTCCAGACATAACGTCCGTCTTCGAACTGCACCGCAACGTCTACGCTTGCGATGCCCTCGTGGCGACCAGAACGAATCTTGGTCTGGCGAATCTCCTTGATTACGCCTTTGTACTCACCTGGGGTCATTGCTTCGAACCCAGTCTTTAGTGCGGTTGGGATAACTACTTTGATTGTCATTTGTCTATTTTCTTTCTGTTAGATTGCTGCTGCGAATACGTAGCCGAATAGTGCGGCTAGTGCTAGTACGTGCACTAGGTCCATGAACGGGCTGTTCAGGAACTTACGGATGTTGCTTTGTGGCTTGCCGTGTTTTGACATGACTAATTACTTTCTGAGCGGTCGCCCTTCGACCATCTCAAATGGTCGGAGAAGGGCGATAGCGGCCGTTACTTACTACTAACGTCTCTACCACAATGGTTTTGACTTTTGGCCCGAAGCGAAGCGAAGGGACTATGCTACACACACAGCCCTTCACTTCACTTCTTAGGAGCCCCATAAGGGAGAAATGAGGCCCAGTTTTTTATTCTTCGTAGATGTAGTAGTTATACATCTTGCCAGGCTCTGATTCACCCATGAGCTTGGTACCTGAGTATTCGTACTGAACACGGTTGATGTCGTCAGTTGTCACAACGACTTCATCCCATTCTCCATCGAAGAATGCGTCGATAATGCGTTGAGCTTGTACAGCGTCGTTAGCTTCTACGCTGTACACCTCACCAGTCATGAAGTTGTAGGTAGGCATTAGTCCACCTCCTCAATCGTTATCGAACCATCTGTGTAGTCGACGTTCTGGAGCCAGCGTGGAAGCGTTGCTGGCTCGTAGCCCTCTACGACTTTCTGCCACTCGTCCTGGTCTTCCATCAGATCGAGGTTGGTATTTACTACCAACTCGGTCACGATAGTGATTCTGTACTCGTTCATCAGAACACCTCGTCTTCAATGCTTGGCACATACATTGCATATACCGACCACTGACGGGTCTTTGGATCTCTCTGGCACCTGACCTTGATATCCTTGAACCTATCTCTAGCCATATATGCCGCGCTCGCATTTGGCAGCGTGTGTGGGAACAATGCCCACCTCTTTGGGTGCTGGTACAGCGCCTCAAAGAACTCGGCCCAGGGATAACGTTCCTTTCTCCCTTTGCCGATCAGTTCACTTTCTTCTACGAATGTAAGCTTCATTGTCTTATGCCCTTTCGTGTGCATATAGTTTGATGTGCTTTTTGTCCTGCATTCCACCTGGAATTAGCAGCTCTGCACCCTCGTCGTGTAGGAAGAAGTTGAACTTCGCATACATTTCGATGATGTCGTTTAGATCTTTGACGTGAAGGAAGTTCTTCAACTCCGCACCACGCTTTGCGATCTCTACCATACCTCTGACTAACCAAGCCCAGAAAGTAATTTCCTTGGCGTTATAAGTACCTGCCATCTGGCGGAACTCGATAGTGCCTCGGTTACCATCTACATAGCTACCTAGCAGGTGGTTTAGGTTGATTGCCCTTGGCTTATCCGCTGGCAACTTACCTTTATACGCATGCTTGACGTATTCGATCGGAATACGCTGTGCATAGTTCACATCATCGCGACCCGCTAGAATCGCCATAATGTTTTCTAGATATTTGTAAATAGCTAGAACTTGTGCAACCTGCTTAGTCTCAAGATCCTGAGCATAGACGTGAATGTGTAGACCGCAAGTGTCATTGACTTCTGCCTCTACAGCTTCTAGCTCTTTGGTGATCTTGAACAGGCCTGCATGCATAAGTCTGTTAGATCCGTTTTTGGTACGGAACTCAGCGCTATCTGCAGTGCTGCAGTTGCGACCGTCGCAGTGATCTGGATCGCTAGATCCAGTTTCGCAGTGTTCGCAATCGCATTCGTGATAGTAGCACTCGTCGCAATCGCAATCGCAATCAGTGTTAGCTTCATATGCGCGAAGACTGCCGTCTTCACCCTTGTCAACACCGAAGACAGCATCTACGCCTTTGGCATCTGCGATCTCCATCTCCCAACCCCAGGTACGGGCTGTGATTGCTTGACTTGGGAAAGCAGCATATGCAGCATCCCGTTGAGATTCGATAAGCTCTATCTCTTCTCGGGTTGGCTTAGCACTCATTGGCTTCTTGTCGAATAATGTGCTTAGCCCGCTAACTTTAGCTTGTGCTCCGCCTAGATTCTTGAGTTCATTTTCTAAGAAGAATAGACGGTTTTCAACTAGCTTTTTACCTTGAATGAAGTCATTTTTTGTGATTACTGCATCTCTTACAGCCATCCAGAAGCTAACTTCATTGAGCAATCCAAACTGACGACCTGGGTCATCTGCGTTGATAGGAAAAGCACCGATGTTCAATCCAAGCTTTGATCTTTCTAGCTTGTCATTTACAGCGCCTAGGTTTCTCTCGAACAGTGCACTTAAGAATGAAGCCCATACGATGGTTTTCATCTTGTTTAGGCGAATCTCGAAGATGGCTTCTGCGATACTCGCTGCGGTTCTGTTGAAGTTGACAATGTGCTGTCCTACTTCACTCTTGTTATTTTCGCTTGGGGCGAACATAGTGATGTATCGTCTAGTGTAGAAACCGCCATCATACTTTACGTTATGCATGGGGATGTCTGCACTTTTTAGGATCAACTCATATGTAGTTGCACCTATTTCTGTTTCTCCATCATTCATGACAAGCTGTAGTCGTTCGACTATCCAGCCTGCTTTTTCTCTAACTTGAGTTAGCATTTCTGTCTTTCTGTTTATAATGAACAATATGAATTAAGACTGCAAGTTTCCATACCTGCAGCTAAAAGCCATACACTGATTACAAAGTAAACAATTGTAATAATGTAAGCTATCTTGTTGCCATCGCATCACCAACTTTCTATAATCAAGGGTCGACTTGCCCGACCACTCCCAGGGGTCGGAGGGCAAGAGACCATTCTATTCGCTTATAGCGAAATATACTTGACAATATGCATACTCGCATATGCAAACTCCATATAAGGAAGCCCAATAGGGGGGATTTTGCCCAGATTTTTGCCCAGATTTTGACAAACATTACATAGTGATGTAGACTTACCCCCATAAAGCGGTTGTTGGGCAAAAAAGTTTTCAAATTTTCTTGACATTCAAACCCTTTTGGCGGTAAACTATACCTAGTTACAAAACGGACAATGACTCGGACGAGTCGGAAAGCAGGTCGCTTATGTGTGGTATCGGTGGATTCTCTCTATCAGACAAATCAAATCTCAACTCTCGCAAGATCGCTAATGTTATGCTGACGGCACTAGAGCGTCGTGGCAATCAGGCTTCCGGTGCGGCTTGGCACTCTCGCAACAGCGTAGGCTACCTCAAGCGTCCGGTCGCTGGCTCACGCCTGTCACTCAAGCCTATGCCTCGCAAGACCGATGCAGTCATTCTGCACACCCGTCTCGCAACCCACGGCTCTATCAACGACTCTCGCAACAATCACCCTGTTCTATCTCCTTCCGGCAACACTCAGTTGGTTCACAACGGCGTTATCTACAACCACAGCCTCATTCGCCCAGAACTGCCTAAGTCTTTGCCACAGGTAGACTCTAGCGTTATCCCTGCCCTTATCGAGTCAGGTTCGCTAGAAGCGTTGTCAAAACTAGACGGCGATGCGGCTATCGCTTGGCTATCCAGTGACGACTACGGCACACTCAGAGTCGCTCGTATCAGCCACTCGCCTATGGTTATTGCACAAGTCAAAGACGGCTCGTTCTTCTTTGCGTCAACTCCGGAGATTCTGCACGAGGTTCTCAAGAAGTTGGGTCTCAAGTCCACCTTCGAATTGGTAATGCCAGAGCGTATCGGTTACGCCATTCGCAAGGGCAACATCGTCGAGACTCTGCAGATTCCAGACCTTGACCCTGCTTACGAAGACCGCTGGGTATCCAACAAGTCTAGTTTTCGTTCTGCTACTTCCGGCAACGCCAACGCTCTGGGCTATGGCTCACCTCGCAACTCCAGATACGGCTACAGCAGTTGGCAGTCGGACTGGTGGGAGGATGACCTCACTCCAGCCACCGACGACGCTAGGAGCGAGTATGAGGATGACTTCGAGATTTACCTCAGCAACTTCATCGAGATGAATGCTGGCGAGTTCTTCAACTACGACGGCTACTATGTTGGCGACCGCCACGATCTTTACGAGCAGTTCGAGAAGGCTCGCTACGAGAGTTGGTGGAACAAGGCTGAAGATAACCTCTTGTTCGCCGAGGGTGATTACTAAAAAAAGTTTTCACCCTCACCCCTGAATAACTACTATTATATTATTATTATATATAATATTAGGATATAGGGAACATCCGCCAAACCCCCCTTTTGCTATTGGATTTGTAACATTTTTTACATATTCAATCGCAATCCATCCCCCCCATCCCCCCAATCCCCTAAAAAACATCAAAAAAAACACTACAAAAAATAGTGTTTCACATAGTAAAAAAAATAGTATTTCCGGAGATAACAACCCGACAAGGAGAGATAATGCTTTACACATCTAATGCTACTTTACAAACTCAATCCACTTTATGCTCAGAGCAGACAGAGGTTTACAAATTTGATGCAACCCCTGAAACCACGCTGAATCTAAGGGCAGACCAGTGGATTCTGGTAGAGGAAGCCCTAATGGAGCAAGCCAACATCCAATACCACATCTCGCAGGATAACTACACCTTCCGGAGATGGGAGCAAGCCCAATACACCTATGACAAAGCCTGTGAGTTGGAAGCACTTGCGAAGTCAGTAGGTTCTGTAATAGAATTGCTCCAAGCGAACACAGACGCTTACAAGGAGAACTAATGGAGGATTGCACTCACGAGGAAACCCGTTTCCTTGATTGTGCTCACTGCAAGGGCAGTGAAGCCTGTAACACAATCATTTGCATCAATTGTGGCGAGGAGGTCTACTAATGCAAACATTCATCACTAGCGACACCGGAGACTGGGTATACACCGCCCAGACCCTCGATAACCTACGCCTGAACAAGCAAGCCCTAGAGGGGTGGCAGATCTTGCTGACCCTGCTAGAACTTGACCCTAACGGCGAGCACCGCCCTGCAAGGGGCTGGGCTAACCACCCTGCCACACGACAGTGGGCTGGCTACGAAATGGCTCTCTACGGCTACATCCAGACGATGGTCAAGGAGTGGCACTCTCGTGGATATAAATCCACGATAGGCGACAAGGCGACCAAGACCATCGAGGTCGCTTACGAGAACGCTCTGCTAGGCGATTACGAAGAGCCTTGGTGGAGAACAAGTCCTACCACAATGTCTGCAGTTGCATCAACGCACCGACAGGCACTATTGTGGAAGAACTACCCGCACTACTCGCAGTTCAACTGGCCAGAGGACTCTGGCTCACAACCAAACACCTACCAATACTTCTGGGTTGCAGACCTAGATACAGAAAGGACAAACCAAATTGCCTAAATACACTTTCTCACGAGAACTAAGCACCTTTTACTACACCACCGTCGAGGCTGAGTCATACACCGATGCCCACCGCATCGCTAACGAGAATTTCGACGAATTCGACAACCTCGAAGAGGGCGATTCCGAGTGGGGCGAAGACACCGAAGTAATGTTCGAGGAGGACTAATGAACGACTACACATTCTGGTATAGCGAGACCGCCGTCTTCAAGGGTGGCTTCAAGGCTGAAAACTTCCAGCAAGCACAAGACCTGCTATCCCAAGTCT
>JACCDL010382990.1_pt1 | contig 17677 bp, 13 predicted proteins | sample 7441931 | NCBI WGS metagenome assembly JACCDL01 (sample SAMN15323437, study PRJNA562643) | freshwater metagenome | isolation source: river surface water | place: USA:Blue River Watershed | collected 2017-08-16 | reverse complement strand
ACGTAGTGCCTGGCGGCGGTCACGACTTGGGCAAAGATTACGTTGGGCCGTTGCTAGACAGGTGGCTTTGTCCGTGATGTAACGATGTATGAGTCTTGGAATGATTAATGACGAAACTTCGTCCAAGTTAGCAAGCCACGAAACTTTCAGTACCTCTATTCAACTAACTGCAATCAGGTACTCAAGTCCACCCTTAAACCGTGATTTTTTCAAACCACTTAGCCAGTTGGCTCATCTGCTAACTTTCACGAAACCACTTCCAATGCGGGTGCATCTGGTGCTATTCACTCGAGTAATCTCAACTCATATTGTTCAAACCAGTCTAACAAGATGTGTAACCCTCGATGTAATCGAAGACTTTGACATGGCTTCAACCTTGTTTCGTAAATCCGCTTATTGATCTGTTCGCTCTTGACACAACTAAAGAAAGATTCATCTTCCGCGTTAACTCAGCAATTGTCTCGACGATGCATGCTGGTGCTCAAACGATTGTCTTTGCAACTGCTATTTAAATCCTAAATGCCAAATTGACTGCTGTTATCCGAATGGATGATCACCGAATCCTTTTGCTTTTTGCGCCAGCCCGCCATCTTCAGTACATCAAGCTCCAAGCTCGTTTGTATGCGCGCGCCCTTGCTCCAGAAAATCAACTCACGGGAGTGCATTTACAGCCTGCCGCCGGCTGATCGACGACCATAACCTCTTGCCCAAACTTAAGCCTCTCATTGGGGGACAGTTACTTCAAAACAGGGCAGAGTCAACCGCCCAAGCCCGCGCCCTGCTGATAGAACGCATCAAAACCCTGATTGCGCTGCACCCGCTGCTGCAAGCCGACATCTGGTTCGACGGCCCTGACGACCAACACTGGAGCGAAACCGACAACCTGCGGGTGTGGTTTTCTGGTGGAAAGGGTTCTGACCGAGCCGATGGTCGGATTCTGGAAAGCCTGCAATCCGAGATTTATCGGGGCACTCAAACCACCCGCCTTGTTGTTACCGAGGACCGCGATCTGCTCGCTCAGGCGCAGGGAAGGGGGGCGATTGGGGTGTCGCCGTTGGAGATGTGGGCTATGGTGGGGTAATAAGGTTTGGACTGCTCATTAAGTCGCTTACTGCCCTCAGAGCGATTTCCGGGACGAAAACACACCAGTCATTTTGAAACCCCTGAAAAACGTCTTTTTTTGATTACTATCTTTATTGGCGCTGCAAACATCTGCTTAATTCATGCTCATCACCCCCCACCAAGCCAAATATATTGCACACGACCTGACGCTGCAGCATTCAGGTGGCGGCATCGATCGGTTGGGTCAGGCCCTATTCAATGCCAGTGTTGACTTAAACCCGCACCAGATCGAGGCGGCAGTCTTTGCTTTGCGTTCACCTTTGTCCAAAGGCGTGCTTCTTGCTGACGAAGTGGGCTTGGGTAAGACCATCGAGGCGGGCATCGTGCTTTGCCAATACTGGGCTGAGCGCAAGCGACAGTTGCTGGTTATTTGCCCCGCATCGCTGCGAAAGCAATGGGCGCTGGAGCTGGAAGAAAAGTTCAACCTGCCCGCCGTCGTCCTGGACTCCAAGACATGGCGTGAAGCGCAGCGGCAGGGCTTGGCCCCGCTCCGACAAAAAGCGGTGGTCATCGTGTCTTATGCCTACGCCACACGGATCAAAGAAGAAATTCGATCCATGGATTGGAACTTGGTCGTCATCGACGAAGCACACAAACTGCGCAACGCCTACCGCGAAAGCAACAAGATTGGGCAAGCCATACGCTGGGCCACGGGTGACAGCCGCAAGTTGCTGCTGACTGCAACGCCCCTGCAAAACTCCATCCTTGAGCTTTACGGTTTGTCAACGCTGATTGATGAAAACATCTTTGGGGATGTGAATGCCTTCCGCAGTCAGTTCACGGGTGCAGGTGGCGACCTGGAAGGTCTGCGCAACCGTTTGGCCAGCTTTTGCAAACGTACCCTCCGAAGGGACGTGACCGAATACATCAACTACACCGAGCGCAAGCCCCATACGCAAAAGTTTCGGTCAACGGACAACGAGCACAGTCTGTATGAGGCAGTGACCGCTTATTTGCTTCGGGACGACAGTTATGCCATTCCGCGGCGCCAGCGGCACTTGACTGAGCTGATTTTGCGCAAGCTGTTGGCCTCCAGCTCTTTGGCCATTGCAGGAACGTTGTCGGTGATGAAGCTGCGTTTGGAAGCTTTGCGTGACGAAAAGATCCAGGCTCAAGATGACTGGATCGAGACGCTGGTCGATGACGAAGAGATTGAAGAAGACTTGCTTGACGAAATTTTGAATGAAGCCGAAGAAGAGCAAGCAGAACCCATTGATCCGGCCAAGCTCGACCGCAAACGCCTGAATGATGAAATCGACGAGCTTGACCGCCTGATAGCCTGGGCGCAGGGAATCGGTACCGACACCAAGACAACCGCTCTGCTGCAAGCGCTGGAGGTTGGCTTCACCGCCATGGCTCAGACGAAAGCAAACCGCAAGGCGTTGATCTTCACCGAGTCCAAGCGAACACAGGAATACCTCAAACGCTTTTTAGAGAAAAACGGCCATGCGGGGAAAGTGGTGCTGTTCAGCGGCACGAACAACAGCCCAGAGGCCAGCAGCATTTACGAGCGATGGGTCTCCGCCAATCAAGGCACGGGACGCATCACTGGCTCACGCGACATTGACATTCGCACCGCACTGATCGAGCACTTCCGAGACGATGCCGACATCTTGATCGCCACCGAGGCCGCAGCTGAGGGCGTGAACATGCAGTTCTGCTCGCTGGTCATCAATTACGACTTGCCTTGGAACCCTCAGCGGGTGGAGCAACGCATTGGCCGCTGCCACCGTTACGGCCAAAAGCACGATGTCGTCGTCATCAACTTCTTCAACGAGCGCAACCATGCCGACCAGCGCGTGCTTGAGCTGCTGGCCGACAAGTTCAACCTTTTTAACGGCGTTTTTGGCGCGTCAGACGAAGTGCTGGGCACCATCGAGTCGGGCGTGGACTTTGAAAGGCGGATCTTGGGCATTTACCAGACATGCCGCACCACGGAACAAATCGACGCCGCTTTTAATGCCCTGAGAGCGGAGATGGACGCATCCATTCAAGCGCGCATGCAGGACACCCGTCGCCAACTGATGGAGAACTTCGACGCCGATGTGCATGACCGTTTGCGCATTCAGCTTCAAGACACCCGAACGCATCTGGACCGTTTCAGTCGTCGTTTTTGGGACTTGTCGCAGCATGTGCTCCAAGGCAAAGTCTGGTTTGACAACGAGCGCTTGAGCTTTGATCTCAAGCCACCCCGTCCAGCCGAGCTGCCAAATGAAGTGCCCACGGGGCGTTATCACCTGATTTCGCGCAACCAGCCTGTTGATCCCAATTCCTTGGCGGCCAACGACCCCAGCCTGGACGGGCACACCTACCGGTTGTCACATCCCTTGGGCGAATGGGTAATCAAAAATGCGCAGACCGCTGATACACCCTTACAGCGCCTGGTGTTTGACACTCAAAAGAACGAAGCCCGCATCACCTTGGTGGAGCAGCTGCGTGGCCAGTCTGGTGTACTCACGCTGCAAAAGCTCACGGTGGACAGTTTTGAAAAGCAGGAATACTTGCTGTTCTCTGCCATGACCGACCAAGGCAAAAGCCTGGACCAAGAAACCTGCGAGAAACTCATGGACACAGTAGCGAGCACGATGCCCGATGCAGTCCAACTACCGATTGCCACCGCGCAGCGCCTACAGGCAGAGGCCAAGCGCCATGCCGATGCCACCGTTGCCCATGCACTGGAAACCAACAACCAGCATTTCACAGAAGCGCGAGACAAGCTGGACCGTTGGGCAGAGGACATGGTGCAAGGCGCAGAGCAAGCGTTACGCAACACCCGTGAACAGATTCGCATCGCTCAGCGTGAAGCTCGGCAAGCCACCACATTGGCAGATCAGCAAGCCATTCAAGAACGGGTGGTTAAGCTTGAGCGCCAACAGCGTCGCCAACGACAAGAAATTTTCGATGTTGAAGATGACGTTCAAATTCAACGTGAACAACTTATTGAACAATTGACTCAGCGCATGACGCAGCGGGTCGCGACAAACAACCTATTTACCGTGGCCTGGACCATTGTTTAACGGCCAATCAAATATCAAGAACGCAAAAATGAACAACCCCGTATCTGCTAAGCACTTGGAACTCGTTACCAAATTGCGTGAAATCTTCCAGATTGATCGGCCAGAGCTGGACTTTGGCATCTACCGCATCCTCAATGCTCGAGCCACCGAAATCAACGACTATCTGCAGAATCGCTTGCTCGAGAAGGTGCGCATCGCCCTGGGCGAGGGTGCACAAGCCCAGCGGGGGCAAGTGGCCCAAGAGTTGCAGGAGAAAGAAGCTCAGTACCGAGCCGATGGTATGAACCCGGATGATGTGCCTAGGGTCAAGGAGCTGCGAGAAAAACTGGCGCTTTACAGCGCAGGGAACAATGAACACGAAAATTCAGTTTTCTCTCACTTGCTGAGTTTCTTTTCGCGGTATTACGACAACGGCGACTTCATTAGCCAGCGCCGCTACAAGGGCGACACCTACGCCATTCCCTATTCGGGCGAAGAAGTCATGCTGCACTGGGCCAACAAGGGCCAGTACTACACCAAGAGCGGTGAAAACTTCAGCAACTACAGCTTCAAGCTGGACGATGGCCGCACGGTGCACTTTCGCCTGGTGGCCGCCGACACCGCCAAAGACAACCGCAAAGACAACGACAAAGAACGCCGTTTCGACATAGTGGAAACAAAAACAGTCACGCGTATTGACGAAAATGGCGATGAGTACGAAGAAAAAATCCAGCCAGTAACAGAGATGGAAGCCCCAGACGGCACTAAGGAGCTGGTGGTTCGCTTTGAATACGTCCCCCAATCCAAAGGCTCCAAGCAAGAGGTGCTGGTAACAAAGGCTGTTGAGACCGTGCTGCAAGACTCAGCCGTTAAAGCCCGATGGTTAGGGCTGAGTAAGCGTATTCCCACCGAAAAGAACCCCCAACGCACTCTGCTAGAAAAGCACATCAGCGTCTACACCACCAAGAACACGGCTGACTATTTTGTACACAAAGACTTAGGTGGTTTCTTGCGGCGTGAGCTGGATTTCTTTATCAAAAATGAAGTTATGCATCTTGATGATTTGCAAAACACTACTTCATTTAACGATATTGAAAAAAACCTACGATTGATTCAATGCCTTCGCAGCATTGGGTTTGAGCTTATTGGATTCTTGGCGCAGCTTGAGGAATTCCAGAAAAAACTATGGTTAAAAAAGAAATTTGTAGTTTCAAGTCATTACTGCATAACCATTGATCGTGTGCCAGACGAGTTATTGGTTGAGGTTGTTTCAAATTTCAAACAATGGGATCAGTGGCGAGATCTTGGATTTTGGAATTCTGAAGGCAATGGCACCGAGTTAGATCTTAAGAATAATCTTGGATTAATTGTTGATACGAGTATTTATTCGAAATATTTTCAAGATAAACTGATTAAAGTGATTGATGATCTTGATGAACATATCAATGGGTTAATGATAAATAGTGATAATTTTCAAGCCTTGAATCTCTTGTGGGAGAAGTATAATAATAAGATATCTGTCATCTATGTGGATCCACCCTATAACACTTCAGCAAGTGAGATCTTTTATAAAAATAGTTTTAAACACTCTTCATGGCTGACCATGATGGACAACCGAACTAGGCTTGGTAAGAAACTCCTGTCTGCTGAGCATGGAATCCAGTGCACAACGATTGATGATGTTGAGCAAAAGATTCTTGGTCAACTATTAGAAGAAGTGTACGAGGAAATTGCAGGAACTGTTTCAATTAGAATTAAACCGTCGGGTAGGCCTATTCCCAATGGTTTTGCCCTATCTCACGAATATGCTATTTTTACGCGTTCGAATAGTTCTATATCGATAAAAAGATTAGGTCATTCAGAGGAGCAATCGGCGAGATACAGAGAAAAAGATAAAAAAGGAAATTTTTTTTGGGAAATGTTTCGGAAGGCTGGCTCTAATTCAAACAGAGAAAATCGCCCGACTATGTTTTATCCGTTTTATGTCGATTCAAAACTCCAGGTAAGGTTGGTCAAGGGTATTTTTAATGAGGATATTCAAAATTTTCAAATGTTCGAAGAGCCTCGTAAAGATGAGGTTATTGTCTATCCAATTAAAGATGACGGTTCTGAAGGGCGCTGGTACTTTGGATATGAGCGCGCATTGAGTGTTGAAAAAGAATTTAAGGCCGAGAGACAAAATAACGGATCTATTAGGATTTACTACAGAAGAAGGCCTAACGATGGAGTTCAGCCAACTTCTTTATGGTTCGACTCAAAATATTCAGCAACCGAGCATGGTACAGCTTTGCTAAAAAAACTCTTTGGCGAACAAGAGGTTTTTTCTTATCCAAAATCAATTTTTGCAGTTGAGGACTGCCTATCTGTAGCCGGGGCAGATAAAACTGACAGTATTATTTTGGATTACTTTGCTGGATCAGGTACCACTGGCCATGCTGTTATTAATTTTAATAGGGTTGATAAGGGTAATCGTAAATTTATTCTTGTTGAGCAAGGTGAGTACTTTGATGCGGTTACAAAACCAAGAATTCAAAAAGTGATTTATTGTAATGAGTGGGCAGAAGGTAGACCTATATCTAATGATTCGTTTATTTCACAATGCATTAAGGTGGTTAAGCTCGAAAGTTACGAAGATTGCTTGAATAACTTGCAATTGAATCGAACGGCTGTTCAGGGTGATTTACTTAATTCACTTGCAGTCGATGCTAAGGACGACTACTTGCTGAACTATATGCTCGACGTAGAGAGTCGCGGCTCACTTCTGTCGGTTGAAGATTTTAAAAAACCCTTTGATTACAAGCTCAACATAGCGGTAGATTCAGCAGGGGCTTTTGAGCCTAAAAAGGTAGATCTTGTCGAAACCTTCAATTACCTGATTGGTCTTCGCATCAAGCACATCGACGCTCAGCCCCAACGCGGCTTTGTCACCGTCACTGGTACCCTGCCCAGTGGTGAAAGCTGCCTCGTACTCTGGCGCGACTGCGAAAAGATCGACTACGACGAGCTGCGCCGCATGGCCAACCGCCTGGACATCGAAGCTGCCAACAACCCTTACGCCGTCATCTACATCAACGGCGACCACAACATCCCAGCCAGCTACACCCCTGCCGAAGGTGAAGAAGCCATAGGTTGGGCTCACAAAATTCGACCTATCGAGCCGGAGTTTCTGGAGCGCATGTTTTCGGTGGAGGACATTTAATGGCACGCGCACCGAAGGCAGGAGCAACGAAAAAACGTACCTTTCACCAAGAGTTGGTTCTCAACCGGTGGGTGCTGGGCTTCTTTCATGGTGGCACGCTGGCTGCGATCAAGTCGCGTATAGCAGATGATCGCTTTGAGGGCTTGGATGAAGTTGGGCAGACCAAATTTTTCAACGAACTGACCCGAGGCCTGTTTGATCCCAACAAGGTGGCTGAGCAGGACTTGCGCCGCTATGACCTGAACATCGTTAGCCATTGGCAGGCGATCACCGTACAGCGCAACCAGCGTGAAGGTCATGCATTGCAGATGAAGTATTTCCAGTATCTTTCGCTGCTGTTCAGCGAGTTGTATCTGGACTGGTATTTCAACAAGCGGCAGGCCCTGTTGGATGGCCTCAACGAAGAAATGGTCCGCTACCGCAACGAGGCAGGTGCTTTGGTGTTTCAGGACTTTGTCGCGGATGACCTTAACAAGGTGGCTTTCTGGAGTGCGACGGGAAGCGGCAAGACATTGCTGCTTCATGTGAACATCAAGCAATATTTGCATTACTTCCAAAGTGGCAGAAAAGAACATTACCCGGACAAAATCATCCTACTGACACCGAATGAGGGCTTGTCGGCGCAACACTTGGATGAACTTCACCTCTCGGGTTTTGGTTTTGCCCAGCATTTCAACAAGACGCAAAAGCCACCCAAAGGCACCATCGAAATCATCGACATCAACAAGCTTGGTGATGAGATGGGTGAAAAGACGGTGGCGGTGGACGCCTTCGAAGGCAACAACTTGGTCCTCGTGGACGAAGGACACAGAGGCACCGGTACCGCGGCAGGTGCATGGATGGCCAGACGTGAGGCGCTGGTGCGTGGAGGCTTTGCCTTTGAGTATTCCGCCACCTTTGGTCAGGCGGTTGCAAAGGGCAAAACCATTGCTGAAACTGAAGACGAGATTCGCAAGAGCAAAGCTGATTTTTTCAGGGCCTTCGAGTTTCCCAATAGAAAAGCGACCGAACTGACTGCGGATGAAAAAGCACAGGTAAAGACTTTTAGAGAGCAGTGCATGCTCTCGCACGATGACCGTCGCAACGCAAAGATCAGGGCAACCAAAGAGGCTTATGCCAAGTGCATCCTGTTCGACTATTCGTACAAGTTTTTCTATGAGGATGGTTACGGCAAGGAGTCGCTGATCCTCAACATGAACGGAACGGCTTACGAGGAAGCTGATAACGCGCAGAAATATTTCACGGCGTGTTTGCTGTCCTACTACCAGCAGCTTTGGTTGTGGAGCTCAAACAAGGGCAAGCTGACGGATTTCAACATTGAGAAACCACTTTGGGTATTTGTTGGTAACACAGTGTCGGGTGAGGATTCCGACATTCTTGAGGTTGTGAATTTCCTGGCTTTTTTCCTGAACAACGAATCCAAGGTTCAAGCTTGGCTTGGTGATCTTGTGACCGATAAGGCTCAGATTCTGGATGCCAAGGGAAACAACATTTTTAAGGGCCGCTTCACACCGCTTATGGACTTTGCAGGCAAGGTGGACGAGCTGTACGCTGACGTGCTGCAGCGGGTGTTCAATGCACCAGCACGCCAGCGCCTGAAGCTGGTCAACATCAAGTCGAGTAAGGGCGAGCTGGCTTTGCGTGTTGGAGAGTCCGATCCGTTTGGTTTGATCAACATTGGTGACGATGCAGGCTTCTTTAAATTGGCTGATGACGCCAGTGAGTTTGACAACGAAGCTGATGAATTTGGTGGCGCCTTGTTCGGCACGCTCAACAACAAAGACAGCAAGCTCAATGTGCTGATTGGTTCTCGCAAGTTCACAGAAGGCTGGAGTAGTTGGCGCGTGTCAACCATGGGCTTGTTGAACATGGGGCAGGGTGAAGGCTCGCAGATCATTCAGCTGTTCGGCCGAGGAGTCCGGCTCAAAGGCAAGGGCTTTTCGCTCAAGCGAACCAATCCACAGGATCGACCCAAAGGTGTGCACCTTGACAAGTTGGAGTCGCTCAACATTTTTGGTGTGCGCGCCAGTTACATGGCCACCTTCAAGGACTATCTGAAAGAAGAAGGGGTCACGCCGTCAGATGAAATTTTGGAGTTGGATTTTGAGACCCGGGCCAATCTTCCTGCCAGTAAGCTCAAGACCTTGACCCTGAAAGACGGCTACAAGGACAACCAGAAGTTGGGCTTCAAGCGAACGCACTATCCCTGGCTTTATGAGGTGCCCAAGCAGTTTGAAAACAAGATCAAGACTGCCCATGTCGTGCTGGATCTTTACCCAAGAGTGGAAGCACTCGCCACCAAGGTCGGCCCAGTTCAGCAGAGCGAGGCACGCCACCAAGGTAAATTGAACTCGGCATTGTTTTCCGTGTTTGACTGGGACCGGATTTATTTGGCTTTGCTGAGCTTTAAGCTGCAGCGCAGCTGGAGCAATCTGCGACTGGACATGGACAAGCTCAAGGCCTTTGTCGAAGATTCAAGCGACTGGTACACCTTGTTCATTCCGGCTACTGAGCTGAATATCTGCAGCTTTGCTGCTGTGCGCAAGCAAGAGGACATTCTGATTCGCTTGTTGTGTGACTACACCGACCGTTTCTACAAAACGCTCAAGACGGCCTATGAAGGGCAGTTCTACGACATCGTGCGCATGACCGAGGATCACGGGTCGATGTTGAAGCTGTATCACTTTGAGATTGAAGACTCAGCGGACGGCCACGTCTACAAGCAAAAGCTGGAGGTGCTACAGAAGTTGGTTAAGGAAGGCAAGATCGGCGAGGCCAGCCAATGGCAAGCCAATCACATGGTGGCCATCAGCTTTGATAGGCACTTGTATTACCCGCTGTTGTCCCTAGAAGACAAAGATGCGGTGCCGCTTAAGCTTCGGCCACTGGCTTTCGATGCGCCCAGTGAACGGCAGTTTGTTGAAGACTTGGAGGCTTTCTACAAAACCCAAGCTGGTAGGGATGCGATTGGTCCGAGAAGTCTTTACTTGCTGCGAAACGCCGACCGTGAAGGAAAGGGTCTTGGGTTTGCACTAGCTGGCAACTTTTATCCTGACTTCTTACTCTGGCTGGTTGATGACGCCACTGGTGAGCAATGGCTGTCCTTTGTGGACCCCAAGGGAATTCGCCAAATGGATTTGAAACATCCGAAGCTTGGGCTTTACAAAGAGGTCAAAACGCTTGAAGCCGATCTTCAAAAACAGGCTAAGCCTGGCGACGCCAAGCTAACCTTGAATGCCTTTATCTTGTCACCCACCAAGTTCACTGATTTACTGAACGTGGGTGATCCTGCGCAGAAGAAGGAGCTTGAGGATCGTCATGTGCTGTTCATGGAGGATGGGGCGCAGGCGTATTTGAAGAAGATGTTTGGGCGAATCAATTAATTTTTTGCGGAGTGCTATATGCAATGGATGATTTCGATCAATCAGCTGGGTGCTCAACAAGCCCGTATTTTGGATGATGTTTCCAAGGACGACACTCGGACGCACTGGATTGCAGGGTATGCGGGAACTGGCAAGACGGTTGTTATCACGCACCTAATAGAGCGCATGATTGCGAGAACTCGAAGTCCCTATATTTGTTTTCTGACCTATACACACGCCCTCAAAGATCTTGTCCATTCAGGGCTTAGTCAGAGGGCGCTTGCACGTGTGACGATCCAAACAGTCGATACGTTTTTGACGACGCGAGAAAATTTCGATTACATACTTGTAGATGAAATTCAAGATATAAAAGAAGATGTAATCGGGAAGATTTTTGCTCGAGCAAAGCATGTAGTAGCAGCTGGTGATCCCGATCAATCCATTTATCTTGGGCGAGTGGATCCAGCCAATTTACGTCGTCTACTGGGGGGCGCACGCAAACATACGTTGAAACATATTCAGCGGCTCACATTGAAAAATTACCAGCTGGCAACCGCCATATTGCCAGAGGCTGAAATCGTAAGAGGTGCAGAGGTCAGGGGCGATGGCAACAATGCCCGAGTGATAAAAGGAACCAGTAAAAGGGACGAATTCGCCAAGGTTTACGCAGAGGCGTTGCGTGTCTCCTCTATTGAGCAACCAAGTGCCATTCTTTTCCCTTTTCACGATCAAATTCATGAATTCGCATCCGTGATTTCGGGCGCTAATGGTTGGGGTAACCCGCCTGAACGCGAGAAAACTGGACGTGTCACTAGTTACGAAGCGTTCAACGATTTCTTTGCACGCAAAGGATCACCTTTGAGGTTTCTTGGCAGCAACAATGGATCCTTGCCAGAAAGTGACTCGGCTCGACTGGTTTATCTCATGACTTATCACAGCGCAAAAGGGCTGGACTTCAACAATGTTTTCTTGCCCGACCTCACTGATGACGTAAAGCTTGATGCCAAAGATCGCCGCTTTAGTAATAGCGACAACGAGCGTCGCCACTTTTTCGTGGCAATCACACGCAGCAAAGAAAATTTGTACCTTTCATATCACGGAACCAAACATCATTTGCTGGATTTGTTGCCGGACGAATGCCTTGAAGACTTTGTCGCGCCACGTTCAACATTCCGACGTCCTGCTTAAAGTATGAACAGCTTTACATGCCTAACAGCCAGTGAATGGAGAAACCTCTGTTCCATTGGCAGAATCCGCATTCACGGATCTAGAGCCGCATCAGGTCAATTGAACACCGATTTCTTTGATGTTCTATTTGCCTTAGCCCCAGATAGGTTCGCTTTAGGAGACACTTCGGACTTCCTGGTTGTTGAATTCATACAGCTTCAGCAAAAAATTGATGGTCATCATCCCCCCGGTTTTAACCAAGGCGTCTTTTGGCTGTTACTAGATCAGGTTGTTCAATTTTTCCCAATCAAGTCTGATGACGCCTGGACATTTGAAGGTGATGCAGAAAAAGCTCGTGTTGCGATCAGTGCTGCAGTTTTTGAGCTCCAATGGGTAGAGTGGTCCAGAAATCAAATGGTGAACCAGGCCTGTATGAATGGCCTGGCTTTATGCCGAAGCTTTGGTCTCGGCAATGGCCCATCCATTGACGAAAGTGAGCTTTCTCATTGGCGTGGATTGGCTTTGCGCTCATGTTACCCATCTACGCCTGGGCTCGGATTTGAGGACATTCAGGAGCTTCTCCTCAAAAGTACAGAGAGTTTGTTTGACTTGGTGAGAGAAGATTCAGCAAATGGTTCGATTTTTATCTCTGGACCAATCGAATGGATCAACCTTCGATCCAATACCAATTTTCTTGAACATGATCTCGATTTGGCCGATCAAGCTCAAGGACTCCACGAAAAATATTGGAGTCATGCATTTGACCCATGTCTTTCTGACTCTGAAGACATTGACCTGTTCTCGAGCTCATTGAAAGGAAAGTTTCCGGATATGTTTCCCGGACCTTGGTCCCCTGAGCTGATTGCTCTTTATGTGCGCTACAGCCACTTGATTAAATTCGGATCAGTGCAACCTGAGGAAATCATCGCTGCTGTGAACGCAATCAGGAAACCTGATGACCAAAGTTCGGCTCAACTGCTTGCATTTTTAATTGGTGTCTCACTTGGAGCCAACAAAGTTCATGCCCTTGATCGTTTACTGCATCCTCTAAGTTTCAGGGTGGCAACTTCAAATGTAGACACGGCACAGGTTACGGACCCAATAAGTATGGTCAATTCATTGCAAACCCCATAGTTTGCATTTCGATTCGAACCCGACCTAACTGAAAAAAATTATCCGAAGCTTTAACGCCAAATGATGGTCAAACCGCTGCCATAAGGGTTGTTTGGACTGTCTTGGTTGTATCGACTGCCTGCACCATATGGGTTGTTGATGCTTTCCGGCAAATGAATGGCCAAGACTCACAAAATTATCAATACTGTGATGCCAGTGGGTAGGCGCGCTCATGGTGTTAGCCAACGACAACTTGAGTTTTTAGATTCTTGGCGTGCGCAACAATTTCACGCTAACTCCACCGCAGCCTTGAGAAGTGACGGGTTGCTGTACAGATAGGCGGCAGTAGTGGAAATGCTGCGGTGCCCGGCCAACGTTTTGAGTAAGTGGATGGGCGTATTCTTGTTAGCGAGGTTGGTGAGGAATGTCCTGCGACCGCTGTGGCTGCTAGCACCTTCAAGCCCTGCACCCGAGTACAAGAGTGCAATTGTCTGCGTCAGGCTGTTTGCAGAGAACCCCTCTCTAAAGCTTTTCTGACTGTAAAAGAACGGAAAGCAACGGTTGATGCAGCGTGCGTGATCTGCGTAGGCCTGCAATTCTGATTTGAGCTTGCTGCTGACAAACACTGTGCGAGCTTGTGCGTTCTTGGTCATGTCTGCAAGCAATCGGATTTCCTCCTTGATAGTTCCATCGCTGGTGGTTACATCGCTCCAGCGCAAGCACGCAACTTCTGAAACACGAAGACCTGCCAGGTGCGTCAGCATCAAGATTGCGCGATTGCGTGCCGGGTGCGCGCGCGTTCCAACGTAGTCCAGTACTTGCTGCAGTTCTTCGGTGCTAAGTGTTCTTGCTTGTGCCATTTGCTGCTCCTATGTAGTTGCTGCTGTTAGTTCAATTGTGTTTTCTGCACCGCATTTGGGCGACCTGAAACCCGTCAGAGTGGCGGGTTTCTAGGAGAAAAGCAGATTGAGTGTGTTCTAGCAAAAACAATGACTTACATGCTGAATCATTGGAAAAGCACGTTTTCATAGATTTTTTGTGGATAACGGTTCGGGGTTGTGGATATCGGGCTAGATACGTGGCGTAGATACCCTACAAGCAACGATTTGCAGATCCAGCACCCAGAGCATTCAGAGCTGAGAGATCGTGGGCTGTAGTTCGTTTTGTCCGCCGTTTTGGCGTTGCTGCGCCCTGTATCAGTGGCGGGCAGTACGAATGCCGTGGGATTTTTCCCACGAATTGGTACCATCGCGGCAAAGGAGCCCTGAATGTCTACGTTTGCCAACCAACTCAAAAGCGAAATTGCCCGTATTGCAAAGAAGGAAGTGCGTGCAGAAACCCAAGCCATTAAGAAAACATCTATTGCATACCGTGGGGAAATCGCCGCACTCAAGCGTCGTATTGCTGGGCTTGAAGCGCAAGTAAAAAAGCTGGGCAAAGGCACTGGCCGTGCGAAAGTAGTAGAAAACACTGAAGAGAATTTGGGTGTTCCACTGCGATTCCGAGTGGCAGGCTTTGCTGCATTACGCAAAAAATTGGGAATCAGCGCTGCGGATATGGGCAAGCTGTTGGGCGTATCCGCACAGAGCGTTTATCACTGGGAAACAGGCAAGACCAAGCCGCGTGCAAGCCAGCTGGGTGGTATCTCTGCGGTGCGTAAGATGGGTAAGCGAGAAGTGGCTGCAAAGCTTGGTGCGTATGATTGAAAGACTAATGAAATTACTTTTCTGTCATGACGGCACGTAAGTAATTCACGAGTGCAGAGCAAGTAACCAGCATAAATTTGGCATCTGCAAATTTCGGATGCTCATGTTCTTCGGTGAGTGCATGTCGTATGTGCTTGTTGATAACTTCTACGAGCCGAGCTACGAATCGGGCAAGGCTGAGCGCTGGCCGATTGAGCTGGCTTCAGGTGACCCCTTCGGCATTGCCTGCTTATGGGATCGATGGACAGACCCGGCATCGGGTGAGTTGGTTGTCAGCTTTTCCATGCTCACAGTCAATGCCGATGAGCATCCCGTAATGCGTCAGTTCCGTAAGCCAGGGTATGAAAAACGAACCCCTGTGATCATTGCCCCAGAACTGCACTCCTCCTGGCTCAGCACCGATCCTGCTGGTGCTGCTGAGCTGATGACTTAGGCGCACATGCCCGAACTGACAGCTGCGCCAGCACCTCGGCTTAAGGTTTGAACTTCAGGGAGATGCAATTGGGCGAAAATAACCTTTTATGCAATCAGTGGAACGAACACAAATTTGTATGTGGCTGTGGCTTCGGAAGCCTGCGCTCTCGTAGATCGGCTCGCCTTCAAGGAAAGGGCCTCGTACGGAATCATAAATTTCTTGGCCGCTTGCTTCACGGATGCTGTGTAGTGCATTCATGACCATGCAATCCAATTGCCTTCCAGCCTTGTCTGGTGTTGCACCAGTGTTTTGAGGCATTGTTTGACTAGTTCTAGTAAAAGCATCTTGCAAGGTGCTGTGCGTAGCACTTACTTGACGCATTGCCTCACGGTCAAATAGGTCTAGGCAGTGGCGCAAGTCGATGATGGCGCCGATAACAAATGGATCGTTGATTTTTCCTTCAGCTTGACGGGCATGAGCCCATTCCCACGCTCGCGTCAGATTACCTTCCCAAAAATAAATGCCATGGCCGAGCCAGTCCCATTTTTTCTCAGAGGGCTTAAGGTGTATTTCTTTGCCGGAGAGAATGGCTTCACCAACTGAACGCTGGCAACCATGAAAGCCAAGAATGAAGCTCGGCTGATATTCGTAGATGGAGCCGTCCATCCGAGCTTAGGGTCGGTAAGGTTTAGCTAGACGACCGTTTCGATCGACGATGCCAGCATCTTGCAGAAATGCTTGAGCAGCTTTTTTGCTGCTAGTCACTTTTTTCATGTAAGCCTTCATGGCGGCAAGCTCTTTATCGGCTTGCGTCATGGGCTGGGCCGCTGCTCTTGCAGTAGCTTTGCGCTCTAGTGCTGCGTGCATCTTGGACCCCAGTAACTAGACCTCACGGTCTGATGAAGAGTCTAACTGTACACCGAACAATGGGTTCTTACCTTACTGACCCTTGAAATGGCGGGAATTGGTCTTTTACATTGGCGCTGAACGCACAAGTTCGCTTTCGGTAGGCAAGTAGTGTACTTGAAAAACTGGATTTATATACAGTATATTTGGCTGCATGAAATCCGCAGTTGTATCTATCTTTCTTCGTGCATTGGTGCCTGAAACCAAGGTCTGGCTGCAGGTGTGCCCATGGTCGTCCTGTCGAACAACGACGGATGTGTGGTGTCGCGGTCAAACGAATCCAAGGCCTTGGGCATCAAGATGGGGCAACCGTGGTTTGAGTGCAAGGAACTGGCAGAAGAACACGGAATCTTGGCATTCAGCAGCAACTACGAACTGTACGCAGACTTGTCCAATAGAGTCATGAAGACCCTGAGTGACTTCTCACCATCGCAAGAGGTCTATTCGATTGACGAATGCTTTGTTGACCTGACAGGCATTCCCAAGCTGAGAGACGTCAGCTATGCAATGCGTCAAAGGGTGGGGATGTGGGTAGGCATGCCTGTATGCGTGGGCATCGGACCAACAAAGACACTGGCCAAGCTGGCAAACCATGTGGCCAAGAAGCATCCACGCTCCAAGGGCGTCTTCAACTACAACGCACTAACAGCCGAGCAAAAGGCGAGGCTGCTGGCGCAGCTTCCAGTTGAAGAGGTTACCTCGGCTGTTTTCCATTACAGCAAAGAAAAGTTCCGAGCTCGCAGGTCGTGAGGCGAGAAGTCCTTCACTGACTCCTATCGGACCTAGCTGTCGGCCAGAATGGCAAATCGAACGCCTGCAACCAACCCTTTGGCGCTTTACAAGGGTGAACGTCTGGAGTGCAACTCTTTGCTGCCGGTCGACTCTCAGAGTTACTTCTGGGCTTTTTGTCTGATGCAGTCACTCAAATTCAATCGTCAATGGTTCGTCCTTTGACCGGCTTCAGGTGACCAATTGATACTTGCAAAGTTCAGGATCGCTTAAAAGTGATCATGGTCCGATTTATGTGTGTGCGGCCGGGTACTAGCGGCCTATAGCGGTCGACCGTATTTCAGACCCTATGGAATTGTTAAAGTGAGCGTGCACCTCCAGTAATGACTAATCCAGTCCTAAGATCTGTTTGCAATTCACAACTAAAAATAAGGCCATGCGCTACCGAACACAGTAGTGGGCGTTCAGTTAACTCGAGTTCTAACAGTTGATTTCGAGTTGGCGGTTTAAGTTCAGTGACCGGCTTGACACTGTCACAGTTCGAAAAAGATTTTTTTGATGAGCTGCTCAATTCTTTAGCAAAGAAATAACTTTGGACACCACTGCTTCGGGTGTAATGTTGAATAGCTTGTAAAGTGAATCGGCCGATCCACTTGCACCAAAACTGGTCATGCCTACAAACCCGCCATCAAGCCCTAGGTAAGCCTCCCAGCCTTGGCGCACAGCGGCTTCAACGCCCACCCGTACACCACAGCCCAAGACGCTTTTGCGGTAAGAATCTTCTTGTAAGTTAAATAATTCCCAACAGGGAAGAGAGACCACAGCAGTGGCGATGCCATCAGCTTCAAGTTGTTCGCGCGCAGCCACAGCCAGTGCTACTTCAGAGCCTGTAGCCAGCAGCGTGACCTTCCGCGTGCCACAGGCGCTTTCATGCAGCACATATCCCCCGCGACTTGCTAGGT
>JACCDL011514045.1_pt1 | contig 17687 bp, 19 predicted proteins | sample 7441931 | NCBI WGS metagenome assembly JACCDL01 (sample SAMN15323437, study PRJNA562643) | freshwater metagenome | isolation source: river surface water | place: USA:Blue River Watershed | collected 2017-08-16 | reverse complement strand
GCATGACCGTCGGCATCCCTCGCGCGAACGAGGTCACCGAACAAGCGCAGGCCGAGACCGCCTTGCGCGACCTTGGCGAGCTCCCGAATCGACCACTCGGCTTCCAGACCATGGAAGCGCGCATCGGTGGCGCGATATTCGACTTCGCGCAGGGCTTCCCCGTGATCGTGATCATGCTCGTGTGCGTGCTCGGCATGGTCATCATCCAACGCCAGCGGTGCGGCGAAGATGTAGTCACGATAGTCGCTGACGAAGAGACTGATCTTGCTTTGCCAGCGATCATCGGCGTCGTTATGGCGCCAAGCGAGATCGACCGTGCGAGCGGTTTCGACACCGAGATCCGCATTGCCGAGTTCGTAGCGTTGCAGGGCGAGGTGTGCGCCATCGGCATAGAGTTCCGTGGCGGTTGGATGCCGCTGCGTGCGCGTCAGTTGTAGGCTCCAGCGAGTTTGCGGCGAGCTGGTCCAGACGGAGCCGATGGAGGCGCTGACGGCATCGTCCCGATAACGGGAGCTGGCGGCATCGTGGGCATCGAGCGTCTGGCGCTCCCACCGGGCACCCGCTTCGACAAGCAAGGCGCCGAAGCGACGTTCCTCAAAGAAAAACAGGCCTAGGCTACGCGTGCGCGAGGGCGGCAGGAAGGCCTCGTCGCCTAACGCGGCAAAATCGAGATCGCGATACTGCAGTCCGAGTACACCACGACCAACATCATCGGAGCGTCGATCTGCGGTGAGGCGTGTCTCGTAGCCGAGTTGCCCGTAACGCGTGGCCGGTATGCTGTCTTCGATCTCGGCATGCTCGTAATCGTTGCGGGCCAGACGCAGTGACCAGCGCTCGATCCACCCTGCTGTCGGACGCCACTCACCCGCGAGATCCACGCGGTGCTGCTCGAGATCGATACGCACATCCTCGTGATCCGCATGGTCGGCATCGAGACCATCGAGCTCGTCGGTATGCTCCCCGTGCGCGTGTCCGCCCTCCGGCAAGCCGTAGTCGTTGCGATAGCCGCTCAGCGAGAGCGCGACAGCCAAGCTATCGCCGCTCCAACCGAGGCCCAAACTGCCGCCTTCGCTCTTGGCGTCCGTGTTGTGCAACTCGCCTCGCTCGTCGCCGACCGTTTCGCCTTCCGCTGCAAGTTCTGCTCGTAACGCCGGTGACTCGACGAAGTCGGCAATCGACAGATCGCCGCTGCGTTTCGAGAAACCATCGACTCGCCACTGCCAACCGCTACCGAGATGGCCGCCGCTGCGCAGCGCGACCGCACGCTCGTCGTTGGCGGAGTCACCTCGCAACTCGAGGCGCGTTTCGATCGGTCCATCGGTGTTACGCAACGGCAGTCGATCGGTGACAACGTTGACGGCGCCTGCTGCCGAGGCGCTGCCGTACATCAGTGCTGCAGGGCCGTGCAGGACTTCGATCCGATCGGCAAAAGCGGGGTCGATCGAGACGGCGTGATCATCTGAGAGCGCGGCGACATCCAGCGTTTCGGCGCCGTCTTGATACACCTGCACCCGCAGTCCGCCTTGTCCGCGAATGACGGGGCGGCTTGCGATCGGCCCGAACGAGGTCGATGACAGGCCAGGCTGATTGGCCAGCGTATCGCCGAGGTTGGTGGCGAGCGAGCGGCGCAGCAGGTCCGCGCTCAAGAGCAGGACAGGCTGGGCGGTTTCGAGCGTCGTGGTGCGCAGCGGCGTTGCGGTGATGATGACTTCTTGCAGGGTCTCGTCGGCTACCGCCATGGAGGTCGGTAGCAGTACCCCGAGGGCGAGCGGGGCGAGTCTGATCAGCCGGGGGGTGTATCGACGGGAATTCACGGCAAGGCTCCAAGTACGTTACTGAGTAACATATTACTTTATAACGTTACTAGCGCAAGCGGGTTGATGCCGGTCGAGCAGGCGCTGCCGCTTGGGCGGATAATCACGCCGGCTCGCTATGAAACTCAGTCTCGACACCTTCCCGACCCACCTTCGTCAGGCACGTCTGGCGCCTGCCTACTTGCTGTCGGGCGATGAGGATCTCTTGGTCGCCGAGGCAGCCGATGCGCTACGGGCTGCGGCGAGGCAAGCGGGCTACACCGAACGCGAGGTGCATTTCCCCGAGCGCGTTGCCGACTGGGGTGACATCGCGGCCGGTGCCGGCTCGATGTCGCTGTTCGGCGATCGCAAGATTCTCGAGGTGCGATTCTCCGGCAAGGCGGGTAAGGAGGGCAGCGCCGTCCTGCAGCGGTTGATCGACATGGCGGGCGAAGACACTCTGCTACTCGTCATCACGCCACGTCTCGATACGGCGACCCAATCGACGGCCTGGGTGAAGGCGATCGAATCGCGCGGTGCTTGGTTGCCGATCTGGGAAATCACGCCGCGCCAACTCGAACCGTGGTTGTCTGCACGTGCGCGCCAAGCCGATCTCGATCTCACGCCGGGCGCTCTGTCACTGCTGGCGGTGCGAGTCGAGGGAAATTTGCTCGCCGCGCAGCAGGAGATCGAGAAGCTGCGTTTGTTGCTGCCGGCAGGACGCGTCGATGAGCAGGCGATTCTGGAAGCCGTTGCCTCGAGCGCTCGCTACGATGTGTTCGCGCTCGGTGAGGCTGTGCTGCAGGGTGATGCGCAGCGTGCTTTGCGAGTCCTCTCGGGTCTGCGCGGCGAGGGCGTCGAACCGACTCTGGTGCTGTGGTCCATCACGCGCGAGCTTAGAAATCTTTGGTCGCTTCGTCGTGGTGAGGATCCCGCACGTCGCCCGGGCCCGCGCTTGCCGCCGAGCCAGTTGGCGGCGCTCGAGCGCGCGAGACCCCGCGCGGCGAAATTGCCCTATGCGCGACTCAGTTCGCGCGCCCTGCGTGTCGATCGCATGATCAAAGGTCGTTTGGCCGGCGATCCGTGGAATGAGCTTGCTTTACTGTGTGCCGAGTTCTGCGGATTGCGACCGGTACGCGCCGGATGAAAGCGCCGATCGGAATCTTTGGGGGTACGTTCGACCCCATCCACTTCGGGCATCTGCGTACCGGGTTCGAGCTGTCGCAACGATTGCAGTTGCACGAACTTCGATGGATTCCAAGTGGCCGGCCGGGGCATCGCGATGCCCCGCTTGCGAGCCCTGCGATGCGCCTTGCTATGGTACGTGCGGCGATCGAGGGGCAAAGCGGTTTCGTAGCGGACGATCGGGAAGTCAGGCGAGAGCGAACCACTTTTACGATCGATACACTCGAAGAGTTGCGCGGTGAATTTCCGGCGCATCCGCTCTGCTTGATACTCGGTATGGACGCGTTTTTGGGTTTACCGAAGTGGCATCGTGCGTCGGAGCTACTGTCGCTTTGCCACATTGTCGTCGCGCATCGACCGGGCTGGAATTTGCCTGCGGCTGGCCCACTAGCGGAGCTGGTGGCGACCTCAGGCGTGAGTGAAGTGGAACCGTTGCATACAGCACTGTGTGGTCGGGTGTATGTGCACGCGGTGACGCAACTCGAGATCGCCTCGAGTGAACTGCGCGCGATTCTCGTCTCGGGCGGCGATCCGCGTTTTCTCGTGCCCGAGCCCGTGCGGCAGATCATCCTCGAGACAGGATGCTATGCTGATCACAGATTCCATGACTGATCACACGCTATCGCTGCTTCGAGGAGCTTTGCCATTCGCATGAAGACAACCCGCCAGAATTCCCGTCCTCCCGCCCGTGAAAAACGGGGTAAGGCGCCGATCCGGCCGCGTGCGACGGGTGTGTTGCCGGTGGTCGAAGCTGCACTCGCCGATATGAAAGCGGTCGATGTGCGAGTGCTCGACGTGCGTGGGTCGAGCGACGTCACCGATTACATGGTGATCGCGAGCGGTACCTCCGACAGGCACTTGCGAGCCGTTGCCGACCGAGTCGTTCAGATGGCCAAAGCTGCCGGGCATCGACCACTCGGTGTCGAAGGCGAAGAGCAAGGCGAGTGGGTGCTCGTCGATCTGCCGGATGTGATGGTGCATGTTCTGTTGCCGCGCACCCGTGAGTTCTATCAGCTCGAGCAATTGTGGGAACCGGCTCCGGCCAAGGTTGCCGAGCGTGCACCGGCCTCCAAGCCGAAACGCTCAGCGCCACGCGCCGGCACGGCGCCCAAACGCAACGGTGGCGCCCCGAGACGCAATGGCGCTGCACCGAAGCGTGAGGCGACTCGCGCGGCGAAACCGCGCGCCAAGTCGCCGGCCAAGACGCCCAGCCGTTAAGTCGAGCCGCTTCGTCGGATCACGGGCGTGCGGCTGCGTATTCTCGCTGTCGGTCATCGCCAACCCGCCTGGGTCGATACGGCGGTAGATGAATATTTGAAGCGCATCCGTTCGCCGTGGCGCGTCGAACTCGTCGCGATCGAGGCGGCTGCTCGCAGCGCGAATGGCAAGGCCGACGTCGCCACGCTGCGAGAGGGCGAGAAAGTCCTGGCCGCCTTGCGCGATCGCGAACGTGTGATCCTGCTCGACGAAATCGGCAAGACCTTCACTTCCCGCGAGTGGTCGCAACGTCTGCAGCACCTGGCGGGAGAATCGCCTGATCTGGCTTTGCTGATCGGTGGACCCGATGGTCATGCGCCTGCGGTGCGCGCGCGCGCGGCTGAAAGTTGGTCGCTATCCCGTTTGACCTTGCCGCATGGCCTAGCGCGAGTGATGTTGGCTGAGCAGTTGTACCGCGCGCAGTCGCTGTTGCTCGGTCATCCCTATCATCGAGATTGAGTGATCCCATGTTGATACTCGCCTCTGCTTCGCCCCGTCGTCGCGAATTGCTGCGGCAGATCGGCGTGTCTCATGTCGTGCAGGCTGCCGATATCGACGAGACGCCGCTGCCCGATGAGGCGCCGGCTGATTACGTGCAGCGCTTGGCTCGCTCAAAGGCGAGTCACGTGTTTGGATCGCGCTCCGATACGATCCCGGTGCTCGGGGCCGATACCACGGTGGCGATCGATGGCCTTGCGCTTGGCAAACCGGCCGATGATCGCGAGCACCGCGGGATGTTCGAGCGACTCTCTGCACGGGAACACTCGGTCTACTCCGCCGTCGCGCTCGCGACGAGTGAGGGCGTCGCGGTGCGTTTATCCGTGACACAAGTCGTCTTTCGTGCGGTGACCGAGAGCGAGCGTGCGGCCTATTGGGCTAGCGGTGAGCCTTGTGACAAAGCCGGTGGGTACGCCATACAGGGGCTCGGTGCGATCTTCATCGAGTCGATCGCGGGCAGTTATTCCGGTGTGATGGGCTTGCCGCTCGCGGAAACGGCGGCATTGCTGGTCGCCGCCGGTGTGCCGATATGGCAGGCTGGGGTATGACCGCCGAAATCCTCATCAATGTGGCGCCGCGCGAGGTTCGAGCTGCTCTGCTCGAAGGGGGTGTGCTGCAGGAGTTGTTCGTCGAACGCGAGAGTCGGCGTGGACTCGTCGGCAATATCTACAAAGGCCGTGTGACGCGAGTACTGCCCGGCATGCAGGCGGCATTCGTCGATGCCGGGCTCGCTCGTACGGCTTTTCTGCACGCTCACGATATCGTGGGCGCCGAGGCGCACTTTGATGCACAGCGCGTAGCGGCGACGGCGGCCTCGGGAGGTCCGGCTGGGCTTACGGCAGCCTCGCGCGATGAAGATATCGATATCCGTCGGCTCATCAATCCGGGTGACGATCTCATCGTGCAGGTCGTCAAGGATCCGATGGGCGCCAAGGGCGCGCGCCTGACGACCTTCATTTCTTTGCCTTCGAGGTACGTGGTGTTCATGCCGCGTGGTCGCGGTATCGGCATCTCGGCGCGCATCGAAGATGAGCGCGAGCGTCAAAGATTGCGCGAGGCCATGCAGACGCTGCTCGGTGATGATCACCCGGGAGGCTATATCGTGCGCACCGCGGCGGAGGGTGTGCAGTCCGAGCGGCTCGCCGCCGATCTCGCCTACCTAGATCGACTCTGGCTGCACGTACGTGAGCGTGGCTTGCGCGCGTCACCGGGAGATCTCGTGCACGAGGAGCTGCCGCTGGCGTTGCGCATGCTGCGCGATGAGCTCGGGCGCAGCGTCGAGCGAGTGCTCGTCGATGATGCCGATGAGCTGGTCCGTCTGCGCCAGTTCGTCGCCGATTTCATTCCCTCGGGCGCACCGCGCATGGAATTGCACGCGGGCCCTCGGCCGATTTTCGATTTGCATGGAATCGAAGAAGAGATCAATCGCGCACTAGAGCGCAAAGTGCCGTTGAAGTCGGGCGGTTATCTCGTCATCGATCAGACCGAGTCGATGACGACGATCGATGTGAACACCGGTGGTTTCGTCGGTCACCGCAACCTCGAGGATACGATCTTCCGCACGAATCTCGAGGCGTCAGTCGCGATTGCGCGCCAGCTGCGTCTGCGCAATCTCGGCGGCATCATCATCATCGACTTCATCGACATGCGCGACGAGTCGCATCGCTCACAGGTGGTTGCGGCACTCGAGCAAGCACTCGAGACCGATCACGCCCAGACCCAGGTGGCGCCGATTTCGCCGCTCGGTCTCGTCGAGATGACGCGCAAGCGGACGCGTGAGAGTCTCGAGCACCTCCTGTGCGAAGTGTGCCCGAGCTGTGAGGGGCATGGATCCATCCGTTCGGTCGAGACGGTCTGTCAGGATATTTTCCGCGAAATCCTGCGCCAGGCGAGGCAGTTCGGCAGTCGCGAGTTGCTGGTGCTGGCGCATCAGGATGTCATCGAGCGTTTGCTCGGCGAGGAATCGACGGTGCTCGCCGAACTCGAAGCCGAGACTGAGCGACCTATTCGTCTGCAAGCCGAGGCGCTCTATGAAATCGACCGCTACGACGTGGTGCTGGTATGACGATAGCGCCGCGGGTGAAAGTCGCTGCGATCCAACTGACTTCCAGTGACGATGCGGCTGCAAACATGGCAAACGCGCGACGCTTGCTCGAACAAGCGGCGCAAGCGGGTGCCAAGATCGCACTCTTGCCCGAGAACGTGGCGCTCATGGGTCGACGCGAGCTCGACAAATTCGCGATCGCTGAAGATGAGGGCTCAGGTCCACTGCAGCAAGTCCTAGCCGACGCAGCACGCGAGTGCGGCTTGTGGATCGTCGGTGGTACCTTGCCGATCAAGGTCGCCGGAGAATCGCGCGTCGCAGCGGCGGTGCTGGTGTTCGACGAATCGGGCAAACAGGTCGCGCGTTACGACAAGATGCATCTGTTCGACGTCAGCGTTGCCGAGCGTGGTGAAACGTATCGTGAGTCGGCGAGTATCGCGCCGGGTGCCGCACCGGTGGTGGTCGACACACCGGCAGGTCCGCTCGGGCTCTCCGTCTGCTACGACTTGAGGTTTCCGGAGCTCTTTCGTTCGCTCACGGCGGCGGGGGCGCGCTGGTTCGTCGTGCCGGCGGCATTCACGGTTCCGACCGGACGTGCTCACTGGGAAACATTGCTGCGCGCTCGTGCGATCGAGAATCTCGCCTTCGTCGTGGCAGCTGGGCAGACCGGGTTGCATCCCAACGGCCGCGAGACCTGGGGCGATTCGATGATCATCGATCACTGGGGTGCGATCCAAGCGAGACTGCCGCACGGCGAGGGTGTGGTGGTGGCAGAATTCGATCTCGAGGCGCAGGCGCGGGTGCGCGCGGAGTTTCCCGTGCTTTCGCATCGTCGCCTGTAGTTTGGAACGTCGCTTGAATTGCGATCCTTCATCTCCATTTATCGAACATCGTTTTTCCAAAAATCATGAGCACGCACATCGATTACGCCAGTGATGATGCCTTCGGCCTCGCCAAGCAACTGATCCTCGAGCCTGCAGGTCTCGAGCTGTCGCATCTCGAGCGGGCGCTCGGCATCGTGCGTGCATCGCAGGTCGATGCGGCCGATTTGTACTTCCAGTTCTCGCGCGACGAGGGCTGGTCGCTCGAGGATGGCATCGTCAAGGAAGGCAGTGCGGCCATCGAGCAAGGAGTCGGGGTTCGAGCGCTCGCGGGCGAAAAGACCGGTTTTGCTTACTCAGACGAAATTCTGCCGGCTGCGCTCGAGGAGGCGGCTCGTGCAGCCCGGGCGATCGCGGTATCCGGTGGCGAAGCTCGTCAGCCGGTGCTGCGGCGACAGCAGGGTCACGATCTCTATCGACCGATCGATCCGGTTGGTTCCTTGTCGGATGACGAGAAGGTCAAATGGTTGGAGCGTGTCGATCGCGAAACGCGGCGTATCGATCCGCGCATCAAGCAAGTCATGGCCTCGGTCTCGTCTTCCTTCGATGTGGTGATGGTGGCCGACAGCGACGGCACCTTGGTCGCCGATGTGCGTCCGTTGGTCCGATTCAACGTCTCGGTGATCGCCGAGCAGGATGGTCGGCGCGAAACGGGCTTTGCTGGCATGGGCGGTCGTTATTCATTGGCCGAATTGGTCGCGGGTGATCGACCGCTCAATCTCGGGCGCGAGGCGGCACGCCAGGCGCTCGTCAATCTCACCGCAGTGCCGGCGCCCGCGGGTGCGATGACCGTCGTGCTCGGTGCCGGCTGGCCCGGCATCTTGTTGCACGAGGCTATCGGGCACGGGCTCGAGGGCGACTTCAATCGCAAGGGCACCTCAGCGTTCAGTAATCGCGTCGGCGAGCGCGTGGCTTCCGAGCATTGCACGGTGGTCGATGACGGCACGCTCTCGGCACGACGCGGTTCGCTCAACGTCGACGACGAGGGCACACCGACTCGCTGCACGACCTTGATCGAAAACGGCATCCTCAAGGGGTATTTGCAGGACAAGTTGAACGCGCGTCTGATGGGTACTCACTCGACCGGCAACGGAAGACGTGAATCGTTCGCGCATCTGACGTTGCCTCGCATGACCAACACCTACATGCGGCCCGGTCCGCACGATCCGGGTGAGATCCTGGCTTCCGTCGACAAGGGCATTTACGCAGTCAACTTCGGTGGTGGTCAGGTTGACATCACCTCGGGCAAGTTCGTGTTTTCGGCGAGTGAGGCCTATCTCATCGAGAAGGGTCGCATCGGCGCGCCGATCAAGGGTGCGACCCTCATCGGCAATGGTCCTGACGTGCTGACGCGAGTCGCGATGGTCGGTAACGACTTGAAGCTCGACGACGGTGTCGGCACCTGCGGCAAGGAAGGGCAAAGCGTGCCGGTCGGTGTCGGTCAGCCGACCTTGCGTATCGACGGGCTCACGGTCGGCGGCACGGGCTGATCGCTCGTCCCGGTCCCAGTTCCGTCAAAGTTTTTGGGCCGATGCCGGATCGATGCTGCGCAGCAGGTCCCTGGCGAGGCTATCCCGCTTCTTGGGTGTTGCGGCAAGCAAGGTGACATGTCCGAGCTTGCGTCCCGAGCGCGGTTCCTTGCCGTAGTCGTGCCAGTGGGCCTCGGGCATACCGAGCACCGCATCTCGCATCGGCATCGTTCCGATCAGGTTGATCATCGCCACGTGTGCCCGGGCGGTAGTTGCGCCTAGCGGCAAACCCAGGATCGCGCGCAGATGGTTCTCGAACTGACTCGTCGCTGCGCCTTCGATCGTCCAGTGTCCCGAGTTATGCACGCGAGGCGCGGTTTCATTGGCGTAAAGCCGACCGCCGCGAACGAAGAACTCGACGTTGAGCACGCCAACGTAGCGAAAATGCTCGAGGATGCGTCGCAGGTACGTCGCGGCCTTTCTTTGCAGGCTAGGTGCATCCCAGGGCGCGCGAGTCAGACGCAGGATGCCATCGCGATGACGGTTGCGATTGAGTGGATAGATGGCGATCTCGCCGTGCGCACTGCGTGCGCCGATGATCGACACTTCGAAATCGAAGGGCACGAATTCTTCGTAGATCAAACCAGCGCCCTGCAAGCGCTCGAACGCAGCGAAGGCCGCGTCTCGATCGTGCACGACGGCCTGACCTTTGCCGTCGTAACCCAAGCGACGGGTTTTCAAAACGCCTGGCAGACCGACCTCGCGTAGTGCACGTTCGAGACCAGCGCGCGAGTCGACCGCGGCGTAGCGCGTGGTTGGTATCGAGAGCTTCTCGAACAAACGCTTCTCGGCGATGCGATCTTGCGAGACCGCTAGAGCGGACAGCGGTGGGGCGATTTTTGCGCTACGCCCGAGGGCGCGCAGACTCTCGACCGAGATGTTCTCCCAATCGAAAGTGATGATCTCGCTGCGTGCGGCGAGTGTTCGCAGCAGACGTCGGTCGGTGAATTCGCCCACGAGCGACGGTGCCACCTGACCGCCAGGGGTGTCGTCGCTGCGATCGAGAAATAGGAAGTCGAGGCCGAGTGGATAACCCGCCAGCGCCAGCATCCGACCGAGCTGACCGCCGCCGACGATACCGATCGTCATGAACGCGGGTCGGGATGCTCGAGCACGGCCGCGGTTTGCTGTGCGCGATACGCCTTCAAGGCGGCATCGAGCGTCGCGTCGTGCCGCGCGAGGATGGCCGTCGCCGTGAGAGCGGCGTTGGTCGCTCCGGCATTGCCGATGGCGAAGGTGGCGACGGGCACGCCCGCCGGCATCTGCACGATCGATAACAGTGAATCGAGACCATTCAACGCCTTCGACTGCACGGGCACACCGAGTACGGGCAGGGTGGTCTTGGAGGCGATCATGCCCGGCAAGTGAGCCGCGCCGCCCGCGCCTGCGATGATGACGTGGAGTCCACGAGTTTCAGCGGTGGCGGCGTATTCGAACAGCAGGTCGGGTGTGCGATGCGCTGAAACGACGCGCACTTCGTGCGGCACGCCGAGCTGCTCGAGGATCGAGGTAGCAGCGCGCATCGTTTCCCAATCCGAGCGCGAACCCATGACGACGCCGACAAGAGGCTTCATCGCGGCATTCTAGCCTAGATCCTCTAAGGCCGCCTCGATGGCCACGATGTCGAGGTCACGCATCAGTTTACCGATGTACTGTTTTTGCCGTGCTAAACCACCGCGTGCCTTGATGCGCTTGGCGGTACGCAGGGCATCGAGCAGTGTTTCGGGCAGGGGCAACTTCGCCCATTCCGACTCCTTCAGCTGGATCAATCGCTCGCCGAGGGCTTGCGCGGCATGGGCTGCCCGCTTGCGCGAGCTTTTACTCGGACGCTCATCGAGGTCCTGCTCCTCCGCTTGCCGTTCGTGGGGCTGCAGATCGGGCGATGTGTATCTGGTGAAGCGTGACATGGCTACAATTCTGCCTCATGTCACAGCAAGTCGATGCATCGCGTATCCCTGAGCTCAAAGACGTGGTCTCGAGAGCCCTCGATTCCGCCCGCCGAGCCGGCGCTACCCAAGCCGAGGCCGATGCGAGTCTGCAACAGGGGCTTTCCGTCTCCGTGCGCCTTGGCGAAGTGGAGACGGTCGAATACCAACGCGACCGCGCGCTCGGCATCACGGTGTATTTCGGTCATCGCAAGGGTTCGGCGAGCACGGGTGATTTGTCGGCCCAGTCGGTCGAGGACATGGTGGCGAAGGCCTGCGCGATCGCACGGCATACGGCCGAAGACGAATGTGCGGGACTGGCCGATCCGGCTTTGCTGCAGACGCAGTTTCGTGATCTGCAACTCGATTTCCCCTGGGAGTTGTCCGCCGATGCGGCCGTCGAGCTCGCACGCGAGTGCGAAGCGGCCGGTCGCGCAGTCGATACGCGTTTGAGCAACTCCGAAGGCGCTTCGGTCAGTAGTCAGCGCGGTGTGCGCGTCTATGGCAACACGCACGGATTCCTGGCCGGTGATTGCGGTACCAGTCACTCGCTGAGCTGCGTGCTGCTCGCGCAGGCAGGCGAGGACATGCAGCGCGACTATTGGTACACCTCGGCGCGCGATCCGCGCGATCTGGAGGCTGCAGAGCTCGTCGGTCGTCGTGCCGGTGAGCGTGCGATCGCGCGGCTCGGTGCGCGTCGTCTGTCGACGGGTCCTGCGCAGGTGATCCTGGCGCCCGAGGTTGCGCGTGGTTTCATCGGCCATTTCATCGGTGCGATCCGCGGTTCAGCCCAGTATCGCAAGGCGAGTTTTTTACTCGGCGCCGCCGGTGAGCGAGTCTTCCCCGAGTGGGTGCAGATGCACGAGCGACCGCACCTGCTGAAGGGCGTTGCCAGCAGCAACTTTGATAGCGAGGGCGTGCGTACGGTCGATCGCGAACTCGTACGCGATGGCGTCGTCGATGGTTATCTGCTCGGTAGCTACAGCGCGCGCAAGCTCGGCCTCGTCAGCACCGGTCACGCCGGTGGTCTACACAACTTGATGGTCGATGCGAGTGTCGATCGACCTGATCAAGCGACGCTGCTGCGTCGCATGGGTCGAGGTTTGCTCGTCACCGAACTCATGGGTCAAGGAGTCAACGGTGTCACGGGCGATTATTCGCGCGGTGCCACCGGCTTCTGGATCGAAGGCGGCGAGATCGCCTATCCGGTGCACGAGGTGACCATCGCAGGCAACCTCAAGCATCTGTTCGCAGGTCTGCAGGCGATCGGTAGCGATGTCGACGCGCGTGGTGGCGTGCGGGTCGGATCGATTTGGGTCGGCGAATTTACGGTTGCGGGCGAGTGAGCCTGCGCAACGCCTCCCGGTATTTCTCGCTCGTTTTTTCGATGATGGCAGCGGGCAGCTTCGGTGCCGGTGCGCGTTTGTCCCAATCGAGCGTCTCGAGATAATCGCGCACGAATTGCTTGTCGAACGACGGCGGGCTGATACCAACTCGGTAGGTATCGGCAGGCCAGAAGCGCGATGAGTCGGGCGTCAATACTTCGTCGATCAACGTCAGTCGACCATCGGCATCGAGACCGAATTCGAATTTTGTGTCGGCGATGATGATGCCGCAATCGCGCGCGTGACTTGCCGCGAATTCATAGAGTGCGAGCGACGTCTCGCGCACCTTCGCCGCCATCGGCGCGCCGATCAAAGCCTCCACCTCGTCGTAGCGGATATTTTCGTCGTGCTGACCGGCAGGTGCTTTGCTCGCCGGTGTGAACAGCGGTGCGGGTAGGCGTTCCGCCAGGGCGAGCCCTGCGGGCAGGTCGATGCCGCAGACTTTGCCGGTCGCCTGATAGTCCTTCCATCCTGAACCGATCAAATAACCGCGAACCACCGCCTCGAGAGGCAGCGCCTTGAGCTTGCGAACGATGATCGCGCGGCCGCGCAACTGTTCGCGTTCGTCGGCATCGAGCGGCAACTCGTCGAGGCTGCGATTGGATAGTTGGTTCGGCACGATCGAGCTCGTGCGCTTGAACCAAAAATCGGAAATCTCCGTCAGAACCTGGCCTTTGTAGGGAATCGGATCAGACAGCACGACGTCGAAGGCGGAGAGGCGATCCGTCGTCACGATCAGCATGTGACCGACATCGATGTCGTAGATGTCACGAACCTTGCCTCGGTGCAGCAGCGGCAGGTGGCGCAGGTGGGTGGTATGCACTAAGGAGGTGGATGGCACGCGGGGGTTCTCGTCGAGTTGCCGGCCCTTCGCCGGGGATTGGTAGTATTGCAGCATGCAGTGGAGCGGGAAACTCGTCGGCGGTGCTGTCGGCATGCTGGTCGGTGGCCCGGTCGGTGCCGCGCTCGGCGTGTTGGCGGGTCACCTCGTCGACGACAAGGTCGCCGGCAGTCAGGGTGACGGATCCAACCAGAGTAAAGCGCCGCCCAGCCAGTCTGGCGCGGCTGCCAAGACCACCTCGTCCTCCAAGCCTCGAGCCAAGTCGTTCCATCACGTCGAAGACGGCGATCCGTTTGCTGAGGAGCAGGGCGCTACCGAATCGCCGGCGATGGCGGATGCGCCGCAGCAGGTCGGTGAGCGATTTTTCGACACGACTTTCGAGGTCATGGGTCACGTCGCCAAATGCGACGGTCGCGTTTCGGAGCAAGACATCCGCGCGGCTCGCGCGGTGATGCAGGACTTCCAGCTCGATGCCGCACAAACCGCACGAGCGATCGAGCGGTTCAATCTGGGCAAGCAACCCGACTACGACATCTCGCGCGCCGTCATGGCGCTGCGGCGGTCGTGCGCAGGTCGTCCCGATATGCTGCGCACCTTTCTCGAAATCCAGATGCGTGCTGCGATCGGCGGTTCCGATCTGCGCGGTCCGGCGCGACCCCTGCTGACCAAAGTGGCAGCCATGGTCGGTGTAGCCGGTCTCGAGTTCGCGCATCTCGAGGCGGCGCTGCGTATCCGCTATCGCGCACGCGGTAATCGTGGTGATGCGGCCGATTGGAATCGACCGGGCTCTGGACGCACGAGCGATGAGCCGCGTGGGACGCAGTCGGGCGCCGGTGCCGACTCGGCGCGCAAGTCGCGTCCGGGCGCAGAGCAACAGCGCGCGCGCAGTAGCGGTGGCGCACGCTCTGCGACAGCCGCTCGGATGTCTCTCGCCGAGGCTTACGACGTGCTCGGTTTGCCCGCGTCGGCCGGGCCTGCGGAGTTATCCAAGGCTTACCGACGACAGCTCTCGCGCAACCACCCTGATAAGCTCAAGGCCAACGGCTTGCCGGAGTCGATGTTGGCGCATGCACAGCAGCGCACGCAGCAAATCATCGAAGCCTGGAACGTGATACGCGAGAACCGAGGAATCAAGTCATGAAATTGTCACCGTGGATCGCACCCTCGATACTCTCGGCGGACTTCGCGCGTTTGGGTGACGAGGTCAATGCCGTGCTCGCAGCCGGTGCCGATGTCATTCACTTCGATGTGATGGACAACCACTACGTCCCCAACCTCACGGTCGGGCCACTCGTGTGCGAAGCCTTGCGTAAGCACGGCATCCAAGCGCCGATCGACGTGCATTTGATGGTGCGGCCCGTCGATCGTCTCGTCGGCGACTTCGCGCGTGCGGGCGCCAACTGGATCAGCTTCCATCCCGAGGCGAGCGACCATGTCGATCGCTCCATCGGTCTCATTCGCGAAGCCGGTTGTCGTCCCGGGCTCGTGCTCAACCCGGCCACACCGCTGTCGTGGCTCGATCACACGCTCGAGAAGATCGATCTCGTATTGCTGATGTCGGTGAATCCCGGTTTCGGTGGTCAGTCGTTCATACCCGAGACTTTGGCCAAGATTCGTGCGGTGCGTGAACGCATCGATGCGACGGGTCGCGAGATTCGTCTGGAAGTCGATGGCGGCATCAAGACGGACAACATCGGCGCCGTCGCTGCCGCCGGCGCCGATACGTTCGTCGCCGGCTCAGCGATCTTCGGCAGCCGCGATTACGCGGCGACCGTGCGTGCCATGCGTTCAGCGGTCGATGCGGCAGGCTGACTCAGTTTCGCGGGTCTGAACCCGAGCAGCACGACCGTCTTGCCGTTCGCGCGCAGGACACCTTCGTTTTCGAGTGACTTCAGTACGCGCCCGGCCATCTCGCGCGAGCAACCGACGAGTCGCGCCAGCTCCTGTCGCGAGACGCGAATCTGCATGCCATCGGGATGGGTCATCGCGTCGGGCTCTTCGCAGAGCTCGCGCAGGCTGCGCTCGATGCGTCCACTGACATCGACGAAGGCGAGATCGCGTAGCTTGCGAGTGGCGTGCTCGAGTCGCTCGGCCAACTGCGCAGCGAGTTCGAGTGCGAGCATCGGCTGCTCGGCGGCCAGCTGCTGGAAGCGTGCATAACGCATTTCGGCGATCTCGGCGCGACCGCGGGCTCGCACGAACATACTGCGCCCTGGCTCTGTACCGAGCGAGACCATGGTGCCAAAGAATTCACCCTTGCCGAGATAGACGAGCACCATCTGCTTGCCTTGATCGTCTTCGATCACCACCTCGACCGAACCCGACACCACGAGGAAGAGCACATCGGGTGGCTCACCACCACGCACAAGCACGGTGCGCGAAGCAACCTGTCGTTTAACGCCGATGTCGATGAAACGCTGCATCGGCGAGACCGGTTTCGGTGCGACAGCGACGGGTTTTGGTGGCGGACCGAGTGGTCGCTGCGGAACCACGGCACTGCGCAAGCCCGGTGCGGTCGAGACGGGTCGAACCAGATTGGCGTTGGCAGGTTTGTGGTTGGGCAGCATGGTGGTTTCTCCTGAGGTGGGGTCAGAACCAATAACTCGTACTCGTCATGACTTTGGCGGTCGCGTGCATCGCATCGCGAACGGGTGGCGGTAACTCGGTGCCACCGGCCTCGCGAGCGGTTGCACCGTGGGCTATCTCGTCGCCGCGCATGACTTCGAGCACGGCGCGACTGCGAGCATCTGCCTGCGGCAAGCGCTGCAGATGACTGTCGATGTGGCCTTCAACTTGCTTCTCGGTTTCACTGACGAAGCCGAGGCTGATGCGATCACCGGCGACGGCAGCAGCCGCACCGATGGCGAACGAGCCGGCGTACCAGAGCGGGCCGAGCACGCTCGGACGCGAGCCGAGCTCCCTTAACCGTTGTTCGCACCAAGCCAGGTGATCGGCCTCCTCGCGAGCTGCCTGCAGCAACATCTCGCGCACTTGCGGACGCTGCGCGAAGGCCGCCTGACCGTGGTAGAGCGCCTGCGCAGCAATCTCACCTGCGTGGTTGACCCGCATCAGGTTGGCGGCTTCGCGTCGTTCGGCCTCCGACAGGTCGGCCTCGGGCAGCTCCGCGCCCGGCATGGGCCTCGCGGCGACCGGGGAGGCCAGCACCGAGCGCAGGGCCCGGTCGAGGGTGGTCAGCAGGTTGTCGAGGGGTTGTTGCATGGGATCGCTCATTTCTCAGTGGTTGTTACGGCCGGGCTGGGCGCGGCTTTAGGGTCATTTGGCAAAATTGTTGTGCGGTACCGGACGCGGGTCGAGGGACGGGTCGGCCCCTCTGTAAGGAGGGTTTTGCAAAGACGGGGCGGGTCACGTACACTCTCGCGCCTTTTTCGGGACTTGCGGTACCCCGCCATTCGGGGCGCCCGCCGCAGTCGGAGAGCTTGGAACATGAGCACGGTATTTGCAAAACCCGCGACCGTTCGCGGTGATTGGTTCGTCGTCGACGCCAAGGGTAAAACCCTCGGTCGTTTGGCTTCGCAGATCGCGTTGCGCCTCAAGGGCAAGCACAAGGCGGATTACAGCCCGCACGTCGACATGGGCGATCACATCGTCGTGGTCAACGCCGAGCAGGTGAAGGTCACCGGTGCGAAGCTCACCGACAAGATCTACTACCACCACACCGGCGCCATCGGCGGTATCAAGTCGATCGCCCTCGAGAAGCTCCTCAAGGAGCATCCGGAGCGCGTCCTGCAGTTCGCCATCAAGGGCATGCTGCCGAAGACCATCCTCGGCCGTCGCATGTACCGCAAACTGCATGTTTTCGCGGGCGACCAGCACCCGCACTCGGCTCAACAGCCGAAGCCTCTGAACATCTGACAGGAACCATCGAATGCCCGCCACGAATTACGGCACCGGCCGTCGCAAGACCTCCACCGCCCGGGTTCACTTGAAGCCCGGTTCCGGCAAGATCACCATCAATGATCGCCCGATCGACGTGTTTTTCGGACGTGAGACGGGCCGCATGATCGTCCGTCAGCCGTTGGAGTTGACCGAGATGACCGAGCGCTTCGACGTGAAGGTCACGGTTGCCGGCGGCGGTATCACGGGTCAGGCGGGTGCGATCCGCCAGGGCATCACCCGTGCGTTGATCGAATTCGATGAGACCCTGCGTCGCCCGTTGCGTGCGGCGGGTTTCGTGACCCGCGATGCTCGCGAAGTCGAGCGCAAGAAGGTCGGTCGTCGCAAGGCTCGTCGCGGACCGCAGTACTCCAAGCGCTAATCGCGCAGGTGCACGGACTGCCGTCACGGCCACCGTTTTTGGGGGATCGTCTAGCGGTAGGACAACGGACTCT
>JACCDL010390578.1_pt1 | contig 17697 bp, 15 predicted proteins | sample 7441931 | NCBI WGS metagenome assembly JACCDL01 (sample SAMN15323437, study PRJNA562643) | freshwater metagenome | isolation source: river surface water | place: USA:Blue River Watershed | collected 2017-08-16 | reverse complement strand
CGTTCACGCGGATGTCCATCTTCACCAGGTCCGAGGTCACATATTCGCCGAACTCGTAGTCCATGGACCCATAGCCGCGGGTGATCGACTTGAGGCGGTCATTGAAGTCCACGAGGATCTCATTCAGCGGCAGCTGGCAGACCAGCACGACGCGCTCGGCGTCGATGGTCTCGGTGCGCTCCAGCACCCCGCGCTTCTCCTGGATGAGGGCGAGCATGTCGCCGATCGAGGTGCCGGGGATGTGGATGCTCGCCCGGATGGTCGGCTCCTCGACGTGGTCGATGGCCGAGGGGTCCGGCATCATCACGGGATTGTCCATCACGTGGACCTGGCCGTCCGTGGTGTGCACGCGGTAGACGACGGAGGGGTAGGTCGAGATGATGTCGAGGTCGTATTCGCGGCGGAGACGCTCCTGGATGATCTCCATGTGCAGCAGGCCGAGGAAGCCGCAGCGGAAGCCGAAGCCCAGCGCGGTCGAGCTCTCCGCGGTGTAGGAGAGCGCGGAGTCGTTGATGGCGAGCTTGGCGAGCGAGGTCTTGAGCTTCTCGTAGTCGGCCGTGTCGAGCGGGTAGATGCCGCTGAAGACCATCGGGCGGACCTCCTTGAAGCCGGGGACCGGATCCTTGGCGCGGTCGGCGGCGAGCGTGATGGTGTCGCCGACCTTCACGTCGGCCACCTCGCGGATGTTGATGACGATGTAGCCCACGCTGCCCGGACCGAGCTCCTCACAGGGGCTCATGCGGGGCGAGAAGGTGCCCACCTCCTTGATGACCGAACGGACGCCGTTGGACATCAGTTCGATGGCCTGGCCGGGCCGGAAAGTGCCCGAGAAGACGCGCACGTAGCTGATGACCCCCTTGTAGGAGTCGAAGAGCGAATCGAAGACCAGGGCGCGGGCCTGGGGGTAGTCGGCCCAGCGCGGCTTCGGCACGCGGCGCACGATGGCCTGCAGGATGTCGTCAATGCCGAGGCCGGACTTGCCGGAGGCGAGCACGGCGTCGTGGGCGGGGATGGTGAGGATGTCCTCGACCTGGCGGCGGGCCTCCTCGGGCCGCGCGGAAGGCAGGTCGATCTTGTTGATGACCGGGACGATCTCGAGCCCCTGGTTCATGGCCAGGGTGGCGTTGGCGACCGTCTGGGCCTCGACGCCCTGGGAGGCGTCGATGAGCAGCACGGCTCCCTCGCAGGCGGCGAGGGAGCGCGAGACCTCGTAGGCGAAGTCGACGTGTCCCGGGGTGTCGATGAGGTTGAGGACGTAGGCCTGTCCGTCGGGGGCGACGTAGTTCATCGTCACCGGGTGGCACTTGATGGTGATGCCCTTCTCGCGCTCGAGGTCCATCGCGTCGAGCAGCTGCTCCTTCATCTGCCGCTTCTCGATGGTCTTGGTGTGCTCCAGCAAGCGGTCGGAGAGCGTCGTCTTCCCATGGTCGACATGGGCGATGATGCAGAAATTGCGGATGTGGTCCAAAGACACGGCGGGCGGTCTCGGCGTTTCAGGCGGGGAGGTCGGCCAGCTCGCTGAGCGACGTGACAGCGGCCTCGGGGGCCGTACGCTTCATCATGCCGGCCAGGACGCCTCCCGGACCGCATTCGAGGAAGCGCGTGACGCCCGTGGCGGCCGCGGCGCGGCAGTCGTCCTCCCAGAGCACGGAGGACACCACCTGACGGACGAGGGCGGAGCGCAGCTCCGAGGGCTCGGCCAGGACGCCGCCGCTGACGTTGGAATAGACCGTGACCTGCGGACGCCGGAACTCCACGCCCGCGAGGAAGGATTCGAAGGCCGCGCGGGCCGGCTCCATGAGGCGGCTGTGGTAGGCGCCGGCGACGACGAGGGGCTTCACGAGCTTGAACGGCCCGAACTCCTTGGCGCGCGCGACGGCCTGGGCCACGCGGTCGGCGTCGCCGGAGATGACGACCTGCCCGGGGCAGTTGAAGTTGGCGGCGTCGATGTCGAAGGCCGAGCACAGCTTGGCGATGTCCTCGCGGGAACCCCCGATGACGGCGGCCATCCCGCCCTTGGTGCGGTCGCAGGCCTCCTGCATCAGCCGTCCGCGTTCCGCCACGATGCGCAGGCCGGTCTCGAAGTCCCAGACCCCGGCCACGGCGTAAGCGGTGAGTTCGCCCAGGGAGAGGCCGAGGCAGGCGGAGAGGTCCTTGAGCTGGCCCCGCTCGCGCAGGATCGCTGCGATGGCGTAGCCCTGGACGTAGAGGGCGGGCTGGCAGACCCGGGTCTCGGTGAGGAGCTCGGCCGGACCCTCGAAGGAGACCTTGCGGAGGTCGAAGGGCAGCAGGCCGGCCGCCCGGTCATAGAGCCCCTTGGCGAGCGAAGACCCCTCGTAGAGCGACTTGCCCATGCCCACGGCCTGGGCGCCTTGGCCGGAAAACAGGAGGGCGGTCGACATGACCCTTGGAAGGAGGGAAAAACGGGCGGGGGGTCAAGGAAGGGTTCGGGAGCCGGTGCGAAACCGGGCGACCCCCGTCTCACTCTTGACCCATCAGGGCATCCCCTACCCAATCACGCGACCTTTTCCGCCATGCCTCTCGCCCTCCTCTCCGTCAGCGACAAGACCGGCCTGCTGCCCTTCGCCCAGGCGCTCGTCAAGGAGCACGGCTACCGGCTCCTTTCGACCGGCGGCACCGCCAAGGCGCTGCGCGACGCCGGACTTCCCGTGACGGACGTCGGCGAGCACACGGGCTTCCCCGAAATCATGGAGGGCCGCGTCAAGACCCTGCACCCGAAGGTCCATGGCGGCCTCCTCTGCCGCCGCGATTCCGCGGAGCATCTCGAGCAGGCGAAGCTTCACGGCATCGACCTCATCGACCTCGTGGTCGTCAACCTCTACCCCTTCGAGTCGACCGTCGCGAAGCCCGGCTGCTCGTTCGAGGACGCCATCGAGAACATCGACATCGGCGGACCCTCGATGCTGCGCAGCGCGGCCAAGAACCACGCGTCCGTCTCGGTCGTCACCGATCCGGCCGACTACCCCCGCGTGCTCGCGGCGATGAAGGATCCGGCCGAACTCTCCGCGCTCCGCCGCGAGCTCGCCCTCAAGGTCTTCCAGCGCACCTCGGCCTACGACGCGGCCATCGCCAACTACCTGGAGTCTCAGGCGCAGCCCGGCGAAGGCAACGTGCTCGGCCTGCCCTCGCGCTTCACCTCCACCCTGCCCCTCGCCCAGCGCCTGCGCTACGGGGAGAACCCGCACCAGCAGGCCGCGCTCTACGGCTCCTTCCACGAGGCGTTCGACCAGCTCCAGGGCAAGGAGCTCAGCTACAACAACATCCTGGACATCACCGCCGCCACCTACCTGATCGGCGAGTTCGAGCGTCCGACGGTCTGCATCCTCAAGCACACCAACCCCTGCGGCGCCGCCTCCGGCGACACGCTGCTCGAGGCCTGGCACAAGGCCTTTGAGACCGACCGGCAGGCCCCGTTCGGCGGCATCATCGTCGCCAACCGCACGGTCGACAAGGGCCTCGCGGAGGCCATCGCGGAGATCTTCTCGGAGGTCATCATCGCGCCGGAGTTCGACGCGGACGCGCTCGCCATTTTCGGCAAGAAGAAGAACCTGCGGCTCATGCGCGCCAAGGTGGGCCTGCGCGCCGACACCCTGCGCGAGGTCCGCGCGGTCATCGGCGGGGTGCTGGTGCAGGACCGCGACCAGAAGCCGGTCCATCCGCGCGACTTCAAGGTGGTCACGAAGCGCCAGCCGACCGCCGACGAGATGGCCTCGATGCTCTTCGGATGGCGCGTGGTGCGGCACGTGAAGTCCAACGCCATCGTCTACGCGGGCAAGGAACGCACCCTCGGCGTGGGCGCGGGTCAGATGTCACGCGTCGACTCCTCCCGCATCGCGGTCTGGAAGGCCGGCGAGGCCAAGCTGCCCCTCGCGGGATCGGCCGTGTGCTCCGACGCCTTCTTCCCCTTCCCCGACGGCCTGCTGGCCGCCGCCGACGCCGGCGCCACCTGCGCCATCCAGCCCGGAGGCTCGGTCAAGGACGCCGACGTCATCGCCGCGGCCGACGCCCGGGGCATGGCGATGGTCTTCACGGGCATGCGCCACTTTAAGCACTGAGTTCCGCGTAGCGGGACTCAGCGCTTAAAGCGCGGGGACACGCTGGCACGGTGACACGGGGACAAGGGAGCATTACGTCACCCCAGAAGGACATCTTTCCGTGGGCGGCCACGCCGCCTCATCACCCCGTGTCACCGTGTCAACTTGCCCACGTGCCCACTAAAGTTTGATCCCGATCTTCTCCAGCAGGCGAGCGAGGTCGTCGTCGCTGGTGAAGGGGATGCTGATCGAGCCCTTGTCACCCTTGCGGACGACGGTGACGGCGGAGGAGAAATGGGCGGTCAGGCGCTTCTGGACGTCCTCGACGACGGTCTGCGCGGCGCGCTTGCGCTCGCCACGGCGTCCGCCGCCGAGCTTGCGCACTTCGGCCTCCAGGGCGCGCACGGAGAGCCCCTTCTCGATGACGAGCCGGGCGACCTGGACCTGGTGCGCCTTGTTCTCGACGCCGAGGAGCACCTTGGCGTGACCGGCCATTATCTGCCCCTTGGCGAGGTAGCCCTGCACCTCCCGCTCAAGGGCGAGCAGGCGGACGGAGTTGGCGACCGAGGCGCGCGGACGGCCGAGGCGGTCGGCGACGGCCTCCTGGGTGAGGTTGAAGTCGCGCATGAGGGAGGCGACCGCGACCGCCTCGTCGACCGGGTTGAGGTCGGCGCGCTGCAGGTTCTCCAGCAACGCCATCACCGCGCTCGACGCGTCGCTCGCCTCGATCACGCGGGCGGGGACGGTCTTCTGGCCGAGATGACGGAAGGCCCGCAGGCGTCGCTCGCCGGCGATGAGCTCGTAGCCGGAGCCGGCCTTGCGGACGACGATGGGCTGCAGCAACCCTTCGGAGCGGATGGACTCGGCCAGTTCGCGGATGGAGGCCTCGTCGAAATCACGGCGAGGCTGACGCGGGTTGGGGACGACCAGCGCGACGGCGATCTCCACCAGCTGGAGGGCGGGATTGACGGGCGCGGACTGGGCGGAGGGCTGGGCTTCGGGCTGGGCCGGGCGCGTGACGCCTCCGCCGATGATCGCGCTGAGACCGCGTCCGAGATTCTTCTTGGGGGGTTGGGCCATGGTCAGCGTGCGGGTTCTTCGGGCTGGGGGATGAAAATGACCGACCCCGCTTTGAGGTCGTTGGGATTGGTGAGGCTGTTGGCCTTCAAAATCCACTCAATCTTGGATTTGTTGTTCCGGGCGACCTTGGTCACCGAATCACCGGGCTTCACGGTGTATTTGATCCCCGTCTGCGGCATGTCGGCGGGGAAGCCTTCGACGGGCGCGTTGCCGGCCGGAGCCGCGGACGGGCCGCCGGCGGGCGCGGCCGGCGCGACGGAAGCGGGGCGGCCGAGCGCGGCGTTCACCTGCTTGGTGAGCTCGGCGAGCGCGGCGTTCACGTCGGCAGTCTGCTGCTTCAGCCGCCGGTCCACTTCGGCGAGCACCTCGGCCCGGAGCCGTGCGAGCGACTCGGCGTCGGCGCCCTTGGCCGCCGGAGCCTGGGCCGGGACGGAGCGCAGGCGGGACACCTCGGCCCGGAGGTCGGCGTTCTCGAGACGCAGCTTCTCGACCTCGGCCTTGAGCTCGGTGATGTCCTGCTGGATGCCGACGATCTGGGCGGAAGTCTGGGAACGCAGGGGAAGGAAGGTGGCGAGGAAGAGCAGCAGGACGACCGGGCGCATGACTCAGCATTACCCGGCGGGACCCCGAGGGCAAGGGGGTCTTGTCCACGGCGCCGTTCCTTTCTCGCCCCCGGGCGGACGGCCGCCCAGATTGACCCCCGATGTCCAGGTTCCTCGTGGCCCTCTCCGGCGGCGTAGACAGCGCCGTCGCGGCCCTGCTGCTCAAGCGGCAGGGGCACGAGGTGCATGCGGCCTATTTCAGGACCTGGATGAACGAAGAGGGCCTGCCCTTCCCCGGTGAATGCCCCTGGGAGGAGGACGTGCGCAACGCCCGCGCGGCCGCGGAGCACCTGGGCCTGCCCTTCAAGGTCATGGACCTCGTCGCGGATTACCGGCGGACGGTGGTGGAATACCTCGTGGAGGGCTACCGGAACGGCCTGACCCCCAACCCCGACGTCGTCTGCAACCGCGAGATGAAGTTCGGCGTCTTCCTGAGAAGGGCGCTGGACGAGGGCTATGACGCGATCGCGACGGGCCACTACGCGCGCCGCCGGGCCAACGCCGACGGAAGCTTCGACCTGCTGGAAGGGGCCGACCCCAACAAGGACCAGTCCTATTTCCTCGCGATGCTCCGTCAGGAGCAGCTGGCGCGGGCGGTCTTCCCCGTCGGCGAACTGTTCAAGCCGGACGTGCGCCGGCTCGCCGCCGAATCCGGCCTGCCCAACGCCGAACGCAAGGACAGCCAGGGCATCTGCTTCCTCGGACAGGTGCCGGTGCAGGACTTCCTGGAACGGCACATCCCCGACGCGCCGGGCCCGGTGGTCAATCACGAGGGGCGCACGATCGGCACGCACCGCGGACTGCACCGCTTCACCCTGGGACAACGCAAGGGCATCGGGCTGCCCTCCAACACCGATCACGAGCACTACGTGGTCGTGAAGAAGGATTTCGCGACCGCCACGCTGCACGTGGCCTTCGACCGGCCGGGCCTGCCGTCACTGTACGCGGACCGCGCCAAGGCGCGCGGGTTCAGCTGGATCAACCGCCCTTTGTCCGGAGAGGCCGACGTCCTCGCGCGCATCCGACACCGTGACCCCGCCACGCCGGCCCGGTTGAAGTTCGCGGCCGACGGCGGCGCGGAAGTGCTCTTCGCCCAGGCCCAGCGGGGCATCGCCCCGGGCCAGGTGCTCGCCGTCTATCACGACCGCGTCCTCTTGGGCGGGGGAGTGTTCCTATGAGGGGGCAAGCGGGCACGGGGGCACGGTGACAAGGGGAGATGGCAATGGGGCACGCATGAACCCCTGTGGCTGTCTGAGCAAGTCTTCGCCCCTTGCCCACGTGCCCACTTGTCAACGCGCCCCCTCCCGTCTCCCTCACTTGACCTCCCCGGCAATGTGCGGAGGGTGAGACCATGCCCGAAGGTTCCGCAGTGCGCACGATGTTCTCCGGCATCGCCTCCCGCTACGACCTGGCGAACCGCGTGCTGAGCCTCGGCCTGTGCGTCGGCTGGAGGAACCGACTGGTCGCGGCCGTCAAGGCCGCCCGGCCCGCCTCCGTGGCGGACCTCGCGACGGGAAGCGGCGACGTGGCCTTCGCCCTGCGGGCCGAGCTCCCCGGAAGCGCGGAAGTGGTCGGCTATGATTTCTGCGAGCCGATGCTCGAACTCGGCCGACGCCGCGCGACCGCGGAAGGAGTCCGGGTCGAATTCCGGACCGGAGACTGCATGCGGCTTCCGATCGGCGACGCCGCCTGCGACGCGGTCACGGTCGCCTACGGGGTGCGTAATTTCGAAGACCGCCCGCGCGGCCTGCGAGAGCTGCGACGCATCACCCGGCCGGGCGGATCCGTCTTCATCCTCGAGTTCTCACAGCCGGACCTCTGGTTCGCGCCGTTCCACTTCCTCCACGTCCGTTGCGCCCTGCCCGTCGCGGCCGCCCTGCTCACCGGCGACCTCGGGGCCTACCGTTATCTGGGCACCAGCATCGCCGGATTCCCCGACGCGGACGGACTGACCGCTGAACTCAAGGACGCCGGCTTCCGGGAAGTGGCCTGCGAAAAGATGCTTTTCGGCACCGTGGCGCTGCATCAGGCCTCCGTCTGAATCAAAAAGTCCTTGCCTCAAAAGGCCCGCCGCCTTTGCTGAACGACCTCATCACGGGCCCGTGGTGAAATGGATATCATAACTGACTACGGATCAGTTGTTTGGGGTTCGAATCCCTACGGGCCCGCCACCTTGAGGGCGAACCGGACTAAAAACCCGGTTCGTCTCCCTTTGGTCGCGGCTTTCAGGCCACCGGCCCGGGCCGCGGCTCCGGCATGCGGACGCCCGAGGGATAGGTGAAACTGCGGCCCTCGAAATTGCGCAGCTCGACGATGCCGTCCTGGATCGCCTGCACGTAGGCGGGGTTGACGGGGACCTTGCCCCCGCCGCCGGGAGCGTCGATGACGAACTGCGGGACGGCGTAGCCGGTCGTGTGGCCGCGCAGCGAGCGGATGATCTCGATGCCCCGTTCCACCGGCACGCGCAGATGGGAGGAGCCCTCGATGAGGTCGCAGGCGTAGAGGTAGTAAGGGCGCACGCGGATCATGAGCAGCCGGTGAAGCAGCGCGCGCATGACCTCCTCGTCGTCGTTCACGCCCCGCAGCAGCACCGACTGGTTGCCCAGCGGCACGCCGGCGAAGGCGAGCCGCTCGCAGGCGGCGGCCAGCTCGGCCGTGACTTCCTTCGGATGGTTGACGTGGATGCTCAGCCACACCGGCCCGTGGCGCTTGAGCGCGTCGCAGAGGCCCTCCGTCACCCGCTGGGGCAGGAAGACCGGGATGCGCGAGCCGATGCGGATGAACTCGACGTGCGGGATGGCGCGGAGGCGGCCGAGGAGCTGGTCGAGCTTGGCGTCCGAAAGCAGGAGCGGATCGCCGCCGGAGATGAGGACGTCGCGGATCTCGGGATGCGCGGCGATGTATGCGAGGCCCTTCTCCAGCTCGGGATGGAAGTCGTAGGCCTGCGCGTTGGAGACGAGCCGACTGCGGGTGCAGTAGCGGCAGTAGGCGGCGCAGCGGTCCGTCACCAGGAAGAGCACGCGGTCGGGGTAGCGGTGGACGATGCCGGGGACGGGCATCGTGGACTCCTCGCCCACCGGGTCGGGCGACTCGCCCGGCGCCACGTCGGACTCCTCGATGCGGGGGATGACCTGGCGCCGCACGGGGCAGTCCGGATCCTCGGGGTCGATGAGGTTGAAGAAATGGGGCGTGACCGCGAGCGAGAGCTTGCCGGGGGCGAACAGGCAGCCCGCCCGCTCCTCCTTCGAAAGCCGCACCAGGGATTCGAGCTGCTCGAGCGAGGTGATGCGGTTGCGCAGCTGCCAGTGCCAGTCGTTCCAGTCGGAAGCGGGCACGTGGGCCCACCTGCCCTGCCCGGCGTGCCAGTTCTCGCGTCGGTCGGCGGGGAACATGCGAAGAGGAAGTGTTCGGGAAAGCCGAGGCGGAGCAAACGCTCAGCTCTTTTCTTGGACGCGGCCGGGACGGCCCCAGACGAAGGGCGCCTTGAGCTGGCCGAGGAAGCCCGAGGGCATCGGCTCGTGGATGCCGAAGTCGTCGGGCATCCGGTCCCGGGGCATGTAGTAGGTGCCGAACACGACGTCCCAGAGGGGCAGCAGTCCGGCGAAGTTCTTGTCGACGGCCGCGGGGTCCTTGGAGTGGTGCCAGCGGTGGAAGACCGGCGTGGCGATGACCGCGCGCAGGGGTCCGAAGTCCCAGTTGAGGTTGGCGTGGAGGAAGATCGCGTAGAGCGTCAGGAACGGCGCGACGGAGACGGCGACGACGGGATTGAAGCCGAGGACGATCAGCGGGACGACCTGGGCGAGATTGTTGACCAGCTCATTGACCGGGTGCACGCGGGCGCTGCCCAGCCAGTCGAGGTCCTCGGAACTGTGGTGGACCGCGTGGAACGGCCAAAGGCGGCCCGAATGGAAGGCGCGGTGCATCCAATATCCGATGAAGTCGGCGAGGAGGTAGAGCTCGACGGTCTGGAGCCAGAGGGGCTGCCGGGACAGCGGCCCGTGCCCGAGGTACGGCCCCGGCGTGAAGGCGGACTTGTCCGCCAGTCCGAGCACGATGAGCAGGAAGGCGGGGATGATGACCAGGACGCGCGTGAAGAACTTCATCCCGGAGGCCAGGAAGAGGAACAGCACGTCGGTGAGGAAGCCCCGGCGGAAGAAAGGCTGCGGACGGGCGGCCCCCGCCAGCTTCTCGAGCAGGAAGAAGACCGACCCGAGGACCAGCAGGCCGATCAGGGGCTGGGCCGGGTTCACTTCTCGACGACCCAGATGTTGCGGAACTCCACGGGGTCGCCGTGCCACTGCAGGCCGAGGGGCAGGCGGGACTCGTGCGACTTGTAGGGCAGCACCTTGCGGTGCGTGCTCGGCCCGATGTATTCGGCGTCATCCTGGACCTTGACCCCGTTCATCACGACGGTGATGCGGGCCGGGGACTCGAGGGAGCCGTCGGCCTTGAAGCGGGGCGCGGTGAAGTCGATGTCATAGCTGTTCCACTCGCGCGAAGGGAGGCAGGCGTTGAACAGCGGGGAATGCTGGCCGTAGACGGAGGCCGTCATGCCGTCGGCGTAGGTCTCGGTCTTCCAGCAGTCGAGCACCTGCAGCTCATAGGTCTTCATGAAGAAGATGCCGCTGTTGGAGTTGCCCTGGCTCTTCTTCTTCTCGTCCTGGTCATAGCCCTTGGCGGAGCGCCACTCGGCGTGGAAGCGGACCGACCCGAAGGAGCGCTTGGTCCGGATCGAGTTGCTACGGGCGACCATCGCGCCGTCCTGCACGTCCCAGACCACGGGGTTGGGCAGCTTCTTGCTGGCGACGGCGTCCGGCTCCCACTCGGCGGCGGCATCCTTGCCGTCGAAGAGGACGACGGCTCCCGCCGGAGCGGGCGTCGTCGCGCACTTCAGCTGCTCACGGGGCGCACGGGGAGGCTGAGGCCGGGCCGAATCATGCACCTTCCATTTCTGGCCGGGGATGACGGGGGTGTCGGTGTATCCTTCGGCGGCGCCGAGGAAGGCGGCGAAGAGGGGCAGAAGCAGGAGGGGGCGCATGGGGAGGACCACTTTGGATGATGAAGGCGCTTTCGAAAAGGATGAAGCCGACCGCGACCCCTGAAAAACGCCATAAAACCCCGCCTAACCGCCTTGGCGCGCCCCTCTTCCCTTGCCCTGCCCCGTCCGATGCCCCAACTTCGCCCCCATGTCCGCGCCGAAGCCCCGCTTCACCCTGGAGTTCGAAAAGCCGATCCGGGAACTGGAAGACAAGATCGCCTCCCTGCGGGCCTCCTCGGAGTCGGCGGGCATGAACGTCTCCAAGGAGATCAGGTCGCTGGAGACCAAGCTCGAGCAGACCCGCCGAGAAGTCTACGGAAACCTCAGCCCCTGGCAGCGGGTGCAGCTGGCCCGGCATCCCCGCCGGCCCTACTCGCTGGACTACATCGGCATGCTCTTCGACGACTTCCAGGAGCTGCACGGCGACCGTCTTTTCATGGACGACGAGTCCACCGTCGGCGGGACGGCCTTCTTCGAAGGCAGGCCCGTGATGGTCATCGGCCAGCAGAAGGGCCGGGACACGAAGGAGAACCTGCGACGCAACTTCGGCTGCCCCAATCCCGAAGGCTACCGCAAGGCCCTGCGCCTGATGCGCCTGGCCGACAACTTCGGCCTGCCGGTCGTGACCCTTGTCGACACCCCGGGAGCGTTCCCCGGCATCGGCTCCGAGGAGCGCCACGTGGCCGAGGCCATCGCGGTCAATCTGCGCGAGATGAGCCGACTCCGCGTCCCCGTGGTCACTTTCGTCATCGGCGAAGGCGGCTCCGGCGGAGCCCTCGGCATCGCGGTCTCCGACCGCGTCTACATCCTGGAGAACGCCTACTACTCGGTCATCTCCCCTGAAGGCTGCGCGGCCATCCTCTTCAAGGACCGGATCCACGCGCCGAAGGCGGCCGAAGCCCTGCGCCTGGACTCCGCCAACCTGCTGCGCCTCGGCGTGGTTGACGGCGTGGTCAAGGAACCGCTCGGCGGCGCCCAGGAGGATCCCGCCGCGGCCGGCTCCAGCATCCGCAAGACCCTCCGCGGGGCGCTCGACGAACTCTGCCGACTCGCCCCGGCCAAGCTGACGGCGGGACGCTACGCGAAGTTCAGGAAGATGGGCGTCTACGCCGAGTGAGCGTGACGCGGGGACTCAGCCCCCGTTGCCCAGCAGTCTGACGTAACGGGTGTAGGAGCGTCCGTGCTGGTAGACGATGCGGCGGAAATCGCCGTTGTTGGCCAGCCGGGCGTTGCCGCCGAGGTGCTGCAGCGCGCGCAGCTCCTTGGATCCTTCCGGAGTCAGCACGGTGAGTGAAATCTCAATGCCGCGCAGGGAATACGGAAGGTAGGTGAGCTTGGAGGCCTGAGGGGGCGAATTGGTGCCGAGACCGTCCGGATACATGCGGTCGGCGAACACCCGCAGACGGGAGCCGAAGTGGTCGTACGGATGACGGCCCACGACGGTGGTCGGAGCGGGCACGACGGGCGGGCCCGCAGGCGGCGCGAAACGGACGGGGGCCGCCGCGACGGTGGTGCCGCTGATCGCGGTGCGGAAGGCGCCCATGTAGCCGCCGGTCGTGGCGGGAGTGCCGAACTTCATGGCGGCGGAATCATCCGCGCCGATGCCGGCCAGGATCACCGGACGGAGCATCTGAGGATGACGCATCGCCGGGTCGGTCATCGTGCCGGCCGCGCCCTGGGCGGGGAGGGACGAAGTGCACCAGAAGATGAGGTTCATCGAGACGACGTTGGAACCGATGAAGTTCTGGTCGTCCAAGGTCCAGCAGGGCGGCGTGGCGGTCACGCTGGCGTTCATGAGCACCTTGTTCTCGAAAGCGCCCCCGGCGTCGGAGAAGGCGTAGTTGGGGACACGGCGGGCGGCGCCGGTCCAATAGTCCCAAGGCTGGCGGGGGGTGTCGGGAAGATGGGACATGATCACCGGCACCGCCTCGCGGAAGGTGCTCTCGGGATCGATGACGGTGCGGTAGACTCCGTAGATCTGCTGGATGAGCTCGCCCGGCATGTCGAAGGGCGAACGCTGGCCGATGCGGTAGGCGACGGCGCAGACGTCTCCACGCAGGGGCACGCGCACCCCTCCGGCGCGCTCCGGCGACCACCGCGGCCGGTCGGAGGGGGAAGAGAAGAGCATCACGATGGGATGGTCGGCCGGACGCAGGTTGCCGACCACGGGCGGCACGCCGGTCAGGCCCGGGACGGCGGCGGCGCCGGGAACGACGACCTCCATCCAGCAACGTCCGTCCGGACGGATGACGGCGGTCTGGAAGTCATTCTCCATCGCGTCCAGGACGCCGCGGGCCTCGGACTGGGTGGAGAGGTCGGAGACGGCCCGGTCGTAGGCCTTGAAGGTGTCGGTGGCGATGGTCACCACGGCGAGGACGATGACGATCATGATGGCGGTCGCCACCAGGACCTCGATCAGGGTGAAGCCCCTGCGCGCTGCGTTACGGAGTTTGCTCATCGGCTGATGACGATGTTCTGGACGAGAAGGGGCGTCTCCTCACGGGCCTTGAAGGCCGCGGGGGTCGAGAAGTCGTGCGGGAAGAACTCCGCGACGACGGGAAGGTAGGCGAGGGCGTAGCGGTTGGGATCGGCGGGCAGGGACGTGCCCACGGCCCACTTGGTGGCGGTGGGCTCGCCGTTGGCGGGATCAATCTCCACGCGCTGCCCGATGAGCAGCTTGGAAAGGGAGAGCCGCACGCGCATGGGCGTGCCGACCACGTTGCGGGCGTTGGCCATCTCGATCGTGAACTCGTCCGCGTTGGCGGAGCCGGCGGTGCTCACGACCTCCATGATGGCGGGGTTGGAGTTGAGGTTGTAAGTCAGGCCGCCGGCCGAGGGCTGGGCGTCGGCGATCGCCGTGACGAGCTTGCGCTCGTAGACGTAGAGCCAGACGGCGTTGGCCGCGGTGGTGTCCCGGGCTCCGGCGAGCAGACGGTAGGCGATGTCGAAGTTGGACGCCGGGGCGGTGGGAGTCGGATCGAGGGCCGTGTTGCCCTGATGCAGGTAGGTCGTGGTGGCGGAGGTGGCGGAATTGAGCCAGATGACGCCGCGCGGGTTGTCCAGGGCCGAGACGAGACGCGTCACTCCGGAGAGCGCGCGGTTGGTCTGCATGATGTCGTCGACCTGCTGGAAGGTGGAGCCGAGGATGCCCACCAGGGAAAGGATCGCGATGCCCACGATGCCGATCGCGAGGGTGACCTCGATGAGCGAGAAGCCCCGCCGACGGGAGGGGGCGTGTTTAAGGGTCGGGTTCACTTGGTGAGAAGGAGGGTGTTCATCTCGTTCGGGTCGGTGGTCATCGAGACCTCGCCGCTCGGACGCACCGCGACGGCGGCGAACTGGGATTCGTTGGAGACGTCCAGATTGGCGGGGCTGCCCGGGCGGACCGCGCCGAGGGCCAGCACGAGCATGACACGTCCGAGGTGGTTGGACTGTCCGGTGGGCTGGATCTCGACGTAGAACCACTGCTTGGCGCCCAAGGGCGCCATCTGGGAAAGCGGGGTCGGCTGATTGACCGGGGCGAAAGTCATGCGCGGCGTGCCCGAGGACACGTCCAAGGTCCCGGTGGCGGGAGTGTCGCTGAGGTCGCCGATGATGCTGCGACGGGTGTTGGCTCCCGCCGCCCAGTCAGCCGGGAAATTGACGGTGGTCTGGGTGTTCCCCTTGGGCGGCACGAAATAGACGCCCTTGGGAAGGCGCACGGGAGCCTCGGGGGCGAACCACTTGTAACGGACGTCGTCGGTGGCGATGCTGGCAGGGTCGGTGGTGCCGGCGTCCGCCGCGGTCACGGCGCCCACGGCGACGCAGACGGTGCGCAGATGGTCCTCAGGATTGTCCGGATCGTTGAGGATGAGGAGGCGGTAACGCGCGTTGTAAGGAATGCCGGAACCGAGTGTGCCGCGGTTCATCAGGGCCATGGCCCGCACGGTCTTGAGGGAGGTGCCGATGACGCGCTGCCCGGCGGGCAGGCCGCCGCCGTCACCGGGCGAAAGGCTCAGGAACATGCCTGAAATCAGGAGGATGATGGTGATGACCACCAGCAGCTCCACCAGGGTGAAGCCGGCGCGGCGCCGGGAAGGACGGGACGGAAGGGGCATCACTGGACGGCGATCACGTCAAGGCAGTCGCTGCGGCCGAGTCCCTCGGTCGAGCCGACGTCCAGTTCGGTCGTGAAGATGATGACACGGGCCGGAAGGCCGGCGGTAGTGCTGATGGGCTGCAGTTCGTCCGGAATGGTCATGCCGGTCTGGCTGCGGATGCTGCCGTTGTTGTCGGTGTCGAAGATGAGCCGGATGTTGTGGTTGCCGAACCGGTCGATGAGCACGGGATTGCCGGCCGTGGCCGCGGTGAGGTCGAAGTAGTCCTCCTTGGCGAAGGCGTAGAACTCCTCGGCGTTGCGGTTGAACCGGTTGCGGTCGGCCGCGGCAAGGGCCGCACCGGTGACCTGCTTGCCGGAGACGGCCTTGATGAGATTGTGGCAATAGGCCGGGTTGCCGTTGAGGAGATGCTTCGTGTCGGAGGCCGTCGTGTAAGTCCCGGCGCTGGTCGCGATGTCGGGGTAGAAGCCGTAGGTCTGCTTGTACTTGAGGATGCCGTTGGCCAGCTGGGAGAAGGCGGCCTGGGAGGTCGCCCGGGTCGCCCGCTTGCGGATGCCCCCGATGGCCGGGAAGAGCACCCCGGCCAGGATGCCGATGATGGCGATGACCGTGAGGAGCTCTACGAGGGTGAAACCAGGGCGACGGGTACGCATGGGGCGGGTCAAGGAGGGGACTGAAAGTCTATCCCCGGGCGACCCGGCTCGACCAGCAAAAAGACGCCCCATGCCGGGGTGTCTTTCAGCGCGGAAGCAGCAGGAAACAGGCCGCCGCGACGGCGGTGGGCAGCGCCGCCCAGAGGAAAAGACGCACCGGCGACACCCCGCCTTCGAAATGGCGGGCCAAGATGGACTGTCCGGCGGGGTTGGGGGCGTTGGCGATCACGGTCAAGCCGCCGCCCGTCACGGCCCCGGCCATGACGGCGAACTGGAGCGCCTTCGCCGTCGCGGTGCCGTCGGCAAGCGCCGGCACCTGGGAGGCGAGGTAGGTGATCGCCGCGTTGTCATTGAAGGCGGTGAGGAAGGTCGAGCCGAGGAAAAGCTCGGTCTCGCCGAGGCGGGTGAGCAAGGGCGATATCCACCAGGACTGCAGGCCGCCATGGAGGACGAGGGCGGCCAGGAAGAAGGCGACCAGCAAGGGTCCGCGCAGCCGGACGGGAGACTGCCACTGGGGCGTGGCGACGGTGAAGGACAGGAACGCGAGGAAGCCCGCCATCAGCAGCGCCCCGTGATGCCCCGCCAGCATGAGCACGGTCCAGACCATCAGGGCGAGATGGACGGCCACGACCCAGGGCGGCACGGAAATCCGCGACTCATGACGGAGCGCCGGGTCGGCGCGTCCGGCGAGCGCGGCGAATTCGCGACGGAAAAGCAGGCCGTAAGCGGCGGTCGAAAGCAGGACGGCCAGCGCGGCCTTCAGGCCGAAGTGCAGCAGCATGTGGCCGGTGGTCCAGCCCCAGGCCCCGGCCACCATCACGACGGGCGGCGCGGCGAAATGCGTCAGGGTGCCGCCGACCGAGACGTTCACGAACAGCAGCGCGAGGGTCGCGTAGCGCAGGCGCGCGGACGGACGGAACTCGAGGAAGAAGTCCGCCAGCATCAGGGCCGCGATGGTCATGGCGGCCGGTTCGGTGATGAAGGAGCCCAGCAACGGGGCGACGCACAGCACGACGGTCCAGCGGGCGAAGGGGGAGCCGCCGAAGAGACGGGCGAGGCCGGTGAGGAGCCCGGAAGCGGTGGCGAAGATCGGCCGGGAGGAGGCGATCGCCATGATCACGAACACGAACAGGGGCTCGATGTACTTGGGCGAGGCCAGCAGGCGCGCGCCGTGGCCGGCGGAGTCGGCCGCGATGCGCCCCGCGGCGGCGTAATCGACGGTCTCGACGTAGGCGACGGCGAAGGCCCAGCCCTTGCCCGGCCAGAGGACGAAGGCCCAGAAGAGCACCAGGGCCCAGAGGCCGAAGACCGCCTCGACCTCGCCGAGGAGGTGCAGCACCGAGGCGCGGAAGTCGGCCGAGCGGCCCTCCTCGTTCACGGGCGCCTCGCCGCGTCGCACGCGGTCGGCGTGGGCCTCCTCGAGCCGGTGCGCCCGGGCGGAGAAGAAGGGCGCCAGGAAGGTGTGCAAAATCGCCAGCAGGAACACGCCCGTGGCCACGGGAAGGAACGGGTCCGCCGAGGCCGCGGCCAGGAGCTCCTCCGTCAATGTCGGCCGCGACGTCATGCGGTCAGGAAACCGGCGGGGACGGGGTTGACAACCCCAACCGAATCAACGCGCCGCGGGAGCCGGATCGGCGCCGCCGATGGCCCGGCAGAAATCGGCGTGCGCCGCCGCCCGCTCGAACCTGAGCCTCGCCACGACGAGCCGCGACTCCGCGAGACGGCGGCGGGCGTCGAGCAGTTCGGCAGGACCGCCCTGCCCCGTCTCCGCCCGGACCCGCGCGAGGCGGAAAGATTCACGGGAGGCGGACTCGACCCGGTCGGCCGAGGCGGCCGCCGCGCCCGATTCACGGACGTCGGCGAGCGCGTCGCGCACTTCGCGCAACGCCTGGAAGGCGGCGCGCTCGTATTCGGCGGCCGCCGCCTTGACGCCGGCCTCGGCCGCGGCGACGCGGGCGGCGCCGCCGCCCCAGTCGAGGAGCGGGAAGGCGAAGTCGACGCCGAGCGAACGCGTCTGGGTGGGGCCGCCGAACATCTCGCTGAGTTCACGGCTCTCCGTGCCGAACGCGCCGGTCAGGTTGAAGGTCGGCAGGCGCGAGGCGACCTGCAGGCCGACCTGGGCGGTGGCCGCCACGAGCGCCTGCTCGGCGGCGCGCACGTCGGGCCGACGCG
>JACCDL011495815.1_pt1 | contig 17719 bp, 12 predicted proteins | sample 7441931 | NCBI WGS metagenome assembly JACCDL01 (sample SAMN15323437, study PRJNA562643) | freshwater metagenome | isolation source: river surface water | place: USA:Blue River Watershed | collected 2017-08-16 | reverse complement strand
TCTCGTTCGTTTTGGATTCAAAAAAGCCGAGCGATCTGGATTTCGTGAGCGTGGATGGATCGAAGATCACCCGTGTCCCGAACTTATCGTCGAGCTTCCACGCAATCTGGTTCAACGGTCCGCCATCACGAATGGGCTCAATCACGAGGATGTGAGGCTGTGAACGGCTATAGACTTTTGCCCGAGTCCCTTTCGCTTCAAGAAGTTCGATGATGATCCGGTTCAACTCCTTCAGGATCTGAGGCTCGGTACGACCTTCGGGATTGGTGCCGAACATGGAAGTCCAAAGGCGCTCTTTACTGCCCGGAGTATTGGTTTTGTTGAGCTCATCCCAAACGCTCTTGGCTCGGTCCTCGAGGCGCCGAATCTCCCAACTGTCCAACTTCGGCGCGCTGATGGGAGCAGCGGATGCGGTGATAGCCTTGCGTCCGGGAACGCTTGGAGTGGGTTTGACTGCGGTCGAAGGTTGCGCGAGTGCCGGCACCGAATGCGGTGCGCTCTTCGGCAAAAGACTCCGCGCTCCGATTGCGGCAAGCGTCCCATCGGCCATGGCGTGGACCACGCTCTGGGCAGCCTCGGCTCGGAAGGCTCGTGCGACGGGCGATTCGGGGCCTTGGGTGGCGGAAGCTTTTTGTTCCGCTTTCGTGGCTTTTACCGCATTTTTTCCCGACTCAACGGCGCTGAACCCCGCGGCACCGACAACTGTGACCGAGCCGGTCTTCAGCGCAACGCGAGCGACGAGTGGGCCTGCGGCGGCGAGTTTTTCGATTTTCGGAAGGGGTGCAAACAGGAGCGCCATCGTGAAGCCGTGGGGAAGCTTTTGGTCGAGTTGTTTCAGGAACTGGCAACCCATCCCACCGCCTTGGAAAGCTTGGTCGATGGCGGCGCTCGCGGTCATGTCGAGCGCGGAAAAGCCCAAGCCGATGGTGAAACCGCCCAATAGAAGTGGCGTCGTAGCGACTGGGAGAAGCGCAGGAGCCAGAGCTACGGCAGTTGCTTTGGCAGCAAAATCGGAAAGGGCGGCTTCTCGGTTACCTTGAGCTTGCGCGCCCACGCGGGCGTAAGCATCCAGGGCAATATCGAGCTGGGCGCCTGACAGGCCCCATTTCGACTTCAAGCGACGCAGGCGCCAGGTGGCCATGTTCTGCGCGGCGCGCTGTCCGGCCTCGTGCGGACGCTCCCACGAAGGCAGACCCCATACATCGTTCGTGTAGAAAGCGCTGATCTCGTTCACGAGATCCTGAAAACGCCCACCTTTTCTGGCTTCCTGAAGGTAGGTTCGGAGGTCTGACTCAAGGCCAGCAAGGTCGCGCGCCACGGCAGCCTCATAGGCTGGAAGGGGCATTGCGGGCGAAAAATGCTGGCCGGGCTCGGCCTGGGGAAGGGCCGGCGGAAGAAGTGCTTGGCCTTCGATCAGGAGCACTTCGCGGCGCTGGGGGTCTAGGATGCGGGAGAGCCGCTTTTCGGCCGAAGGGTAGAGGCGAAGAAAAGCGGCCTTCAGTGCGGCCGAGTCAGCTTGGGTGAGGCGCTCAAACTGAAAGCCTGCGAGCGTGAAAACGCCAGTTGCGGTCGCGCCGGCGCCGTTTTGGGCCAGAAGCTTGAGATCCGCGAGCGCCTGCTGGCGAGCCTCGGCGGGCATGCCTTGAATCAGGGACTTTTGATTTGCGGAAAGCGTGCGGCCCGAGACCTGGTTAAAGAGCGCTTGGAGTTGGTCGCCCCGGGCTGTGACGGCAGCGCGTGCCGTGGTCAGGCCGCGAAGAATCGGCGATTTTGCATCCCCGAGCGCCATCCAATCAGCCGCGCTGAGCTGGGAGAGACAGTCTTCGGCGCGCGCAGGCGACGAAGAGGCAGCGATGAGCAGGAAGGCCACGAACCCAAATCGGCGTTTCATTTTTCGGGGCAATGCCACGGTCGGGACCCGGGAGCAACAAATATGCCGCGCCTGGTTAAAAAAAACTTCCCTAGGGTTTCCGTGAGTTGTCTCGCTTTTGAGTCGGAATTTCGTTCAAAAATTCGACACCTGACTAAAATGATTACGGCGACAGAAGGGCTGACTTCAAGGTGGCCTCGAAAGCGGAAGAATCTTCGTTTTTCTTCGCAGCCAATTTTGGCTTTTTTTGAGGCTCCTGTTTTTCGCTCAGAACTTTTTTATAACTAGTACCTTGCAACGCACAGTACTGGCTGTTAACAGGTACGCATGAATTCGCAGTTCAATAAAGGCGTCATCGAGCTCTGCGTCCTGGCTTTGGTGAATTCCAGGGACCGTTACGGCTACGAGCTGGTCGAGCGCATCTCCAAGCGCATCGAGATCTCGGAAGGAACGATCTACCCGATCCTTCGCAGGCTCACGCAGGACGGGTTCTTCGAGACCTACTTGCAGGAGTCCAGCGAGGGGCCGCCTCGGAAGTACTACCGGATCACGAGCCAGGGGCGCGAGGCCTGCAAAGAGCAGGTTCAGCAGTGGAAAATGTTTAGCGGGCATGTCGACGCCCTTTTGAAGTGAAGTCGATAGAAGTGAGAGACAAGAAGATGGGTCGCGTAGAAACAAAAAAAGAATACTTGGCGGAGCTGGGACGGAAGCTCGCCCGCTTATCCGAGTCGGAACGGGCCGAGATCCTTAGGGATCACGAAGAGCATTTCTCGGACGCGCTGGCGGCAGGAAAAACCGATACTCAGATCATCGAGGGTCTGGGAAGTCCTGAGAGCTTGGCTCAAGGCTACTTGGCTGGAAGCATTTTAGAGCGGGCCGAGAAGTCCAGTTCTGTCGGGTTCCGCCTGGTTTCCGTGGGGCAGCTTTTGAAGAGTCTCGTCATTTTGGCACCCCTGAATTTCTTCGTCCTCATCGGCCCCGTGTTCTTTGGCGGAGGCCTGCTTGGCTTGGGCTGGTATTTGAGTGGGGTTTTGGGAAAAGTCGTTCTCTCGATCTCGAGTTCAGTCCTCACCGGATCCGTCAGTGGAGCGCCGGAGTACCTGTCGCGTCTGTCGATGATCTTGGGTGGAATCAGCGGCATCTTTGCGGTTCTTGCTCTGGTTTCCGTCATGGCGCTGCTCACGTCAGGCGCGCTGTCCTTAGCGCTGCGCTACCTGCGTTGGAATTTGAAGTTCATTCAGGAAGGAAAGTAAGTCATGTCTCGTTTTTGGTTCAAGTGGAGCGGTGTGTTTTTTGGGCTGTCCTTGGTGTTTGGCCTAGCATCCATTGCCTCGGCCAAGCGTGATCTGCAGAAGGCGGGGAGTGCGGACCCGAGTTTTCGTGCAGAGCTCGGAGATTGGGCCCTTCGCGTGGCGGAATCCAGCGGAGATGGGCGTTTTCGGTTCAGTTTTTCAAGCGACGACGACTCAACCTCAAATGGCGTTTCGGGTTCCTGGCTTCCGGTTCCATGCGCAGGAAGTGAAGATCTGGTTTTCGCGGCTCAAGGGATGAAAGAAGCAGAGGTCGCTTCCATCAGCGCCGGCATTCGAGTGGCCGAGTCCTCGGACGAGAAAATTCACATCAAACTGATTCGGACATCCCGACAGTGCAGGGAGGAAGCAAAGAAGCCTCGCCTCCATGCCACTTTGAACTCAGGTGGCCGATTGAAGGCCGAGTTGAAAGAAAATGATGACTACGCTCCGGGCGAAGTACGGGAACTTGTCGTCAGTATTCCGAAGTCAAACACGGGGTATTCTTTGGAAGTGAATTCGGTGTCAGGGGAGGTGAGCATTCAAGGGGTCCATCCCGCCGAATTAGAGACCCAAACGGTTTCAGGCGATGTGGCAGTGAGCTTGGCTTCGCCCCCAGAAAAATGGGATCATGAAAGCGTCAGCGGTGATTTGAAAGTGAAGTCGGCCGAGAAACTCCGTGCCCAGATCGTGATGGAAAGTGTCAGCGGCGATCTGAAGATGGCAAAGGAGTGGGGTTACTCGGTGACCTCGAACGGTGGCCCTGGAAAACAAGCCCTGGAAGCTTCTCCTGCAGGTCAGGCCAATGGGCGCTGGGAATTCGAAACCGTCTCGGGCGATATCACGCTGGAATAAGCAGTAAGTCGGGCGTCCAAAGGAAACTGTGGGTCTCTTCCGCGTCGCCGTGAGTGAAGATCATCTTCACGGGGCGCGAAAGCCGCGAGGGCGCGGGAGGGATCGCAAAGGGCGGGGTTTCGTGGACGGGGAACCCTGGGTGCAGTTGCGGCGGGTAGATTCCGTACTCGCCGGTCGAGTCTTGGAAAACACGCACCTCGACCCACTTGTTGTAATAGAGGGTCATGAGGTTGCCGTCCGAATTGACGGAGAAATAGCGGGGCAGCGCCTCGTGCTCGCAAGTGACGATCGCGATGTCGTCGATTTGGTGGAGGCCCCGAATCCACCGTGAGTGATTGAAACGCACGGCGGTGATGGTAGTGAAAATCTGATGGACGGCGTGAAGGATGTCGCGCCCTTTGGCTTCACCCAGGGAATAGGTGTTCCTGACTGGATCGTGGGCGATCATGTCGACACACATCCGAGTCGAGGCTTTTTGGCCCATCTGCGGCTTTCCGTACACAAGTTCGTAGCCGTCTTTTTCACTCGGCACGCGGCTGTCGGCGAAATAAAGAGAGCGGTACCGGATGCGGGCGCGGTCCGAGCGCAAATCATAACTGCGTTGATCGCTGAAGAATTTGGCCAAGTAAGCTTCTCGCAACAAAGCACGAAGATTTCGCGTATCGGGAGTTCCGTAAATGGTCTGCCGATAATCGCGACGGAATCCCAGAGTTCTGCGCCACTCGAGCCCATGAGGCTGGTCGGGGTCGGCGATCAATTCAGAGGTCTTGAGCGGAACATCGAGGATGCCCTCGAGTGCGAGGCTGCGCTCTACGCGCAAGTTCACACAGTGAGCGAGAGGTTGTACCTCCCCCTGATTCTCTGCCGCCGGTGCCCCCCCAAGGGCTTGTTGGTGAATGAGTCCTGCAAGCAGGGCCCAGACCAAAAAGCGCATGGACGGGTGTGCTAGCACCGGTTTTCTGGGATGGCGAAAAATTTAACGCGAAGCGCGAATTTTGCGAAGCTTGGGGAGGATTCAAAGAGGCAAGACGCCCGGGAAGCCCTGATTTGACAGACCAAACAATCGTGAAGTAGACATGAGGAGAAATTAACGCTTCGCGTTAGTTTGAGTTCTGGGTGTGGCGCCTTTCGGATGAAGATCTGCTGAGGCGAGTGTGTTGGAGAAAGAAGTATGAAGAGTTGGGTGGGGCTTTTGGGTGTGGGCTTATTGGCTATGGGAGCAGTGGCTCCGATGGCACGAGCCGATGTTTATGTAGGGCAAGTGCGCTCGAAGCATTTGCGAATTTCTTATCAGGCAAACGCGTACCGGTTTTACTCCTGCAATGACATTGGGCAAGGTTGCGCTTCGCTAACCACCCAAAGTTTCAGTTGGGAAGTTCTGGAAAAGGGCTTGTCCAAACTTCGGAGCCAGATCGTGAAAGAGACGGATCGCCGCGCGGCCAAGCGTGTGAATTGGATTCTGAGCGATGCGGATCAAAAGGAACTCGCTCCTTTCGTGGCCGATGCATTGGCCCTGAGTCAGCTGATTGGACTTCTGAAGGAAATCGATCGCAACGGCTATGGACGCGTGGGTTTCGAGGGCAAAGACGACGTTCTTTATCCGTCGTTCCTGGACACAGACCAGCTTGTGAAAAACCTGAAGCAGGTTCTTCCGAAGATCGCTCCTCCGCGCCCGGTGGCGGTGCGCTGAGAGCATTTGGCCCCGATCGGTCGCTTGGGTTAAACTCATTCCAGCATGATTGGAGTGGGACCTTACTTCACGATTCCCGAATGGGAGCTCGAGTTTAGCTTTGTTCGCAGTTCGGGCCCGGGTGGGCAGAACGTGAATAAAGTGAACAGCAAGTGTCAGCTCAGGTGGAACGTTCTTTCGAGCGCTTCCATCCCAGCACACCTGCGCGACCGAGTCTTAGGAAAGCTTCAGCCCAAGCTGACGGTTGCCGGAGATTTGGTAGTCTCCAGTGATGTTTATCGCGATCAACCTAGGAACAAAGAAGACTGCTTGAAAAAGCTTCAGGAGCTAGTCCTCTCGGCGTGTCGCGTGGAGAAAACTCGGAAAGCCACGAAGCCGACTCGCTCGAGCCAGAAAAAGCGCGAGAACTCCAAGCGCTTGAACGCTGCCAAAAAGGGGATGCGCGGGCGAGTTCGCGGCGACTGAAGGGGCTTCTCGTAGGCGAGAGCCTGCGGATTAGGGTATGTCTCATTTTGTGAAATCCACCCAAACGGCATCGTTTCGAATCATCAATCAAGACGGAAGCCTCAATACGCGCCGTGCGCGTCGACCGGGAAAGCTGGACTTCCGAGACCTCTATCACGGTCTCCTGGGGCTCTCTTGGCCGGCGTTTGCGGCTTGGTTTGCGCTCATCTTTCTTCTCGCGAATGCTGCTTTCGGCCTTCTCTATTTTGCGATCCCCATCGATCAGTTCTCAGGCCTTCGCCACGTCGAAGGGGGAGCGCGATTTTTGGATCTGTTTTTCTTCAGCGTGCAAACTCTTGGCACGATTGGCTACGGCGGGATTTCTCCGGTTGGATTGCTTGCCAATACGGTAGTGACCGTCGAGTGTTACACCGGCCTCTTCATTGTAGCGGTCATGACCGGTTTGATTTTTGCGCGTTTTGCCAGACCACATTCGAAAGTCAGCTTCACGCGCAACGCTGTCATTCGGAAGTTCGGAGAAGTGCCTTGCCTCATGTTCCGAATCGCCAATGAGCGCTTAAATCACATCACCGATGCCCGAGTGGGTCTGCATCTGGTCATCGACGACCCTGCGACGGGCTTTCGGGACTTCGTCCCGTTGAAGCTGGAACGAGATCACTCGCCCATTTTTGCACTCAGTTGGACCGTGGCGCATGACATCGACGCTTCCAGCCCTTTATTTGGAGTGAGCTTGGATGAGCTTCGAAAGCGATCCGGAGAACTGATCGTCTCTTTTAGCGGTGTCGACACCACCCTCTCTCAGACGGTTTATGCGAAGTCGAGCTACGTAGCCGACGAGATTCTCCCGGAACACGATTTTGAAGACGTGATTGAACGAACCCCGGAAGGGTTTGTCCTCCTTCATCTAGAGCGTTTGAATCAGGTTCGAAAGATCGAATCCCGCTGATTTTTACCCCTGACAGGTGTCTAAAACTTAGACAGGTCTCGTATGAAGTCCGGGCATTCTTATTCAAAAACCGCTGTTTTATCAGGGGGGTTTGGTTGGCCTGCTCCCTGCATCCTCTCTTGGTAAGTCATTTGGGAAGGGACTGGGGATATTTTATGAACAACGCTCGTCGATCTGTATTTTTCGGCTTGGCACTGCTCACTGCGATTTCAGCTTTTGGCTGTGCAAAACCACTGGATCAGCAGAACAGTGTTTCGAACTCAAGTTCCAGTTCGAGCGATTCTTCGCAAACGAACGCTCTGAAGCTCTATTCGACCTCTACCGTTTTGAAGCCACTGACTTCCACACTGCTTACCGCAAGCGGCGGAACGGGGCCCTATACCTACTCAGTCGCTCTGGGCGGAGGTCGGATTGATGGACAGGTCTACTTTGCGGGCAATGCCATTGAGACAGTGACTCTTCGTGTGGTCGATGCGGTGGGCGCCCAAGCTCATGCGACCGTAGCCATTATCAGTCCGGTTGAGCTGGCTGTGGGAAGTCCTTCCCTGGCTACCGATGGTTCCACCATTTTGACTCCGTCAGGCGGGACGGCCCCGTACACGCTGAGCTTGGTTTCGGGTGGCGGCAGCGTGATTGGCAACGTTTATCAGGCGCCGGCCTATGCAACGACTGCCAAACTTCAAGCGGTCGATGCTCAAGGATATGTGGGCAGCGCTTTTGTGACCGTCAGCTACTACGCTCCGGTCGTAATCAGTCCGGAGGAGACGCGCCTTTATCCGGGCGAGACGCTGACGCTTTCGGCGAGCGGCGGATCAGGCCAATACTCGTACGCCTTGATTTCTGGAACGGGCTCTTTGAATGGAACTACTTACATCGCTCCTGCAAGTGCGACGGTGGCAAAAGTTCAAGTGACCGACACCTTCGGAAAGTCGGCAGTCTCGACGATTCGCGTGGAGACGAAAACCCTCCTCTCGAAGACGGCAACTTTTCGCGTGGACGACAGCGCTCTGCTGACTTTCAATCTTCCGGTTCGCACCGACCGCCTGGCTTCGATCGTGATCGGTGGTGCAGGTCCCGACCGCACTTTCGGTAAGAACGTATCTCAAGGAACTGCCACTTCCATGGGTGCAGCACCGGCTAGCGCGGCCCTGGCTCTCGACAACCTCGACCGAGCCGATCGTACACCCTATGTCGGTAAGGTCATGGTCACCGGTCGAAGTGGTAGCGCGAGCTTCAGCTTCTGCGTGAATCCGGGTGAATCGATCCTGCGTATGCAGCACCTGGCTTCGGACTTCTGGTTCGAAACCGACTCCCGCTCGATCAGCTACGGTGCTTACGCGGCAAACACGAGCGCAGGCACCAGCGTCGAAGGCTTGTGGATCCTGAGTTTGGATAAGGCCGGCGGCGCAGGGAATGCCTCTATCCAGGTGACTGAAGGCGCTCATGATCACTCGATCGCCGACTGCGCAGGTTATGTGGCTCAGAAGGTCCAAGGTACCAGCGCCGAATAAGGCCCTGGCTTAGACTCGAGAATCGGTTCTAGCGGGACGGGCTCTTACTCTTCGAGTAAGGGTCCGTCTAGTTTTGAGACGACTCAGGATCGAGCTGCGCTTCTTTCCAAGTCGTCTCGATCCTCGGGGTGAGCGATCTGGATCAAGGCACGGCGGCGCTCCCCTAAGGTTTTTCCCGAGAGGTCAGCGATGCCGTACTCGGTCACGACGTATTGAACGTGAGCTCGAGTGGTCACGACACCCGCCCCGGGATTCAGTTCAAAGACGATCCGTGATTTGCCTCTCGATGTTCGACTCGATAGCGCCAGGATGGCTTTCCCTCCTGGCGAGAGCGATGCGCCCCGCATGAAATCCATTTGTCCGCCGACGCCCGAGATCAGGCGATGGCCAACCGAATCGGCGCAGACTTGGCCAGTCAGGTCGATCTCGACCGCAGAGTTGATCGCAACCGCTTTCGGGTTTCTTGCGATCGTGTTGGGTGGTTCACGTAGTCGGCCCCTAAAAGAATGATGGAGGGGTTTCCATCGACAAAGTCATAGAGTTGTCGGGATCCTAAGAGAAAACTTCCGACAGTCTTTCCTGGATGAACTTTTTTCAGGGAGTTATCGACCGCACCTGACTGAAGAAGCGGTAAGAGGCCATCGGAAAACATCTCGGTGTGAACGCCTAAGTGCCGGTGCCCCGAGAGCGCTGCAAGCACCGCATTTGGGATATTCCCAATCCCGACCTGAAGGCAGCTTCCATCTTCGATCAGGGAGGCGACGTTTCTAGCCAGTGCCTGCTCGAGGGGAGTGGGCGAAGGAGGTGTGCCGCTGGGCCCGGGCAGCGCTTCGTCGACCTCACAAAAAGCGCTGAGCTTGGAACGGTGAAGATAGCCATCACCATGGAGGCGGGGGAGTTGAGTGTTCACTTGGGCAAGGATCACTTTGGCGCAGTCGGCTGCAGCTCGCGCCACGTCGACGCTAGTCCCGAGCGTGTGGAAGCCGTGAGCGTCGGCGGGCGAAAGGCTCAGAAGCGCAACATCGATGGGCCGCTCTCCACTTCGAAAAAGCGCGGGAATTTCGGAAAGAAAGCAGGGCAGGTAGTCGACTTCCTGTCTATTGACGTGGGGGCGAATGTTGGGGCCCACAAACAAGTTCACGGTTCGGAAGTGGCGTCGCAGCTCAGGTTCAGACGCATAAGGTGCAGGGCCTTCCGTGTGAAGGTGAATGAGCTCGACTCCGTGAAGACGCGGCGCTTGTCGTACTAATTCTCGTATTAAAGCTTGGGGCGTTGCTGCAGCTCCGTGCACGAAAACGCGGTGTCTTGGCTGAATGCGCGTGACGACATCTTCGGCCGATGCGGGATGAATCGTCATTTTCCTACTTAGCGCACCAGCCGCCATCGACCACGATTTCCGTTCCCGTGACGAAAGCGGCCCCGGGTTGGCAAAGCCAAAGCACGGCATCGGCGATTTCTTCGGGGCGCCCCATCCGATTCATCGGTGCGTTCGAAGCAAGCGCTGCGGCTGCTTTTTCGTCGCCACCGGTGAAGCGGTCAATCATGGGAGTGTGGATGACGCCCGGGCAAATCGCATTGATTCGGATATTTTTCGCTGCGTAATCGAGTGCGGCAGATTTCGTCAGGCCGATCACGCCGTGCTTACTGGCAACGTAAGCGCCCATTCCTGCAAATCCCCGAACGCCCGCGATCGAAGCGCAGTTCACGATCGTTCCCGATCCCTGCTTCGTCATCGCTGCGAGTTCTTCTTTCATGCAGAAATAGACGCCGCTCAGGTTGATCCCGAGCGTGCGCTTCCAGTTCTCGTCACTGGATTCGGCGAGCGGTGCGCCGACCCCTTCGACCCCGGCGTTATTGAAAGCATGGTCGATTCGCCCATAGTGAGAGACTACGCGATTGACGAGAGTTTTCACTTGATCTGCGTTCGACACATCGCAGCCTTGGAAAATGGCCTCACCCCCGGCGGCTTGGATCTGCCGCACAGTCTCGATTCCTCCGCGTTCGTCGCGGTCAGAGACCACGACGCGGGCTCTTTGGCGGGCAAAGGCAAGCGCAGTGGCACGGCCAATTCCTGCTGCTGCTCCGGTCACGAGGGCCACTTGGTTCTGAAAGGTATTCTGAGAAGTCATCATGCTGGAAGCGAGGAGCAATGATGATGCCAAGCCGAGCCCGGGTTTTAAGTCATCTTGAGTGGGAGAGAGAAACCTGGCTGAGACATTCATTCTCAGACCAAGAGGCAAATCGTCCCGGATCGATCTTTAGGGAGTAGATCCGTAGCCTGCGTCAGGGTCGCCGAGTGAATTGCCGTAGGAGTCGATTCCCTTCACTTCCGTGGGGAACTCCCGACGAAGGTTCTGAATTCCTTCAGGGGAACCTGCTGCTTGGAAATGATGGTAGGCGTCGCTGACTTCTTGGAGCACTTCGATTTCAGGGGCTTGCTCTTTTCGGAGTTGAAGGGCCGTTTTGAAATGGTCCTGCGCGCGGCTGAGGTGAAGGGGAAGGGAGAATTTCGTCACGAGCTCTTTGATGGTGAATTTCACGGAACTGAGATGCGCTGCAGCCTCAGTTCGCCCGTCCAGACGGTTCACTTCCCGGCCGAAACGACGAGACGCCGTCTGATGCAGCCGATCGACGTTTTCAAGCAAGGTTTCAGCTGACTCGAGCGATTCAAACGGAAGTTTCCCGTGGGTCAAGTCGCGGTAAAGCTCGAGGAGCTGGCCGCGTGCTTCATCGGCTTGAGCGTTTTGCGCTTCCATCGCCCAGACTTGCTTTTTCGCTTCGAAATCCAGGACGACATCCACGTAACGCAGATGCGGTTGAAGTTCTTTGGCAAGCTTCGAGAGGTCGCTCGTCTCCTTGAGGAAGGCGGGGATGCGCTCTTCGAGGGACCTCAGCAGCCAAAGTTCGCCTTCCAGCCGCCTTGCTAATTGTGCTCGGATCAGGCGGCGTTCTTCATTGAGGAAAGCAGTTCTTTGTCGCGTCCCCATCTCAACGGGGAAGTTCTTCCGGTCGAGCCTGGATTTCTGCGTGGAATTGAGCTGGAAAGTGACTTTTCCGATTCCAGGAAGACTGAGTTCAACTGAGCTCGGTCCCGGGTAGTTCGCAGTATCGATTCGTAGGGAATCGAGCTGAGTGGACGCAGCTTGGAGTACTTCCCGAGTATTCTTGATCAGGATGAGGATGATTTCGACTTTGTTCCGCAGGCGCTTATCGAGATAGGGGGTGCGTCCGTAGGTCGAGATGGCTTTTGCAGTATCCACGAGGTCCCAAGAGTGCGTGAGCACCTCGTCAAACTGTTGGAACTTTCCGTAGCCTCCGGGACGTGAAGGCGAAAATTCGACATATCCGCGAAACGGAAGGCCTTCCATTTTTTCACGGAGCAAATGCCGCACTTCATGTTTTAGAGAAGTGGCACGAGAGCGTGAGCCTCGCAAAATCTCGTGGTAGCTGATGCAGATTTCGTTTCGATCGGCACTAAAGTAAGCAACGCTTCCGTCTTCTGCGAGCGCTTCGGGATCAAAAATCAAACTCGTGTTGGCCCTCTTTTTCAGAAGCCAGGCGATCGCGTTTAAGGACGATCCTTCACGGATGGGTGAGATGACGATCATTTCACCTTCAAGGATCGAGCGTAGTTCGATTTGAGTGCCTTGCAGGTGAAGGAGCTTCTTTGCGGAGTCCAGCACATCGGCCATGTACTGGGAACGGGTAGGTCGCAAAGCCGTCTCACCGTTTTTCAGGCGCTCAAACCGCTGCTCCTGAGTTTCAAACCCTTTGGTTTTGAGATCGATCAAGCGCAGACGTTCCAGAGCAATGGCCTCGTTGGCTGGCGCTGGGAGATCCGGCAAAATCACCGTCTTCTCGGAGTTCGCTGCGACAGGGCGAAGGGCCCGCGTGGCAGGAAGGGAATTGCGGGCGGGGACCATGGACTTCAGGCCGAGTGTAGCAAAAATTCCGTCGGTCACGGCATGAAGCGCGTTCTGGGCTGCTTCGGCTCTGAGAGCGGCTTCTAGCTCCGCGTTGCTCGCGCTAGGCTGTTCGCGCTGAGATTTCTTGAGCTTCTCGTTCGCTTCCCAAGTGGCTTTGCCGCTTTGCACAGAACTGACGCCAGCCGCAGTGACGAGACCAGCACTCGTCACGCGTGAGCCAATTCTCACTAGCGCTTGGGTCGAGTTTGCGGCGCCGTGAAGCATTCCGGCGGGTGCAAAAAGAAGGGAGAACGTAAATCCATGAGGGAGCTTCTGGTCGAGCTGCCGGGCCAAGTGTTCTGAGTACGCGCCGCCGCGAGTAGCGGTATCGATTCCTGCACTGGCCAAAGCGTCCACGCCCGTAATGCCCATCCCAACGCCAAAGGCGGGAAGGAGTCCGAATGCGGCGACTGGATAAAGCAATGGAGCCATGGCAATGGCCGTGGCTTTGGCGCCTAAGTTTAAAACCGCCTCATCGCGGTTAGCTTGAGTTTGAGAAAGGACACTCGAATAGGCCGATAGGGCCGCATCGAGCTGATCCCGCGTCAGGCCCCATTTTGTTTTCAGCCGCAAGAGGCGGACCCCTGCTCGGTCTTGAGCCGCAGTGGCTTGAGCGTCTTGGGCTCGAGTCCAGGCGGGTTTTCCCCAAAAATCGTTCAGATAAAAAGCGCCGACTTCATGAATCAGATCGACCCAGGTGCCTCCCTCGCGGGAGGCGCCCAGCCAATCGCGAAGGTCGGCGTCTAACCCAGAAAGCTCTTGCCCCACGGCCAATTCAAAAGCGCTCCACGGCAATGCGGGGCTGAATTTCTGCTTAGGCTGGGCCAAGGCAAAAGCGGGTGGGAGAAGCACCTGGCCTTCAATCAGAAGGGCAGTTTTCCTTTTTGGATCGAGAATCGCGTTCCAGCGACCTTTCGTCGAAGGAAAAATCGTCTGAAAGGCCTGTTTGAGAGCGGATGAGCGCGTGGGGTGGAGGTCTTGAAAGCGAAAGCCCGCAAGCGTGAATCGGCCTCGGCTATCGAGGCGGGCACCTGCTTGAATGAGCTTCTTCATTGCGCCCGGTGCTGCGCTTCCCATTGCGTTCACCGCTTGCGCCAAATCCGGCGCGATTGGCTGGACCTTTGCGGGGCTACCTTGAACTTTCAGGTAAAGGCCCTGAATCTGGGCTTCCTTGGCGGCTTGGTAGTCGCGAGCAAGGGTGAGTGCCCTCGACCAAGCCGTGTGGCCGCTTCTCAAGGCTTCGATGTCGCGCGAACTCAGGTAGGGATCATTCCCTTGGGGGGCGGCTACTGCTGCTGCCGGGACGAAATGGCAGAAGGGCAGGACAAGAAGGCCCAGGTAAAGCGGTACAGAAAGCCTCATGGTGGCCACTGATTTAAACGCTCAGGCTTGAGAAATCCACCGGAACCTGGGGACGCAGCCCGGTTTTTTAGTTCGCTTCCTCGAAGTCGAGGTCATTCCAGCTCAGATCGTCTAAGAACTGGCTGAATCCCTCGAGTTCACGGATTTCCTCTTTGAATTCGCGCTTCAGCAGGCGCATGTCTTCCTCGGCTCTGGCGGTTTCGAGATGCGACTTGGCCTCCGAGACCTCGGTAAGTAAATCCTCGTAGAGCTTCGAGCGTTCTTCTCCGGTCGCTTTGGACCACGCCTCTTTGAGTTCGCGGGCGCGGCTCAAGTGGTGCTTTCCCTGTTGGTGATAGAGTGGATTTGCGACTTCCTGGACCAGTCCTTCAATCGCATTTTCGAGCTTATTTACTTGTCCCGGGTTTTGTCGCCTGCAGTCGATGCAGTTCACTTCTTTTCCGTAGATCCGAAGCGCCTCTTGTTTCAGACGAAAGGAGTGGTCGAGGAGGTCTTCACTCTCCTTTACGGATTCCAGCGATACCTTTCCGTCCTGAAGGTCCCGATAAAGTCGCAGGAGCTTGTCCAGAGCTCGTCGGGCCGTCTCATTGGCTTCGTCGACTTGGGTCATTTGTGAGCGAGCCTGTGCCAGGCCCCGCTGATCAAAGGCCTGTAGCGTCTGAGAGAGGTCGGTCGCCAACTTCAGAACGTCTGCTCCCGGCTCGCGGAAAGCTTGAACCTTTTTCTGGAGCTGCCGAATGAACGCAATCTCAGTTTCAAGACGAATCTGTAGGGAATGGACTGCGAGCCTTCTTTCATCAATTGAGAATTGGGCCCGATCGATCGGATCCATTTCTTTTGGGAAATTTTTTGGGTCAAGCCGCTTCAGCGAGGCACGATTCATTTCGAATCTCACTTGGCCGATGCCAGGCAAATGACCGTCGATAAAGGGTTCGCCAATGATCTGTTGATGATGAACTTTCAAAGATTCAATGTTTTCTAGTGCAGAGGCGAGAACCGTTTCAGCGTCTTTCAAGACATTCTTTTCAAGCATCTCTAAGCGGTCGCGAAGACTATTCGCCAGAGCGCGGCTCATTCCGTCTTTTCGTGATGCTTTCGCTGTGTCGACTAAGCTCCAGGAATGAGTGATCACTTCGTCGAAGGACATGTGCTCTCCGTAGGCAGATGCCTTCGGGTTCTCGAAGTTCACGTAGCCCCGGAACGGGAGGTCTGGCGTGTGATGGCGAATCAAGTGAAGCACCTCGTGTTTCAGCGAAGTGCTTCGAGAACGAGTTCCCTGAATGACCTCTCGAAAAGAGAGTGAGATCACCTTTGCTCCTCGGTCGAAGAAGGCGGTAGATCCTCGTTCTGTGAGGTAACCTGGATCGAAGATCAACTGGGTGCCCGTCGTCTTCTTCAAGGCCCAGGCGATCTGGTTCAGTCGTTTTCCGTTTTTGTCCGGTGCAATCACGATCGGGCTATTGGGCCCTTGAGAGGGCTCTAGAAGGACCCCGTGAAGATTCAGTGCCCGGCGGCTGGTATGCAGCACGCGCTTGACGAACTCTTCTCGTGTGGGACGATCCTTCGTGGGTGCTTCGACGTCTGAAAAGAGGGCACGAATCAGTCTGCGCTTAGGGTCCACGGGTTGGCCCTGGTAGCCGCGATCGACCTGCTCTTTCAGGCTTCGTTGGGCGCGGTTCAAGTTCTTAGCTTGGGTTAACGCCACCTGCTGAGGGTCGTGCTTACTCGACACTGCATCTTCGGAGACAGGGATCGATCCCTTTTTGGCTGCCTGAGGAGCCTTAGGTTTCAGCGCAAGCGCGGGTTTCAATCCCATGGCTGCGAAGGCGCCACCAGTGACGGCGTCTAGGACGCTCTGGTTTCTTTCAGCCAGGATGGCCGAAGCGAGTTCTGAATCAGAGCTCGCAGTCGAGTTGGCTTCGGCATTCAGTTTCACGGCCTGAACGGTGCTCTGAACGGCGCCTGTCCCCGCAACGGCGACGAGGCCTGCACTGGTGGCCTTTGAGGCAGTACGAAGGGCGACCGAGGACGATGTGGCGCCCTTGTGAAGCATTCCTGCCGGCGCAAAGAGCAGCGACATGACAAAGCCGTGGGGGAGCTTTTCGTCCAACTGCCGAGCGAGATGGCAACCGAGATCTCCGCCACGAGCTTGTTTCTCGATGACTGAACCTGCCACGACTTCTGCGCCAGTGATCAGCATTCCGCCGCCAAAGGTGGGCAGTAGCCCGTAGGCCGCAACGGGATAGAGCAATGGCGCCAAGGCAACGGCGGTGGCCTTCATGCCGAGGTCGTCAATCGCCAGTTCACGATTGGCGTGCGCCTGCGCCGTGGCGCTTGCGTAGAGCTGCAGGGCTGAGTCCATCGCTTCTTTTCCAAGTCCCCACTTGGACTTCAGATGCCGAATTCGAACGCCTGCCGAATCTTGCGCGGCGCTTTGAGCGATCTGATGGCTCGCTTTAAATGGCGGTTTGCCCCAAACGTCGTTTAAGTAAAAGGAACTGACTTCAGAAAGTAAGTCCGGAAAAGTTCCTCCTTTCCGCGATTCGAAAAGAAGGTGTCTCAGGTCTTCGCTTAAGCCTCTGAGTTGGCCCGCCACGGCGGACTGGTAAGCGCTGAAGCTGACGCCCGGGGCGAACCGTTGCCCGGGCTCGGACAGTTTTTGTGCCGGGGGAAGGAGCGCTTGGCCTTCGACGAGAATCACTTCGCGCCGTTTCGGATCGAGGATTTTTTCCCACTTTCCTTTTGAAGAAGGGAAAAGGAGCTCAAACGCTTTTCGAAGATCGCTCTTTTTAGGATCGGAAAGTTGATCGAGCTGAAACCCCTGCAAGGAAAGGCGCCCGCGCGAATCGCGAGCAGCTCCATTTTTCAGAAGAAGCTGAAGGGCGTTTTTCGCCCCATCGGGCAGGCCTTGCAGAAGCTTTTTTTCCTCGGCTTGAAGCGGCTTTCCTTCGAGTGAACTGAGAAGCGCCTGAAGCTGGGCTTCTTTTCCGATTTGGTAGCTTCGCGCTAATTCGAGAGCGCGAACCTCCGGTGAAGCAGAGCTTTTCAGCGAGCGAAGATCGGAGGCGCTGAGATGAAGTCCGCATGGGGTCTCAGCGTAGGCAGGAGCACAGAATGCCCAGCCCAGAGGAGCGAGAAGAAAAGCGGTTAAGGTGGTTAGCCTGCTTAAATAAAAGCGTTGCGAGCTCGCGCTCATTCAACCAGGTATCGCAAGCCCCATGCCGAGCGCGGTTTCGAGAAAGCGTCGGAATGAGGGCACTTTTTCTGTGGGAATCCGGCCGGGTCTGGGACAGACCCTGCAACTGTCTAAATTTTAGACAGCGCGACTGGCGCCCCAGTTACGGGGCCTCATTCAGGCACTCCAGCATTCTTCGTGCTTGGCTGGCTTGGCGCCAAAGACGAAGCCGAATCTTAAAGGCCTGACTGCCGTGAATCGTTCGAATCAGCGCTGCGAGTTCTGGGCCCTCGTCGGGGAGATTCTCGACCAGTCGAGCCAGATTCTCTTTTCCGGTTTTTCCGTCAAAACGTGAGGGCAAAAGCTCTCTGAGACGAGCCCCCATCAGGACGAGTTTCTTGGCATCCGCCCGTTCGATTTTGGCTAAATCGGGATCGGGGTTACGACTCAACCCTAATGGACCCCCAGATTTTTCGTAGGTTTCGTAGATGCGAAGAATCTCTTTTTGATACTCCCTTAAGGTTTCCTCGCGCTGCTCTGAATAGGAAAGTCCTTTGAGCTTGCTCTGAAGCTCCTTCCGCTTGGCGAGGG
>JACCDL010339003.1_pt1 | contig 17736 bp, 18 predicted proteins | sample 7441931 | NCBI WGS metagenome assembly JACCDL01 (sample SAMN15323437, study PRJNA562643) | freshwater metagenome | isolation source: river surface water | place: USA:Blue River Watershed | collected 2017-08-16 | reverse complement strand
TCTGCAATCGTGGTGCCATAACGAATGGCACACAGCGTGTCGGCCAGAGGCTTTCGGGAACGCACGTGCATGAGTGCATCGCTGCTGGCGGTGACCGGAATGCGCAGGAGTGCGCCCAAGGCCTGCAGCCGATCGCGCCAGATGGCATCGTGGCTGCGCAGCAGCAGTGTGCAGGCCATGTAGAGCCGATCCGAACATCGTTGTTTTAGCCACTGTGCACTCCGATGGTGGTCCACCGGGCTGTGATTTGGATCGGGCATCCACAGCACCAGGCAGTCGGGCAGTCCCGATTCCAGATCGGTCAGGCATAGGCGGTAGTGGCCCTTGACCTCCCGTCGCCGGCTCTGGGTAATCAGATGGCCTAGCTGTGCATAGCCTTGCCGTGACGTGGCCAGCACGGCAAGCTGCCCATGCAGCTCAGGGGCTGCAAACTGTGCGCCCACAATAAATTGAATGCCCAAGGATTTGGCCATGACATGGGCCTGGACCACGCCGGCCACCGAGGCTTCGTCGGTGATGGCCAGTGCCCGATAGCCCAGCCCATGGGCGCGTTCAATGCATTCTGCGGGGTGCGATGCGCCCTGCAGAAATGAAAAGTTAGACCGGCAAAAAAACTCGGCGAACTCCATGGCAACCGATCTGCATCTCAGCTAAAAAAGCCGTGCAAATACCACTGATGGGCGGGTGTACGAAACACCCACAGCAGCTCATCGTGCAGTGAGCGCGCAATAAAGTAATCGCGTTGCACCTGCTGCTGCGCGCAGTCTTCCCACCATCCGGCTTCAATACGTTCGGGGCCGCAGAGCAGCTGCAGAGGGCCGTAGTACACAGGCCGATGGGCCTTCACGGTCAGGGGAAGTGGTGCAGTTAAAAGCCAGGTGGGCCGATGCGGCGTGTCGGGCTGCACGCTCCACGGTGCAGCCGATGGTGCTGCGCTGTGGGCTAATGTGCAGGCGTGTTCAGGCCGGTGGTCGTTGTGATGGTGGAGATAGTGAATCTGCGTGGCCCCAAGCCGTGCCTGCAATCGCTCCATCAGCTCGACGAGTGCCGTGGGCATGATGGATCTTGAACCCGTGGCACCGGGCGTAGCCGCATCGGCTAAAAATCCCATGGTCTGGTGGGCAAGTGGCGTGGTCTGATCCACCTGTACTTCCACATCGTAGACCGGCCGCGGCAGTTCGAATCGTGCCAGCCGTTCGTGCAGCACCTGTGCAAAGCGCTGCAGATCGCGTGTGGTGCTCGCCAATCCCAGTGTGAGTATGGTGGGCGGCGGGTCATCGTGATGCATCACCACGGTGAACCGTTCAATGCCGGCTTGCCGTGCATGCAGCCATCCCGAGAGTTCGTGCAATAGGCACAGCAGTGCATGCTCCATCATGGGCACATGTTCGGCTCGTGCCGCAAGCTCGCGGCGCTGTGCAAAGGTATCGGGCGCGGTGATCCAGGTGTAGGGGTCGGGGCTGCGGCCAAAGGCAGTGTCCAACACGTGCAGCAGCGGCCGGCCAAATCGGCGTGTCAGTCCCGCGCGGGGAAGTTTCTCCAGCTGGCCTAAGGTGCGAATGCCCATGCGATCCAACAGCACGGTATGTGCATGCAATTCAGGAATGTGGGCCAGTGGCAGTGCATGCAGCGCATCGGCAAGTGTTGATGCGTTCACCACAATGGTGGGATCGGTGGGCGCACTGCGCGCGCTATTGGATAGCGTGGCGGCCTGCCATGCGCTGGAGAGTGCAATCCAGAGTGCGGCCCGCGCGGTGGGCGCAGCCGCCGTGGTGATGCGGTCGGGATCTTGCCAGCCAAAGGCCTGCCATGCATGGCCTATCCGTTGCAGCAAATGATCCTGCCCGCCCCATAGGCGCAGACTGGCCTGCACTTCCATAAGCACCGCCTGGTTCTGATCGGCCAGTGTGACGCAGGGTGTGAACTGCAGGCCCAGCCGGGCCATGCGTGCAACGGCCTGCGGGGCCGTTTCACTGGCCTGCTGTCGAACGGAGATCGGAAGTGGGTGAAGAAAGGGCGCCCGATAGCGAACGGGAATAACGGAAGCGATCCACAACATGCGGGGATGTGCCAAGAACAATGGCCTGGTCTTTGTCGCGTGGCTCCACTGGGCGCAGGCCGGTGCCGGGAACGGGTATGGCGATATCGATCGGTGTGGACATGACCGGGCCGCGGCGTTTCAGAACCTGCACGGCCAGATCGGGATAACGGCGTGGCAAGAGCGCTAAACGCAGTGGTGCAGGCGAGGCATGGTGTTGGGCGGCAAAGGGCCGAAACGCAAACACCAGACCCTGGGTGCGGCTGGCTGCAAGTTGCAAGCGACGTATGCGGTCGGGCCGCGTGAGTGATGTGGCCTGATGCGAACGTGGATGTTCGGCGGGAAGATCATCGAGCCAGGTGATCAGGGCTCCGAACGCATTGCTTTTCATGGTCTGCTCTACGGCCCACAGCCGATCAACCGGTGTCTGTGCATTGACCACCACCACCTTGCTGGAATCAACACCCAGTGCATCAAAGGCCTGGGCATACGGAAGATGGGGTGGTGTAAGCAGCACCACATGTTGGCCCGATTGGGTCAGGCTGCGCAGCGTGGGCGCGAGAAATCGAAACTCGCCAATGCCCAAGTGATTGACCAGAAGTTCGATCAGTGTGCCCCGTGGCCAGCCATTGCCCGGCAGTTCTCGATCCAGCAGACGAAAACTGCTGCTGATGCCAGTGCCAGGTGTCTGATGCAAGGCCTGGCCTTTCCAGACGGCAGGATGCGGGGTGTTCATGGCTATCGCCTTACGACAACACTTTGGGATTGCGAATCACGCCAATGCCCAGGCCTTCGAGTGCGAAGTCTTCCTGGTGGGGAGTGACCACGATGGGTTGGAAGTCGGGGTTTTCGGGCAGCAGCACAATGTTGCGGCCATCGCGCTGAAAGCGTTTAACCGTGACATCGTTTTCAATACGGGCCACTACGATCTGGCCGTTGCGCACACTGCTGCCACCATCGGCCAATTTTTTCACTGCCAAGAGATCGTCTTCCAGAATGCCGGCATCGCGCATGCTCATGCCGCGCACTTTCAAAAAGTAATCAGGCGTCTGCGCAAAGAGTGCAGGGTCGAGTGCATAGCGGGCCTCGATGTGTTCTTGGGCCAAGATGGGCTGGCCTGCGGCCACACGGCCCACCAGCGGAATGCCCATGAGATCGGCAGCGAGCTTTTCGCCCAACAAGCGAATACCGCGTGATGTGCCCGAGCTTAGTTCCACCATGCCTTTGCGTTCGAGGGCCCGCAGATGCTCTTCGGCTGCATTGGGTGACTTAAAGCCCAAGGCGTTGCAGATATCCATGCGGGTGGGGGGAAAGCCTGTCTGATCAATGTGGCGGCGGATCAGATCTAAAATCTCTTGTTGGCGGGGGGTGAGTGCTTTCATGGCCAGGTTGTGTCCCAGTGGTTGTTTCAATCGGCAGACCGTTACTGAATAAACGTACAGTACATTGCCGGGCGATAAACTGCAAGCCCTTACAGTGGTTTTTGTGGATTCCCTATAAGCCCTGTCTGTCGCCAGTCTTTCTGAGGTCCCTTTGGAGTCCTGTATCTAGGCCGTTTATGTCCACACCATCATCTGCTTCCAACCCCCCGTCTTCTGCTGCAGCTGCGCCCGCCCAGGCAGGTGGCCATGCTCCCGCGGCCCCTTTTTTAAAGGCCTTGCCGATCTCATCGTTTGCCATGGTCATGGGCCTCTCGGGCCTAGCCCTGGTCTGGGGCCGGATGGCCAATCTGGGCTGGTTTCCTGGCGTGGCCGAGCCGGTGGCGGCGGGGCTGGCGGCCTTGGTGGGCCTGGTGTTTGTGGTGCTCTTGGCGCTCTATGTGAAGAAGTGGGCCGGCAATCATCAGCTGGTCTACGAAGAGTGGCAGCACCCGGTGAAGTCTGCGTTTTTTGCGGCCGTGTCGGTCTCGTTTGCCTTGGTGGCTACGGTGGCCTTGGGTGCCTTTGCGCCGCTGGCGTATCCGCTATGGGTGATCGGCGCGGTGCTGCAGGTGCTGGCCATGATCATGGTGTTAAACGCCTGGGTGCACCGTGAAAATCTGCAGCCTGCCCATGCGGTTCCGGTCTGGTTTATTCCGGCCGTGGCCAACGTGGTGCTGCCCTTGGCCGGTGTGCGGCTTGGAATGGTGGAAGTGTCGTGGTGGTTTTTTGCGGTCGGTATGTTGTTTTGGATTGTGTTGCTGACCCTGGTGCTCAATCGTTTGTTGTTTGTGCAGCCCCCGATTCCTCAGCGCTTAGTGCCTACGCTGTGCATTTTGTTGGCGCCGCCGGCCGTTGCCTTTTTATCGTGGCTGCAATTGACAGGCCAGCATGCGCAGGCGGGCGGTGCAGGCGCAGCCGGTGCCCATGAATTGGATGCGATGGGCCATAGTCTGTTTGGCCTGGCGTTGTTCTTTGCATTGTTTTTGGCCACGCAGGTCCATCGGTTTGCGCGGCTGCCGTTTTTTCTTTCATGGTGGGCCTTTTCATTTCCTACGGCAGCCTTTGCAACCGCCTGCCTGGTTTATGCGCAGTTTGTGCCAGGACCGTTTACACAGGGCTTGGCGGTGGTGATGGTGGTCGTGGCCACGGTGTTGATTGCGTGGCTATTGATACGCACCGTTATCGCGGTGGTCCGGCAGGAACCCCAGCTTACTGACTAAGCGCAAGCCGCACAGCGAATCCGATAAAGAGCAGCCCCACCACGGTGGTGCTGCCCGCCGATAGCCATGGCCGTGATGCCACTCGTTTGGCCAATCGCGTGCCGCCGTAAATCAAGGCGAGCAGATAGAGAATGCTGATCATCTGCACGATCACGCCCAAGATAAAGAAGGCCAGTGCCGGTGAGCCTGCCGTGGGATCGACAAACTGCACAAAAAACGACACGAAAAAGAAAATTGCTTTGGGGTTAAGCAGGCTAATTGCCAGGGCCGTGTGAAATGGCCGCGCAAGGCTGAAGTGTTTGCGTGCGGTGCTGTGATCGTGCTGTGCCTGTGGCACCCGCCGAAGCCGCCAAGTGGCTGCCGCCGAGCGAAGCAGGCCAATGCCCAGCCACATCAGATACAGGGCGCCTGCCAGTTTCACCACCGTAAACACTGTGGGCGATGCATAGAGCACCGAGGCCGCGCCTGTGGCGGTGAGCAGCATCAAAATCGTGTCGCCCACCACAATGCCGCTGGCCGCACGCATGCCGGCACCGGTGCCATTACGGGCCGATGCTGTCATGACATACAACGAGTTCGGCCCGGGCAGCAGCACGATAAAAATTGTGCCCAGGATAAATGTGGTGAGGTCGGTGACCCCGTAGCCGGTCAACACAACTGCATCAGACTGCGGTACTTACTTTAATTTGTCGCTCCACAGCACGCCGCCGGTGGCCCAGTCGGATTTTTTGATGTCGAAAAACAAAATATCAACCGCATCGGGGCTGCCGCCCAGGGTCTGCACCGTGGCCTCGGTGAGTGCCTTGGCATAGGCACGCTTTTGTTCTTCGGTACGGCCTTCAAAGAGTTCAACACGAATGGTGGGCATGGAGGTTCTCCTGTTTAGTTATGAACATCGGGATCGGTCATCGCAAGGCTGCGCATCAGGGCCGGCCACTCATCGACGCCATCGGGCGTGTTGTTCGGGCCCATCCATTGCCGATACGTGCGGCTTGCGACGTCGTGGCTGGCACAGACCAGTGGCGCGCCCGATGATTTGGCGGTGAGTTGAATCTGGGCAGCACGCTCAAACAAATGCATCAACACAAAGGCTTCTGCCACGGTACGGCCCACGAGCAAAATGCCGTGGTTTTCTAAAATCACGCCGTCGCGATCGCCCAGTGCACGCACCAGTCGGGCCTGCTCTTCGGCGGTAAACGCAAGGCCTTCATAGGCATGGCGGCCAAGCCGCTGATAAAACCGCATCGCCGGCTGAGAGCAGGGCAGAAGGTCATCACCGGTGGCCGCAAAGGCCTGGGCCCAAAACGTGTGCAAGTGAAGCACGCACACTGCATCGGGGCGGGCAGCATGCACACATCCATGAATGGCGAAGCCGCTGGGATTGATCGGCGCGTTAGAGCCATCGATCACCTGGCCGCTTACATTTACTTTGACCAGATTCGAGGCCGTGATCTCACGAAACTGCAGCCCAAAGCGATTGAGCAAATAGGCATTGGGCTCGCCGGGCACCGCTGCCGAGATATGGGTCCAGACGATGTCATCCCAGCCGCGATGGGCGGCAAGCCGGTAGGCCGCCGCGAGATCGTTGCGTTGTTGTTGCTCGGAAGACGTCATGGGGTCGGGTGTGTCGCCTTACATGCCCGAGTAGTTTGGCCCGCCGCCACCTTCCGGTGTGACCCACACGATGTTTTGCGTGGGGTCTTTGATGTCGCAGGTCTTGCAGTGCACGCAGTTGCCCGCATTGATCTGCAGGCGGGCACCCTGTGTGGGTGCATCGACCCCATTGCCTTTGTCATCAAGGTATTCGTAGACACCGGCCGGGCAATAGCGGCTCTCCGGTCCGGCGAATTGGGTCAGGTTGACCGCCACCGGCACCGATGCATCTTTCAGGGTTAAGTGAATCGGCTGATTCTCTTCGTGCACCGCGCCCGACAGAAACACCGACGAGAGCCGATCAAAGGTGATCTTGCCATCGGGCTTGGGATACTCAATGCGGGCGCATTGGCTCGCTGGCTTGAGACTGCTGTGATCGTGATGGGTGTTGTGCAGTGTCCAGGGCGCCTTGCCACCAAAGACTTTCTGATCAATGCCCACCAAGAGCGTGCCCATCCAGAGGCCTTTGGCCATCGCGGGTTTGAAGTTGCGCGCGCGGTAGAGCTCGTCGTACATCCACGATGACTTAAATCGGTCAACGTAGCCGGTGAGTTCTTTGGCCGGCTGTTCTTTGGTGAGTTCTTCTGCAATGGCCTCTGCCGCCAACATGCCGCTTTTGATGGCGGTATGACTGCCTTTGATACGCGATGCATTTAAAAACCCTGCATCGCAGCCCAAGAGTGCACCACCGGGAAAGGTGAACTTCGGCAGGCAGTTGATGCCACCTGCCGTGATCGCGCGTGCGCCATAACCAATACGCTTGCCACCTTCCAAGAACGGGCGGATTTTCGGATGCGTCTTGTAGCGTTGGAATTCTTCAAACGGTGAGAGCCAGGGGTTGGTGTAGTTCAGTCCCACCACATAGCCAATCGCCACCTGATTGTTTTCCATGTGGTACATGAACGATCCGCCATAGGTCTGCGCATCGAGTGGCCATCCCGCGGTGTGCACGACCAGGCCGGGACGATGCTGTTGGGGATCGATTTCCCAGACTTCTTTTAAGCCAATGCCATAGGCCTGCGGATCACGGCCGTTGTCCAGTTTGTAGCGGGCAATGACCTGCCGTCCCAGATGGCCGCGGGCGCCTTCCGCAAGCAGGGTGTACTTGCCCAAGAGCTCCATGCCGCGCTGAAAATTCGCAGTGGGCTGGCCATCACGGCCCACGCCCATGTCGCCGGTGGCGACACCGCGCACATGGCCATCGTCGTCGTAGAGCACTTCGGCTGCAGCGAATCCGGGGAAGATCTCCACGCCCAGTTGTTCGGCCTGCTGAGCAAGCCAGCGTGTGAAGTTCGACAGGCTCACCACATAGTTGCCGTGGTTGTGAAAACAGGCCGGCAGCATCCATTGCGGAAAGGTGGTGGCACCGCGCTCTGAGAGCAGCATGAAGCGGTCTTCGGTCACCGGCGTATTCAGTGGTGCGCCATCGGCTTTCCAGTTGGGCAGCAGCTCCGTGATGGCAATCGGGTCCATCACGGCCCCCGACAGAATATGGGCGCCTGGCTCTGAGCCTTTTTCGAGCACACAGACGCTGATCTCGCGCTGGCTCTCGTGTGCGATCTGTTTTAGACGAATCGCGGCGGACAATCCGGCCGGTCCGGCGCCGACCACCACAACGTCGTATTCCATTGATTCGCGGGCGTCTTGCACGATGCTGATCCTCCGAAGAAACAGGCTGATGCCGTTACACTATCAGGGTTTTCTCCCTCATCTCTGGAGTCGTTCATGAACAAGGTGTTTCCGGATGCCGTCGCGGCGTTAAAAGACGTGCTGCGCGACGGCCAGACCATTGCGGTCGGCGGGTTCGGGCTATGCGGTATTCCCGAGGCCCTGATCCTGGCGGTGCGTCAGATCGGTGTCAAACAACTGACCTGCATCAGCAACAATGCCGGCGTTGACGGTAAGGGCTTAGGCGTGCTGCTTGAATCCCGCCAGGTGAAAAAAATGATTGCCTCCTACGTGGGCGAGAACAAAGAGTTTGAGCGCCAGTTTTTATCGGGCGAGCTCGAGTTGGAATTCACACCCCAGGGCACCCTGGCCGAGAAGCTTCGGGCCGGCGGTGCGGGCATACCGGCCTTTTTCACCCGCACCGGTGTGGGCACGGTGGTGGCCGAGGGCAAAGAGGTACGCGAGTTTCATGGCAAGCCCTATGTGATGGAAGAGTCGTTGTTTGCCGATGTCTCGCTGGTGAAGGCCCAGAAAGCCGATCGCGCGGGCAACCTGGTCTACAACCTGACGGCACGCAACTTCAACCCCAATGTCGCCATGGCCAGCCGCATGACGGTGGTTGAAGTGGAAGAGCTCGTTGAAAACGGCGAATTAAAGCCCGATGAAATCCACACCCCCGGTATCTTTGTGAAACGCATTGTCGTGAACAAGAACCCCGCCAAATACATTGAAAACAGGACGACACGGTAATGGCCTGGACACGTGAAGAAATGGCAGCGCGCGCGGCCAAAGAACTGCGCGATGGTTTTTATGTGAATCTTGGTATTGGTCTGCCCACGCTGGTGGCCAATTACGTGCCTGAGGGCATCACCGTATGGCTGCAAAGCGAAAACGGGCTGCTGGGCATTGGCCCGTTTCCCACCGAAGACCAGGTCGATGCCGACCTGATCAACGCCGGCAAGCAGACCGTGACCACCCTGGCGGGCTCGTCTATTTTTTCGAGCGCCGATTCCTTTGCCATGATCCGCGGCGGCCACATCAATCTGGCGATTCTGGGGGCCATGCAGGTCTCTGAAAAGGGCGATCTGGCCAACTGGATGATTCCGGGCAAGATGGTCAAGGGCATGGGCGGCGCTATGGATCTGGTGGCCGGCGTGGACCGTGTGGTGGTGCTGATGGAGCACACCGCCAAGAAAAAAGACGGCACGGAAGACTTAAAGATTCTGCCGGCCTGCACCCTGCCGCTGACCGGTGTCGGCGTGGTCAACGAGATCGTGACCGACCTGTGCGTGCTGTCGGTCACCATCAAGGGCCTGGAAGTCCGGGAGCTGGCCCCCGGGGTCACCATCGAGGAAGTCCGCGCCAAGACTGGCTGTCCGGTCATTGCGTAATGTCTTTGTACAATCGGGGTTTGCGCGTGAGATGACATGACCAAGTTTGTGTTCGTAACCGGTGGCGTTGTTTCATCCCTTGGGAAAGGGATTGCCGCCGCGTCCCTCGGCGCACTCTTGGAATCCCGTGGCCTGAAGGTCACGATGATCAAAATGGATCCCTACCTGAACGTGGATCCAGGCACGATGAGCCCCTTTCAGCACGGTGAAGTCTTCGTCACCCAAGACGGTGCCGAGACCGACCTCGATCTGGGCCACTACGAGCGGTTTATCGATGCCCGCATGCACAAGCACAACAACTTCACCACGGGCCAGATCTACGACTCGGTGCTGCGCAAAGAGCGTCGTGGCGAGTACCTGGGTAAGACGGTTCAGGTCATTCCTCACATCACCAACGAGATCCAAGAATTCATCAGCCGTGGGGCCCGCATTGGCCAGCCCGATGAGGCCGAGGTGGCCATTGTGGAAGTCGGCGGCACGGTGGGCGACATTGAATCGCTGCCGTTTCTTGAGGCGATTCGTCAGTTAAGCCTTAAAGCCGGCCGGTCCAACACCTGCTTTGTGCACTTAACGCTCGTACCGTTTATCTCCACTGCGGGTGAACTGAAGACCAAGCCCACCCAGCATTCGGTGCAAAAGCTGCGCGAGATCGGTATTCAGCCCACGGCCTTGCTCTGCCGTGCTGATCGTCCGATTCCGGAAGAAGAGAAAGACAAAATCTCGTTGTTTTCGAATGTGCCGCGCGAGGCTGTGATCTCGGTCTGGGATGTGCCATCGATTTATCGCATTCCGCGCATGCTCTCCGAGCAGGGTCTCGATGCATTGATCTGCGATTCGCTGAACCTCCAGACCAAGCCCGCCGACCTGCGCGTCTGGGATGATTTGGTGGATCGGCTTGAAAATCCCAAGACCACGGTGCGCATTGCCATGGTGGGCAAGTATGTGGATCTGACCGAGTCGTACAAGTCACTGACCGAGGCCTTGGTCCATGCCGGCATGCACACACGCTCACGGGTCAACATTGAATACATCGATTCCGAGAGCATTGAAAAAAATGGCACTGCGGCGCTCGAAGGCTTTGATGCCATCTTGGTGCCCGGCGGGTTTGGCCGCCGTGGCGTAGAGGGCAAGATCGCGGCGATTCGTTTTGCACGTGAGCGCAAGATTCCGTATCTGGGCATCTGCCTGGGCATGCAGCTTGCCGTCATTGAATTTGCACGGCACTGTGCGGGGCTGGCCAAGGCCAACTCCACCGAATTTGATCCGGCATGCCCAGAGCCCATGATCGGTCTCATCACCGAGTGGAAAAACGCTGATGGCCGCATCGAGACCCGAGATGCATCTTCAGATCTCGGCGGCACCATGCGGCTTGGTGCCCAGCAGTGCCCCATTCGCTCGGGCACGCTGGCCCAAAAGATTTATGGCGATACGGTCAATGAGCGTCACCGCCACCGCTACGAAGTCAACAACGTGCTGCGGCCCAAAGTCGAGGCGGCCGGCCTGGTGGTCTCGGCCCAGACACCGCACGAACAGCTTGCTGAAATCGTGGAACTGCCCCAGAGTGAGCACCCATGGTTTATGGGCGTGCAGTTTCACCCCGAATTCACATCCACACCCCGTCAGGGCCACCCACTGTTTCAAAGCTATATCGAGGCGGCGATCGCCCAACACCAACGATGAAACTCTGCGATTTTCAGGTAGGCCTTGACCATCCGTTTTTTCTGATCTCCGGCCCCTGTGTGGTCGAGAGCGAGCAGCTGCAGATGGATACGGCGGGCACGCTCAAAGAGATCTGCGCAAGCCTTGGTATTCCATTTATTTTTAAATCCAGCTACGACAAGGCCAACCGTTCCTCGGGAAGTTCGTTTCGCGGCCTGGGCATGGACAAAGGCCTTGAGATTCTTGCCACGGTGCGCCAAAAGCTCGCGGTACCGGTGCTGACCGATGTGCACAGCGAACATGAAATCACGGCCGTTGCGGCCGCTGTCGATGTGCTGCAGACCCCGGCGTTTTTGTGCCGCCAGACCGACTTTATTCGCGCGGTGGCCCAGAGCGGCAAACCTGTGAACATCAAAAAGGGCCAGTTCTTGGCCCCTGGCGATATGAAAAACGTGATTCAGAAGGCCCGCGATGCGGCCCGCGAGGCCGGGCTCTCGGAAGACCGCTTTATGGCCTGCGAGCGTGGCGTGAGTTTTGGTTACAACAACTTGGTGAGCGATATGCGTTCGCTGGCCATCATGCGCGAGACCGGATGCCCGGTGGTCTTTGATGCGACCCATTCGGTGCAGCTGCCCGGTGGTCAGGGCACATCGTCAGGCGGCCAGCGCGAGTTTGTGCCGGTGTTGGCGCGTGCCGCGGTGGGCGTAGGCGTCTCGGGCCTCTTCATGGAGACCCATCCCGATCCGTCCAAAGCATTGTCCGATGGGCCCAATGCCGTGCCGCTTAAACGCATGAAGGATCTGCTCGAACAATTGGTGGCCATTGACCGCACCGTGAAGAGCAAGCCGTTTTTAGAAGAGAATTTTGATTAACGCAGATGTGCATCCCGTCGGTAGTGGCGGCCATTACGCACGAATAAAGGAATCCAAATGACAGCAATCGTTGACCTGATTGGCCGTGAAGTGATCGATAGCCGTGGCAATCCCACGGTCGAGTGCGATGTGCTGCTGGAAAGCGGTGTCATGGGCCGCGCCGCGGTGCCCAGTGGCGCATCCACCGGCTCGCGTGAGGCCATTGAGCTGCGCGATGGCGACAAGGGCCGCTACCTGGGCAAGGGCGTGTTGAAGGCTGTGGAGCACATCAACACCGAAATCTCCGAGGCCCTTATGGGCCTGGATGCCAGCGAGCAGGCCTTCATCGACAAGATGCTGATCGATCTGGATGGCACCGAGAATAAATCCCGCCTCGGGGCAAACGCCATGCTGGCCGTATCGATGGCTGTGGCCAAGGCGGCGGCCGAGCAGTCGGGCCTGCCGCTTTACCGTTACCTTGGCGGCTCTGCACCGATGGCCTTGCCGGTGCCCATGATGAACGTGATCAATGGCGGCGCACACGCCAACAACAACATTGATCTGCAAGAGTTCATGATCATTCCGGTGGGCGCGCCCACCTTCCGCGAGGCCGTACGTTACGGCGCCGAAGTCTTCCATAGCCTTAAGAAGATCATTCACGATGACGGCATGTCGGTGGCCGTGGGCGATGAGGGCGGATTTGCACCCAGCGTGAAAAATCACGAGGCCGCCATTCAAATGATTCTGAAGGCCATCGAAAACGCCGGTTACGAGCCCGGCCGCCAAGTTGCCCTGGGACTGGATTGCGCAAGCTCCGAATTCTTCAAAAACGGCAGCTACGCACTGGAAGGCGAGGGCCTGACCCTGCCGCCCAAAGACTTCGTGCATCTGCTGGCCAGCTGGGTCGACAAGTACCCCATCATCTCGATTGAAGATGGCTGCGCGGAAAACGACTGGGATGGCTGGGCCTACCTGACCCAGGTGCTTGGCAAGAAAGTGCAGCTGGTGGGCGACGATCTCTTTGTCACCAACACCAAAATTCTGCGCGAAGGCATTCAGAAGAACATTGCCAACTCGATCCTGATCAAGATCAACCAGATCGGTACGCTCTCCGAGACCTTCGCTGCAATCGAAATGGCCAAGCGGGCCAATTACACCGCGGTGGTTTCCCATCGCTCCGGCGAAACCGAAGACACCACGATTGCCGACATCTCGGTGGGCACCAACGCCCTGCAGATCAAGACCGGTTCGATGTCGCGTACTGACCGCACGGCCAAATACAACCAGCTGCTGCGCATCGAAGAGGATCTTGGTGATGCGGCCAGCTATCCAGGAATCGACGCCTTCTATAACATTCGTCGTTAAGCCGCGCCGCCCATCCCGGCGGTGTCGTGCGTTGCGATAGGAGAGCCCCGGCCCCATGGCCAACCTGAACCAGGTACTGCAGAAGTTTCCTGCACCGAGCCTGACCAATGTGCTGGTGGGTGGGCTCATTCTTTTGCAGTTCCCGCTCTGGTTTGGTGATGGCGGATGGATCCGTGTCTGGCGCCTAGAGCGGCAGATCGAGTCCCGTCAGATCGATAACGACGCCAAGCGGCTGCGGGTCGCCGAGTTAGAGGGAGAGGTCCGCGACTTTAAGAAAAGCGCCCGGGCCGCTGAAGAGCGCGCACGCTACGAACTGGGCATGATCATGCCGGGTGAACGTTTCGTGCAGTGGGGCGCGCCCACCGCGCCACCGGCCAACGCGGCTAGTGCAGGGTCGTCGACCCCGGCGAAGAAGGCGGCATCTCGCGAGTAAAAAGCTCCGCGCAGTCCACCGCATCAAACGAATACTCGGTGTTGCAGAAGTCACAGTTGACTTCAATGTGACCCTGCTCGGTCAGAATTTCTTCTACTTCCTCTTGGCCCAGGGTCAAGAGCATCTTGCCCACGCGGGTCCGCGAACACGAGCAGCTGAATTGCACCGGCCGCTCCTCCAAGAGCCGTGGTTCCTCTTGCCAAAACAGTTGATGCAGAAGCTGTGCGGCCTCGGTAGAGAGTAATTCGTGTGGCGTGAGCGTATCGGCAAGGGTGACCAGCCGTGCCCAGTCGTCATCGGTGTCGGATGGCGGTGTGGGTACTGCGCCGGTGCCGCCTTCATTGGGCATTTTCTGAAGCAAGAGCCCTGCGGCCCGCTCACCATTGCAGGCGAGCCACAGCCGTGTGGGCAGCTGCTCGGACTTGGCCATGTAATCTTCAAGGGCCTGGGCCAGGCCTTCGGCGTGCAGGGGCACAATGCCTTGATAGGGTGTCTGCGATGCTGTCTTGGGGTCAAGCACCACACTGAAGCGGCCCATGTTGCCCTGATTGACCAGGTCTTGCCAGCCTGCACCGGGCGGCACCTCGAGTGTTTCCGACATCTTCACCGTGCTGCGAAAACCCATCTGCGCAGAGCACTCGGCCACCGCCAAACGCACCGGCCCATCGCCGTGGATCTGCAGGATCACGGCGCCGTCGTATTTAAGACTTGCTGAGAGCAGAATCGAGGCGCAGCTCATCTCGCCCAATAACTGCATCACCTCGGGAGCATCGCTGTGGCGGTGGGCCACTTCAAGCCATGACTGGTCAATGCGCACCAGGTGGGCCCGCGCCGACACCTTGTTGAACATGACCCGCAGCAGCCGGTCGTTGTTTTCATTAGCCAATTTTTTTCAGATCCTTACGGAAGGTGGCCGCGCGCGTGACATAGCCTTTGATGCCGCGATGCATGCCGGCGATTTCGTCGTCGGTGAGTTCACGAATGACTTTGGCAGGCGAGCCCATCACCAGCGAACGGTCGGGAATCTTTGCGCCGGTGGTGACCAGGGCACAGGCGCCAATCAAACAGTTTTGTCCGATCACGGCATCGTTTAACACCACGGCCTGAATGCCGATCAGGCTGCCGTCGCCCACGGTGCAGCCATGCAGCATCGCCTGATGGCCGATCGTAACGTTGTCGCCCACGGTCAGCGGTGAACCTGGATCGGTGTGCAGCACGGCGCCTTCTTGCACATTCGAGCCCACGCCAATCACGATCGGTTCGTTGTCGCCACGCAGTGTGGCCCCATACCAAATGCTGGAGTTTTCTTTCAGTACCACTTTGCCAATGACGGTGGCCGAATCGGTGACATACGCTGAGGCGTGAATCTGGGGTTCCGATGCACCAAGGGCATAGATCGGCATGCGCAGGCTCCTTCAAAAAAAGGCTTTGTACCACGTTGGGCGTACGGCCAAAAAAGGCTTTTCCCATCGGGCTGTGGGAATACGCGAAAATACGCTATGACTTCGGCCTATCCACACGACATCAACGTTGACCTGCACATGCATTCAACGGCATCCGATGGTGCGCTCTCGCCTGAGGCGCTGGTGGCGCGGGCCGCAGGCAACGGCGTGCAGATCATGGCCTTGACCGATCACGATACGGTGGCCGGTCAGCAGGCCGCCCGCGAGGCGGCAGCGCAATTCGGTGTGCAGTACGTGCACGGTGTTGAGATTTCCGTGACGTGGGGCGGTGAGACCATCCATGTGGTGGGCCTGGATTTTGATCCGACACATGCCGGCCTTGCCGACATCCTTGCCGGCATTCGCGATGGCCGCTTAGGCCGTGCCCGGGCCATGGCCGATGGCCTGGTGGCCCATGGGCTGCCGGATCTCTTTGACGAGGCCATGTCGCATGCAGAAAACCCCGGCCTGATTGGCCGCACCCATTTCGCGCGGGCTCTGGTGGCCCGGGGCCTGTGCCCGGACATGAACAGCGTGTTTCAGCGCTACCTCACCCCGGGCAAGCCGGGCTACCTGGCCCACACCTGGGCCAGCCTATCCCAGGCCGTGGGCGCGATTCGGGGCGCGGGCGGCGTGGCGGTCCTGGCCCATCCGGCCCGCTACCGCTTAAGCGCCATCGGGCTTTGGGCCTTGATCGATGAATTCAAGACCCTGGGCGGCTCGGCCGTCGAGGTCGTGACCGGCAGCCATACTGACCGTGAGGCCCGACGTTTTCAGCAGCTGGCCGTGGAGCACAAGCTTCACGCCTCGCGCGGCAGTGACTTTCATGCCGTGGGTGAAAGTCGCTTTGATGTGGGTGCCGTACCCCCGCTGCCAGACGCCACCCGGCCGGTCTGGCACGGCTGGGCCCACTGATAAAATCCAACCCAATGTACCCCCAACGCGTCTTATCGGGCATGCGGCCCACCGGTGCCCTGCACCTTGGCCACTACCACGGCGTCCTGAAAAACTGGGTTCGTCTGCAGGCCGAATACGAATGCCTCTTTTTTGTGGCCGACTGGCATGCCCTGACCACCCATTACAGCGAGCCCGGCATCATCTCCGAGAGTGTCTGGGGCATGCTCACCGACTGGCTGGCCGCCGGCGTTGATCCGGGCCAGGCCACCTTGTTCATTCAGTCACGGGTGCCCGAGCATGCCGAATTGCATCTGCTGCTCTCCATGTGCACCCCTCTGGGGTGGCTTGAGCGGGTGCCGACCTACAAAGACCAGCAAGAAAAACTGGCCGATCGCGATCTGGCCACCTACGGGTTTCTCGGCTATCCGCTGCTGCAGTCGGCCGACATTCTGATTTACCGCGCGGGGCAGGTGCCCGTGGGCGAGGATCAGGTGCCGCATGTGGAACTCACCCGTGAAGTGGCCCGTCGGTTTAACCACCTCTATGGCCGCGAAACCGGCTTCGAAGAAAAAGCCCAAGAGGCCGCAAAAAAACTCGGTGGCAAGCGGGCAAAACTCTATGCCGAGTTGCGCGATCGCTACCAAGAAAAGGGCGATGACCAGGCCTTAGAGCAGGGCAAGGCCCTGTTGCAAGAGGCGCAGAACCTGACCATGGATGACCGTGAGCTCTTGTTTGGTTACCTCGAGGGTGGCCGTCGACTCATTCTGGTCGAGCCCCAGGCCCTGCTGACCGAGGCCTCGCGCATGCCGGGATTGGATGGGCAGAAGATGTCCAAGAGCTACAACAACACGATTGCCCTGCGCGAGCATCCCGATTCGATTGTTCAGAAGATGCGCAAGATGCCCACCGATCCAGCGCGCGTGCGCCGCTCCGATCCGGGCAATCCAGAGCGCTGCCCCGTGTGGCAATTCCACGAGGTCTATTCCGATGCGGCCCGCAAAGACTGGGTCAAGCAAGGCTGCACCTCGGCCGGTATCGGCTGCCTGGAGTGCAAGCAGCCGCTGATCGATGCAGTGCTGGATGAGCAAAAAATCTTTCTTGATCGGGCCAAGCCCTACGAGGAAGATCCTGAATTGTTACGGGGCATTGTTGCCGATGGCAGCGAGCGCGCCCGAGAGCTGGCCCGTCAGACCATGCGCGATGTGCGTGAGGTGATGGGCTTGGATTACACCTAAGCAGAGACGGAAAGCCGATCATGATCCGAGGAAGTCTGGTGGCCATCGCCACGCCCATGCACGAGGATGGAAGCCTTGATTTCGAGGCGTATCGCGCATTGCTGGATTGGCATGTTGAGCAGGGCACCAATGCCATCGTGGCCGTGGGCACCACGGGCGAATCGCCCACGGTGGATGTCGATGAGCATCTGCAGATGATTCGGGTCACGGTGGAGCAGATTGCAGGCCGCATTCCCGTGATTGCCGGCACCGGCGCGAACTCGACGCTCGAGGCTGTCGAACTCACGCGTGAGGCCAAGGCCCTTGGCGTGCAGGCCTCGCTTCAGGTTGTGCCCTATTACAACAAGCCCACGCAAGAGGGCCTGTATCAGCACTTCAAAACGATTGCCGAGGCCGTGGATCTGCCGGTGATTTTGTACAACGTGCCGGGCCGCACCGTTGCCGATTTGGCCCATGAGACCAC
>JACCDL010323957.1_pt1 | contig 17744 bp, 13 predicted proteins | sample 7441931 | NCBI WGS metagenome assembly JACCDL01 (sample SAMN15323437, study PRJNA562643) | freshwater metagenome | isolation source: river surface water | place: USA:Blue River Watershed | collected 2017-08-16 | reverse complement strand
TTCAAGGCGGCTTGGTAGTTGTTGAGGAACTCGTCCTTCATGACCTCGAACTCTGGGTGCGCGGGCTCCATGCCAAAGGCCATTTGCAGCATGCCTCGCGCGCCTGAACCGACCATGGGGCGATACACGCTCAAATCCATCGAGGGCAAGCCTCGGGTGACGCGCATCTTGTCCACCGCAGCAGCCAGGTCTGGCGCCGAGTCGATCAGCGTGCCATCCAGGTCAAACAGCACCGCCCGAATCGGCCTCATGCTGCGCTCCTCACTTTGCGCATGGCCAGCATGTAGTTCACGCTCACGTCCTGGTTCAACCAGTAGCGGCGCGTGATGGGGTTGTATTGCATGCCCTGGGTGGCTTGCAGTTCCAGGCCGGCTTGTCTGGCCATGCCCAACAGCTCGCTGGGGCGGATGAACTTCTCGTATTCGTGGGTGCCCTTGGGCAGCAGGTTGAGCACGTACTCGGCGCCCACGATGGCAAACAAAAAGGCCTTGGCATTGCGGTTGATGGTCGAGAAAAACACCCACCCATCGGGCTTGACCAAGCTGGCACAGGCTTCGATCACCGAACGGGGGTTGGGCACGTGCTCGAGCATTTCCATGCAGGTCACCACATCAAAGCTCGCGGGTGAACGCTGCGCCAATTCCTCAATGGGGATGAGCTCGTAGCTCAGGCCTTGCACTTGCTCTTGCATGGCGTGCAGTTTGGCCACCTTGAGGGACTTGTCGGCCAGGTCAATGCCCAGGGTTTGCGCGCCTGATTTGGCCATGGCCTCGGCCAGGATGCCGCCGCCGCAACCGACGTCCAGCGCCTGCTTGCCATTCAAGGGGCACATGCCCTTGATCCAATCCAGCCGCAAGGGGTTGATTTCATGCAAGGGGCGAAACTCGCTGTTGGGATCCCACCAGCGGTGGGCCAAGGCGCTGAATTTCTCGATCTCTGCGGGGTCGACATTCACGGTGCTCATGCTGATCATCATCGCTGAAATAAAAAACCCCGCCGAAGCGGGGTTGGTTGGAACCGGGAGAAATTAGCCGCGGGTACCGACGACTTCAACTTCAACACGGCGGTTCTTGGCGCGGCCAGCGGCGGTCTTGTTGTCAGCAACAGGAGAGCGCTCGCCCTTGCCTTCGGTGTAGATGCGGTTCTTCTCGATGCCTTTGGTCACCAAGTAGGCCTTGACGGCTTCAGCACGGCGAACAGACAGCTTCTGGTTGTAGGCATCAGAGCCGACGGAGTCGGTGTGACCCACAGCGATCACCACTTCGAGCTTGATGGCCTTGATCTTGTCGACCAGGCCGTCGAGCTTGGCTTTGCCTTCGGGCTTCAACACAGACTTGTCGAAGTCAAAGAAAGCGTCAGCTGCGTAGGTCACCTTGGTGGCAACAGGGGTAGGAGCGGGTTTGGGAGCAGGAGCAGGTGCTGCTGCAGGTGCGGGTGCCTTGGGAGCAGGAGGCTCAGCCACGACTTTTTTCTCGACGATGGCACCGTCACAGCCAGGGGCGGCGGTGGCGGGGGTCCAGGAGGAGTTTCTCCAGCATTCACCAGAGGAGCTCTTCCAGACTTCACCGGCGGAATTGCGCCAGTTGTTAACGACCTGGGCGGAAGCTGCCGAGGCAAAGGTAATGGCTGCAAGCAAAAGGGCCAAACGATTGAACTTTTTCATGATGCTCCTCGGGGAGTTGGTTGCCAAGCGAAATGTGAAGGATGGTTTGGGAATGACCCTCAAACGTGAGGGCATTGTGCCATACAAAAAAGGAGCCCCTTTTTTGGGCATGTACTCTGGACCACGCAGGAGACAGGCACGCCCAGGATGTTGCAGTTTGGAGACAAGGCACACTCGCCATCGGGCCGCTTGGCGCTGGCCTCGGGCGAAATCCAGCCCCCTACAATGGCCCTTTTAATGCGCCAACTGCACCCCACAGGCCTTGCCGATGAACGAATTCGCTAAAGAAACATTACCCATCAGCCTGGAAGAGGAGATGCGTCGCAGCTACCTGGATTACGCCATGAGCGTGATCGTTGGGCGCGCCCTCCCCGATGCCCGTGATGGCTTAAAGCCAGTGCATCGCCGTGTGCTGTTTGCCATGCACGAGCTCAACAACGACTGGAACCGGCCCTATAAGAAATCGGCCCGCATCGTGGGTGACGTGATCGGTAAATACCACCCCCACGGCGACAGCGCGGTGTACGACACCATTGTTCGCATGGCGCAGGATTTCTCCTTGCGTCACATGCTGGTCGACGGCCAGGGCAACTTCGGCTCGGTGGATGGCGACAACGCCGCCGCCATGCGCTACACCGAAATCCGCTTGTCCAAAATCGCCCATGAAATGCTGGCCGACATCGACAAGGAAACGGTGGATTACGGTCCCAACTACGATGGCTCGGAACGTGAACCCCTGGTGTTGCCCAGCAAGTTGCCCAACCTGCTGGTCAACGGCTCGGCTGGCATTGCGGTGGGCATGGCCACCAACATTCCCCCGCACAACCTCAATGAGGTGGTGGCAGCGTGCCTGCACCTGCTCAACCACCCCGAGGCATCGGTGGACGAACTCATGGAGCTCATCCCCGCACCCGACTTCCCAACAGCGGGCATCATCTACGGCATGGAAGGGGTGCGCGAGGGCTATCGCACGGGGCGCGGCCGCGTGGTCATGCGCGCCAAGTGCCACTTCGAAGACATCGACAAGGGTCAACGCCAGGCCATCATCGTTGATGAGCTGCCCTATCAGGTCAACAAGAAGACCCTGCAAGAGCGCATGGCCGAATTGGTCCACGAGAAAAAAATCGAGGGCATCAGCCACATTCAGGACGAATCCGACAAGTCCGGCATGCGCTTGGTCATCGAACTCAAGCGCGGCGAAGTCCCCGAGGTGGTGCTCAACAACCTCTACAAGCTCACCCAGCTGCAAGACACCTTTGGCATCAACATGGTGGCCCTGGTGGACGGACAGCCCAAGCTGTGCAACCTCAAGGACTTGATCAAGGTCTTCCTGGAACACCGCCGCGAAGTGGTGACCCGTCGCACCCTGTTCAACCTGCGCAAGGCACGCGATCGCGGCCACGTGCTCGAAGGCCTGGCTGTGGCATTGGCCAACATCGACGAGTTCATTGCCATCATCCGCAATGCACCCACTCCGCCCATCGCCAAAACCGAATTGATGCAGCGCAGTTGGGACAGCGCCCTGGTGCGCGAGATGCTCACCCGCGCACGCGCCGATGGCTCGGTGGTGAATGCCGACGACTATCGCCCCGAGGGTTTGGAGTCGGGCTTTGGCCTGGGTCAAGACGGGCTCTACCGCCTGAGCGAAACGCAGGCGCAAGAAATCCTCCAGATGCGCTTGCAGCGCCTCACTGGCCTGGAGCAGGACAAGATCGTCAACGAGTACAAGGACGTCATGGCCGAAATTGACGACTTGCTCGACATCCTGGCCAAGCCCTCGCGCGTGTCCACCATCATTGGCGAAGAGCTCACCCACATCCGCGAGGAGTTTGGCCAGACCAAGCTGGGGCAGCGCCGCTCGCAAATCGAACACAACGCCCAGGAACTGGCGACCGAAGACCTCATCACCCCCACCGACATGGTGGTCACGCTCAGCCACAGCGGCTACATCAAGAGCCAACCGCTGTCCGAATACCGCGCGCAAAAGCGCGGCGGGCGCGGTAAGCAGGCCACGGCCACCAAAGAAGACGACTGGATCGACCAGCTCTTCATCGCCAACACCCACGACTACATCCTGTGCTTCTCTAATCGCGGGCGCCTGTATTGGCTCAAGGTCTGGGAAGTGCCCGAGGGCACGCGCGGCTCGCGTGGCCGCCCCATCGTCAACATGTTCCCCTTGCAAGAGGGCGAAAAAATCAACGTGGTGCTGCCCCTCACCGGTGAGATGCGCAGCTTCCCGGCTGACCACTATGTCTTCATGGCCACGCGCATGGGCACGGTCAAAAAGACCACGCTCGACGAATTCAGCAACCCTCGCAAGGCCGGCATCATTGCCGTGGACCTCGACGATGGCGACTTCCTCATCGGTGCCGCACTCACCGACGGCCAGCACGATGTCATGCTCTTTAGCGACGGCGGCAAGGCCGTTCGATTCGACGAAAACGATGTGCGCCCCATGGGTCGCAATGCGCGCGGCGTGCGCGGCATGATGCTCGAAGAAGGCCAAGGCGTGATCGCCATGCTGGTGGCCGAAGACGAAACGCAAAGCGTGCTCACCGCCACCGAAAACGGGTTTGGCAAGCGCACCAGCATCGTCGAATACACCCGCCATGGCCGTGGCACCAAGGGCATGATTGCCATCCAGCAAAGCGAGCGCAATGGCAAGGTCGTTGCCGCCACGCTGGTGCGCGCTGACGACGAGATCATGCTCATCACCGACACCGGCGTGCTGGTTCGCACCCGTGTCTCTGAAATCCGCGAGCTCGGCCGCGCCACGCAAGGCGTGACCCTGATTGCGCTCGACGAAGGTGCCAAGCTCAGTGGCCTGCAACGCATTGTGGAAAACGATGCGCAAGATCCCGAGGCCGATGGCGAGCCCAGCGCTGATCAACCGCTTAGCGACTGACCCCCATGCAGCGGCCATTCAACTTTTCCGCTGGTCCCGCCGCCATTCCCCTTGAGGTGCTCGAGCGCGCTGCCAGCGAGATGACCAACTGGCACAACACAGGCATGAGCGTGATGGAGATGAGCCATCGCGGTCAGGCCTTCATGTCCATCCTGGCCAAAGCCCAGGCCGACTTGCGCCAGCTCCTGGCCATTCCCGATCACTTCAAGGTCTTGTTCATGCAAGGCGGCGGCATTGCCGAAAACGCCATCGTGCCCCTGAACCTCAGCCGTGGCGGCGAGGTGGACTTTGTGCTGAGCGGCACCTGGAGCCAAAAGTCGCTCAAGGAAGCGGGCAAATACGCACACACCCACGTGGCGGCTTCCAGCGAAGCCACCCACTTTGACCATTTGCCCGACCCCGCCCAATGGCAACTCTCCAAGTCTGCGGCCTATGTGCACCTGTGCAGCAACGAGACCATCCATGGCGTGGAATGCCACGAATTGCCCGACCTCAAAGCCCTGGGCAGCCCAGCTCCTCTGGTGATCGATTTCTCCTCGCATGTGTTGTCGCGCCCGGTGGATTGGTCCCGCGTGGGCCTGGCCTTTGGGGGCGCGCAAAAGAACATTGGCCCGGCTGGCCTCACTTTGGTGGTGGTGCGAGAAGACTTGCTCGGACAGGCCTTGCAGGTCTGCCCCAGCGCCTTCAACTACGAGCTCGTGGCCAAGAACGACTCCATGTTCAACACGCCGCCCACCTACGGCATTTATCTGGCGGGCCTGATCTTCGAGTGGGCCTTGGCGCAGCGCGAAGGCCATCTCGCTGGCATTGCAGCCCTGGAGCAGCGCAACATCCACAAAGCCCAGTTGCTCTACGACGTCATCGACCGCTCCGATCTCTACGTGAACCCGGTTCACGTTGCCAACCGCTCGCGCATGAACGTGCCCTTTTTCCTGCGCGGCGACGACGGCAAGCCCCTCCTTGAAGCCACCCAGCCGCGCAACGCCGCCTTCTTGAAGGCCGCCGAGCAGTCAGGTCTCTTGCAACTCAAGGGGCACAAGTCGGTGGGCGGCATGCGCGCGAGCATCTACAACGCCATGCCGATGCAGGGCGTGCAGGCCCTGGTGAGCTTTCTCCAGGATTTCGAGCAACATCACGCCTGAGGACCGCCATGAGCTCCAACGACCCTTCCGCGCCCGCCGTGAACCTGGCCGATTTGCGTGCCCAGATCGACCAGCTCGACCAGCAGCTGCTGAGCATGCTCAATCAACGGGCTCGCGTGGCCGAGCAAGTGGGCGAGGTCAAGCGCCGCGAAGGCTCGAGTTTTTTCCGCCCTGACCGGGTGGCTCAGGTCATCAAGTCGCTGCAATCGCGCAATCAGGGTCCGCTCAAAGCCGAGCATGTGGCCACCATCTGGCGCGAGATCACCTCGGCTTGCCTCTCGCTCGAGGCTGCCCAGCGCGTGGCCGTGCTTGGTCCGGCGGGCACCTTCACCGAACAGGCTGCGATTGAATTTTTTGGCGGCGCTGCCGAGCTCATCCATTGCGGCAATTTCGACGAGGTCTTTCACGCCACAGCCGCAGGCACAGCCCAGTTTGGCGTGGTGGGCGTGGAAAACTCCACCGAGGGCGTGGTCGCCCGAACCCTGGATTTGTTTTTGCGCTCGCCCGTGCACATCGTGGGCGAGGTGAGCCTGCTGGTGCGTCACCACTTGCTCAGACTGCAACCCGATTTGAAAGACATTCAGGTGGTCATGGCGCACCCCCAGGCGCTGGCGCAATGTCAGGGCTGGCTGAGTCAACACCTGCCCCATGCCGAACGACGCGCCGTGGCCTCCAATGCCGAAGGCGCGCGCCTGGCCGCCACCGATGCCTCGTTTGCCGCCATTGCCAGCGACCGCGCCGCCACCTTGTTTGGCCTGCACACGGTCGCTCATGCCATCCAAGACGAAGCCTATAACCGCACGCGCTTTGCCATCATTGCCCTGCCCCAGACCATGCCCACGCCACCGGCCTCTGGCCGCGACTGCACCAGCCTGGTGGTGTCGGTGCCCAACCGCCCAGGCGCCGTGCATGACTTGCTCGTGCCCCTCAAGCAAAACGGCGTCTCCATGACCCGTTTTGAGTCACGCCCGGCCAAGTCGGGTCAGTGGGAATACTTCTTCTACATCGACATCCAGGGTCACGTGAGCGAGCCCCATGTGGCCAAGGCCTTGGGCGAGCTGCAGTCCTTGTGCGCTTACTACAAGATCCTGGGCTCATACCCCGTGAGCGAATGAACCCCATGGCCTCAGATCCCTTTGATCGCGTCGCGATTGTGGGCTGCGGCCTCATGGGCGGCTCCTTTGCCCTGGCCATGCGCCAAGCCCAGCTGGCGCACAAAGTGGTGGGCTACAGCCCCAGCGAGCGCTCGCGCCACCTGGCGCTGGAGTTGGGCGTGGTCGACCAAGCCTTTGACCAATTGCCGCTGGCCATCCAAGGCTCGGACCTGGTCCTGGTTGCTGTGCCGGTGAGCCACATGCGTGCCACCTTCGCGGCCATCGCCCCGCACCTGAGCGACAACGCCCTGGTGATGGACGTGGGCTCCACCAAATCCGATGTCATCGAAGCCGCCGAGCAGGGGCTGGGGCACAAGCTCAAGCAGTGGCTGCCCTGCCACCCCATCGCGGGCAAGGAAAAAGCAGGCGTGGAACAGGCCGAGGCCTCGCTCTATCAGAACCGCCCGCTGATCCTCACCCCCCTGGGTGTGAACTCGCCCGCACAAATCAAGCGGGCCACGGCCTTGTGGCAAGCGCTGGGCAGCCGCGTTCACCTCATGGACCCCAACGCCCATGATCAAGCCTTTGCGGCGGTGAGCCACCTGCCCCACCTGCTGGCGTTTGCCTACCTGCTGGGCCTCATGGACCAGGCCGACCACCTCGAATGGATGGACCGTGCTGGTCCAGGCTTTCGGGACTTTTCCCGCATTGCTGCAAGCGACCCCGTGATCTGGCGCGACATCCTGCTGGCCAACGCCGAGCATGTGCTCACGCAAAGCCAGCACTTCAGCGCGGCGCTAGACACCCTGAGCCAGGCCATCCGCTCTGGCGACGCCCAGGCCCTGCAATCCCTCATCCAGCGCGCGAGCGAGCAACGCGCCCAATGGCATCCCGAAGGCTTTTAAAGCCGCCAAGCCGTGTGAGCCCTCATGTACGACATCCCCTTTCTCGACCTCCCAGCGCTTGATGGCGCACAAGGCGAGGTCACCCTCCCCGGCTCCAAAAGCATCTCCAACCGCGTGCTGCTGCTGTCGGCCTTGTGCGAAGGCACCACGGTCATCCACGACTTGCTCGACTCCGACGACACCCGCGTGATGCTGCAAGCCCTGCGCCAACTCGGTTGCGAGGTGCAAGCGCTTGACGCCACGGTGAGCGTGACGGGGCTGGGCGGGCGCGCCTGGCCAACCCAGGCCATCGAGTTCTTCATGGGCAACGCGGGCACGGCCATGCGCCCACTCACGGCAGCCCTGGCGGTGCAGGGGGGCGACTTCACGCTCAAGGGGGTGCCGCGCATGCATGAGCGCCCCATTGGCGATCTGGTCGATGCCCTGCGCGAGCTGGGTTGCCACATCGACTACCTGGGCAACCCCGGCTACCCGCCCTTGCGCGTGGGTCAACCCCAGCTGAAACTGGACCAGGCCATCCCCGTGCGCGGCGATGTCTCCAGCCAGTTCCTCACCGCGCTGCTCATGGCCTTGCCCTTGGCAGCGGCGCAGCGCCCCATCACCATCGAGGTGGTGGGCGAGCTCATCAGCAAGCCCTATATTGAAATCACCCTCAACCTGCTCTCGCGCTTTGGCATCGTGGTCGAGCGCCAGGGCTGGCAGCGCTTTGTGATCCCTGCGGGCAGCCGCTACCAATCGCCCGGCTCGATCCATGTGGAGGCCGATGCCTCCTCGGCCAGCTACTTCATTGCCCTGGGGGCCATTGCCCAGGGCAAGGGCATTCGCATCCATGGCGTGGGGGCTGACTCCATCCAGGGTGACATCCGCTTTGTGCAAGCCGCTGAACGCATGGGGGCTCAGATCACCAGTGGTCCCAACTGGCTGGACATTCGCCGGGGCGCCTGGCCCTTGAAGGCGTTGGACCTGGACTGCAACCACATCCCCGACGCCGCCATGACCCTGGCGGTGATGGCGCTTTACGCCGATGGCCCCACCACCTTGCGCAACATCGCGAGCTGGCGCGTCAAGGAAACCGACCGCATCGCAGCCATGGCCACCGAAGCCCGCAAGCTGGGCGCACAGGTCGAAGAAGGCAGCGACTGGCTGCGCGTTCACCCCTTGCCCGCTGGCCAATGGCGCGCCGCGCGCATCCACACCTACGACGACCACCGCGTGGCCATGTGTTTCTCACTCGCCGCATTCAACCCGGATCAGGTCCCGGTGCGCATCGAAGACCCCAAGTGCGTGGCCAAAACCTTCCCCAACTACTTTGAAACCCTGTGGTCCACCGCCCATGCACGCGCCTCGGCCATTCCTGTGCTGTGCATAGACGGCCCCACCGCCTCGGGCAAGGGCACGCTGGCCAGCCTGGTGGCGCAACATCTGGGCTACCACTACCTGGATTCGGGCGCCCTCTACCGCCTTGCCGGTCTGGTCGCCAGGCGTGCCCAACTGCCCCTGGAGCCCGGCCATGCCCAGGCCATCGCCAGCCTGGTCGCCCAGATGCCGCTGCGCTTTGACGGCCAGCAGATCTGGCTGGGGGACGAGGAAGTGAGCGCCATCATCCGCAGCGAATCGGCGGGCATGGACGCCTCCCAGGTCTCCGCCTTCCCCGAAGTCCGGGCGGCGTTGCTCGACGTGCAGCAGCGTTTTCGGCGCTTGCCCGGCCTGGTGGCCGACGGGCGCGACATGGGCACGGTCATCTTTCCCGACGCCCCCCTCAAGGTCTATTTGACCGCCGACGCCCTCGAGCGGGCCAAGCGCCGGCACCGCCAGCTGAGGGAGCGGGGAATTGACGCTAAAATTAGCGTCCTTCATGCCGATTTGCAGGCACGCGATGCGCGCGACTCACAGCGCAGCGCAGCGCCCCTCAAGCCGGCCGAAGACGCCCTGCTGCTCGACAACTCCCATCTGGGGATTCCCGAATCCGTGGAATGGGTCTTGAAAGCCTGGCAGGGCAAGCGGCCTCCGACCCTGGTTTGAGGCCTTTGGGTCCAAACAGCTCCCATCGCGCTGCACGCGCACTGGCTGTTTGGTGGTTTAACTTCACCGCGGTTCATGCCGCACACGTCTAGCGTTCCTCTTCACATCGTTCACCCCTTGGAACGCAATAGGAAATTTCATGTCTGAATCTTTTGCAGCCCTTTTCGAAGAATCCCTCAAGCGCGCCGAAATGCGCACCGGCGAAGTCATCACCGCTGAAGTCTTGCGCGTCGAGCACAACCACGTGGTGGTCAATGCCGGCCTCAAGTCCGAAGCCTATGTGCCCATCGAGGAATTCAAGAACGATCAGGGCGAAGTCGAAGTCCAAGCAGGTGACTTCGTCTCCGTGGCCATCAGCGCCGTTGAAAACGGCTATGGCGACACCATCCTCAGCCGCGATACCGCCAAGCGCCTGGCCTCCTGGCTGTCGCTTGAAAAAGCCCTGGAGTCCGGCGAATTCGTCACCGGCACCACCAGCGGCAAAGTCAAAGGCGGCCTCACCGTGCTGGTCAATGGCATCCGCGCCTTCTTGCCCGGTTCGCTCATCGATACCCGCCCCATCAAGGACTTGTCTCCCTTTGAGAACAAGACCATGGAATTCAAGGTCATCAAGCTCGACCGCAAGCGCAACAACGTGGTGCTCTCACGCCGTGCCGTGATCGAAGCCTCCATGGGCGAAGAGCGCGCCAAGCTGATGGAAAACCTCAAAGAAGGCGCCATCGTTCAAGGCGTGGTCAAGAACATCACCGAATACGGTGCATTCGTTGACCTCGGCGGCATCGACGGCCTCTTGCACATCACCGACATGGCCTGGCGCCGTGTGCGCCACCCCAGCGAAGTGGTGCAAGCCGGTCAAGAAATCACCGCCAAGATCCTCAAGTTCGACACCGACAAAAACCGCGTGTCTTTGGGCCTCAAGCAAATGGGCGACGACCCCTGGATGGGCGTGGCTCGCCGCTACCCCCAAGGCACCCGCATGTTCGGCAAGGTCACCAACATCGCCGACTACGGCGCGTTTGTGGAACTCGAGCCCGGCATCGAAGGCCTGGTGCACGTCTCTGAAATGGACTGGACCAACAAGAACGTGGCCCCCAGCAAAGTCGTGGCCCTGGGCGACGAAGTCGAAGTCATGGTCCTCGAGATCGACGAAGACAAGCGCCGCATCTCCCTGGGCATGAAGCAGTGCCGTGCCAACCCCTGGCAGGAATTCGCTCAAAACACCAAGCGTGGCGACCGCGTCAAAGGCCCCATCAAATCCATCACCGACTTTGGCGTGTTCGTTGGCCTGGCCGCTGGCATCGATGGCCTGGTTCACCTCTCCGACCTGTCTTGGAACGAGCCCGGCGAACAAGCCGTGCGCGAGTACAAGAAGGGCCAGGAAGTCGAAGCCCTGGTGCTGGCTGTGGACGTGGAGCGCGAGCGCATCTCCCTGGGCATCAAGCAACTCGACGCCGACCCCTTCACCACCTTCACCTCGGTCAACGACAAAGGTTCTGTGGTCACGGGCAAGGTCAAGACCGTGGATGCCAAGGGCGCTGAAATCGACCTCGGCGAAGAGATCCTGGGTTACCTGCGTGTGAGCGAAATCTCTGTGGACCGCGTCGAAGACGCCCGCAACGTGCTCAAAGAGGGCGATGAGGTCACCACCGTGATCGTCAACATCGACCGCAAGTCACGCAACATCCAGTTGTCCATCAAGGCCAAGGACGCAGCCGACCAGCAAGAAGCCATGGCCAGCCTGAACCAGAACACGGGCAACGTGGGCACCACCAGCCTGGGCGCTTTGCTGCGTGCCAAGCTCGACAACACGGACAACAAGTGATCCGCACATGACGCGCAGCGACTTGGTTGATCACCTGGCCGAGCAGTTCAAACAGCTCACGCATCGCGATGCGGAGCTGGCTGTCAAGACCATACTGGATGCCATGAGCGAGGCCCTTGTGAAAGGGCATCGCATCGAGCTGCGCGGCTTTGGCAGTTTTGCCATCAGCCGTCGCCCCCCTCGCCAAGGACGCAACCCGCGTTCTGGCGAGCAGGTGGCGATTCCCGAAAAGCGTGTGCCCCATTTCAAGCCCGGCAAGGCCTTGAGAGAGGCCGTAGCCCACGCCCCTTCCCCCACGCACAAGCCCTCGAGCTGACCCCGAGCGTGACTACAATCGTTTCAGTCCTGGAGGTCATGGCTTGAAACGCTTGTTGGGCCTGCTGAGCCTGTTGCTCAAAGCGGTCTTTTTCTTCACCCTGTTTGCATTCGCGCTGAACAATCAGCACGAGGTGGTGGTGCATTTCTTTTTCGGCCATCAGTGGACCACCAACCTGGTGGTCTTGCTGTTGATCACCCTCACCTTGGGCGTGATCCTGGGTGTGCTGGCCATGGTGCCACGCTGGTGGCGCAACCGCACCCCTTCTGCCAAAGAAGCCGCCGCGCCGGCCTCGACATCCTCCGCCCAATCCACCGCCAGCGCCCAAGCCGCTTCGCCTGGCAAAGAGGCTGTGCCCAATGCACCCCACACGGTGGTGCCCCCACCTGATTCCATCTATGGCCCTTGATCTGTCCACCTGGCTCCTGGTTTTGCCCGTGGTGTTCGTCATGGGCTGGGTGGCTTCGCGCCTGGATTTGCGCCAGATGCGGGTAGAAAGCCGCACCAACCCCAAGGCCTATTTCAAAGGCCTCAACCACCTGCTCAACGAGCAGCAGGATCAGGCCATCGATGCCTTCATCGAGGCAGTGCAACTCGACCCCGACACCTCCGAGCTTCACTTTGCCCTGGGCAACCTGTTTCGCCGTCGCGGCGAATACGAACGCGCGGTGCGGGTTCACCAGCACCTGCTCTCACGCGGCGACCTGAGCGAGAGCGATCGCGAACGTGCCCAGCATGCCTTGTCCATGGACTACCTCAAGGCCGGCATCCTCGACCGCGCCGAAGCCGGCTTTCGCAGCCTCTTGCAATCCCCCTTGGCGCAGTCGTCTCTGCTGGCCTTGCTGAGCATTTACGAACGCACCCAGGAATGGACCGAGGCCTACAACATGGCCACCCAACTCGAGCAGCAAGGTCAGGCCGCCTTTGCCACCCGGCGCGCTCACTACCTGTGCGAATTGGCCCAGGCCGAATTTGCCGCCGACCCCGCACAGCGCATTGCCAAACTCAACCAGGCCGTGGCCATTGCCCCGGCCAGCGCCCGCCCGCGCATTGCCCTCATGCAAGCGCACCTGGAGCTGGGTCAACATGAAGATGCCTTGCTGCACCTCATTGCCCTGCATCAGCAAGCCCCCCATCACCTGGGTCTGGCCGCCAACGAGATCCTCAAGCTCAGCGAATCCTCCAGCCACCTCACGCATGTGCTGCGCATCCTGCGAGAAAACCACGCCCAGACGCGGGGGGTGGATGTGCTGGGTGCGTGGGTGCGCATCACCCAGAAAACCGACCCCACCGCAGCACGCACCCTCATTGCCAACCATTTGCAGCAGCAGCCCTCCCTGAGCGTGGCCGCGCAATGGCTCTCGGGCGAGACCTTCACCCATGAGGACATGCACCCCGTGATCCAGCAGTCGCTGGACCACGCGGTCGGTCCGCTCAAGCGGTTTCGTTGTGCATCGTGTGGCTTTGAAGCGAATCGGCATTTCTGGCATTGCCCGGGCTGCCAGGCCTGGGACAGCTTCCCGCCCAGAAGGATTGAAGAACGATGAGACCCAACTCGTACCCCCAACTTGCGGCTGGCCGTGTGCTGGTGGTGGGCGACGTGATGCTCGACCGGTATTGGCATGGGCAGGTGGATCGCATCAGCCCCGAAGCGCCCGTGCCCGTGGTGCGCGTCACCCAGATCGAAGACCGCCTGGGCGGATGCGCCAATGTCGCACTCAACATCGCCAGCCTGGGTGGGAAAGCCAGCCTGCTTTCGGTGGTGGGCGAAGACGATGATGGCCGCCGCCTTGAACAGCTCATTGCCGCGCAAGGCATCCATGCCGAGCTCAAGCGCGACCCCCATTTGCAAACCACCGTCAAGGTCCGCATCATTGGTCGCCATCAGCAACTGCTGCGCGCCGACTTTGAAAACGAGCCGCAAACCGAAGTCCTCTCCAGCCAGACCCAGCGCTTCAGCGAGCTGGTGGTCCAGCACCAGGTGGTGCTGTGCTCGGACTATGGCAAAGGGGGCTTGGCCCACATCCCCGAAATGATTGCCCATGCCCAGCGCAGCGGCAAACCGGTGCTGGTTGACCCCAAGGGGGCAGACTATTCACGCTACGCGGGCGCGACCCTCATCACCCCCAACCGCGCCGAGTTGCAACAGGTCGTGGGCAAATGGCATTCCGAAGACGAACTCACGCAAAAGGCCCATGCCCTTCGGCAATCGCTGGACCTCCAGGCCATCTTGCTCACCCGCAGCGAAGAAGGCATGACCCTGTTTGACGATGCGGGCCAAATGCATGTGCCAGCCCAGGCGCGCGAGGTCTTTGATGTCACCGGCGCGGGCGACACCGTGATTGCCACGCTCGCGGCCTTCATGTCGGTGGGCGCGAGCCTGAGGGATGCCGTGCCCTGGTCCAACAAGGCCGGCGGGATTGTGGTGGGCAAGTTTGGGACGGCCTGCGTCACCCCAGAGGAGTTGTTCGCATGACCATTGTTGTCACCGGAGCCGCCGGCTTCATCGGATCCAACATCGTGGCTGGCTTGAACCAGCGCGGCATCACCGACATCATCGCGGTCGACGACATGACCGATGGCAGCAAGTGCGTGAATTTGTCTGACCTGCACATCAGCGACTACGTCGATGCCAGCCGCTTTTACGACCGATTCAGCCAACGCGCCTTTGGCCGCGTCGAGGCGGTTTTCCATGAAGGCGCGTGCAGCGACACCATGCAAACCGATGGTCGCTACATGATGGACAACAACTACACCTTGTCCTGCCAGCTGTTCGAGGCCTGCCAGGAACAACACACGCGGCTGCTTTACGCTTCTTCGGCTGCCACCTATGGCAACGCCACACGGTTTCAGGCCATTGCCGCCAACGAGCAGCCGCTCAACGTCTATGGCTACTCCAAACTCTTGTTCGACCAGCGCATGAGGCTGCGCTGCGGCATGGACTTTGCCAAAGCGCCCATGCAACTCGTGGGCTTTCGCTACTTCAATGTCTATGGTCCGCGCGAGCAGCACAAGGGGCGCATGGCCAGCGTGGCCTTTCACCAGTTCAACCAGTTCAGACAAGACGGCCAGGTCAAGCTCTTTGGCGCCTACGGCGGCTATGAGGCGGGCGAGCAGGTGCGCGACTTCATCCACGTGGACGATGTGGTGGCCATCAACCTGTGGTTTTTTGATCGTCCCCACCTCAAAGGCCTCTTCAACTTGGGCACGGGTCGGGCTGAGCCCTTCAACACCGTGGCCATGTCGGTCATCCGTGCCCTGGCCTCAGGGCACAACCCCAAGTCCACGCCCAGCGATGCAGTGGCACAAGGGCATTTGAGTTACATCCCCTTCCCCGATGCCCTGGTTGGCAAATACCAGTGCTACACCCAAGCCGACATGGCCTGGCTGGCCCAATTGGATTGCGATCACGCCTTCAGCGATGTGGCCACGGGTGTGGCGCGCTACATGGCCTGGCTCAAGGCCAGAGCCTGAATCCTGCACGCTCGACCAAGCGGCGGCACGTCGCCACTGAACACCCCAGACCTCAGACCGCGCCGTAGCCGCCACCGCCAGGGGTGCAGATCTCAAAGACATCGCCCGGCAACATCTCCACACTGCCAATGTGACCCAGGTTCTGGACCTCGCCATCGGCACGGATCACGCGGTTGATGCCCACTGCGCCCGCTTGGCCACCCTCTAGGCCATAGCCCGCGTGGATGCGACCATTGGACAAGATGCTGGCCGTCATGGGTTCGAGGAACTGGATGCGGCGAATGCCGCCATGGCCGCCCGGCCAACGACCCGCTCCGCCCGATCCCTGGCGAATGCTGTAGGACAGCAAGCGAACCGGGAAGCGAAACTCCAGCACCTCAGGGTCGGTCATGCGTGAATTGGTCATGTGGGTCTGAACCACCGAGGTGCCTGCAAAGCCGCCCACCACCTGACCTTGGGCATCGAGCACCGGCCCTGCGCCGCTGCCCCCCGAAATGGTCTCGTAATACTGATAGCGCGCATTGCCAAAGGTGAAGTTGTTGACCGTGGGCTGGCTGGACGCCACCAAGCCCAGGGCAGCACACAAGGCGTTGGTGATGCAGGTGGAGGTCTCCACATTGCCCGCCACCACCGAGGCGGGTGGCTGCGGATCGAGCATGCTGCCTTGGGGGATGCGCACCTCGATGGGCTTGAGGCAGCCCGCGTTGAGCGGGATGTCGTCTTCCACCAAGGTCCTGAACACATAGAGCACCGCCGCCATGCACACGGCGCGGGGCGCATTGAAGTTGTTGGTCTGCTGCGCTGAGGTGCCGGCAAAGTCCACCACAGCCGTGCGCGCTTGCGCGTCCAGGGCGATGCGAACCGCGATCTGCGCCCCGTTGTCCAGCGGCATGACAAAGGACTGCTCGTGGCGTGGCGCATGGTCGGCAAAGCGGCGCACCAGTTGCACAATGGCGCGCCTCACCGACTCTTCGGCGTTGTCTTGCACATGCTGCATGTAGGCCAGCACCACATCCAGGCCAAACTCACCCGCCATGCGCTGCAATTCCTGAACGCCCTTTTCATTGGCGGCAATCTGGGCTTTGAGGTCAGCCAGGTTCTGATCCGGATTGCGACTGGGATAAGGGCCAGACGACAAGAGGTCGCGCATGGCCTGCTCGCGCATGCGCCCCGCCTCGACCAGTTTGAAGTTCTGGATCTGAACGCCCTCTTCGTCGATGTGGGTGGAAAACGGCGGCATGGAGCCCGGCGAAATGCCACCAATGTCGGCATGGTGGCCGCGCGAGCCCACATAAAACACGGGCTGCGCCTCATCGCCCAAAAACACGGGCGTGATGACGGTCACGTCGGGCAAATGCGTGCCACCGTGATACGGGTCGTTGAGCACATAGACATCGCCTCGTTGCATGCGCCCCTGGTTCTCGCGGATCACGGTCTGAATGCTCTCGCCCATGGAGCCCAGATGAACCGGCATGTGGGGCGCATTGGCAATCAGCTGGCCCTGCTGGTTGAAGAGGGCACAAGAGAAATCCAGCCGCTCCTTGATGTTGACCGAATGGGCGGTGTTTTGCAGCTGCAAACCCATTTGCTCGGCGATGTTCATGAAGAGGTTGTTGAAGACCTCGAGCAAGACGGGATCGACGCGCGTGCCCACGGCATGGCTCAGGGTCCTGGCCTCGATGCGACGCAGCACCAGGTGGTGCAAGGCGGTGAGCTGGGCTTGCCAGCCGGGCTCCACCACCGTGGTTGCCGTGCGCTCCACGATGACAGCCGGTCCGGTCACGCGTTCACCGGCTTCTAAATCGTCGCGCCGCACCAGGCGGGCATCGAGCCAGTGCCCCTTGACGTGCATGCGCACCTGGGCGTGTGCCTGAGCTTCTCGCGGCGCGACCAGAGGCCAGCGCTGGTCGGGCAGCGCCTGGGCACTGACCACCGCCTCCACCGATACGGCTTCGATCATCAAGGCCTTGTCGGGCATGACAAAGGCATAGCGTTGGCGATAAGCCGTTTCAAAGCGCTCGCGCAGCTGCGCCACATCGCCCCACTCCACCACCAAGGCCGAGTCCGAACCCACGTAGCGCACATGCGCGCGGCGGCGCACCTGAACCTGCCCCTGGTCGGGTGACTGCGCGCGCAATTGCGCGCTGGCCGCCTGGGCCAAATCGTCCAACACCTCAACGGCCAAAGGCCAGCTGTGGGCGTCCAGTGTTTTTTCTATCGACTGCTCCTTGAGCACCGCCTGATCGGCCAAGCCCATGCCATAGGCCGAGAGCACACCGGCGAGCGGATGGATGAGGACCTGGGTCATGCCCAGGGCATCGGCCACCGCACAGGCATGTTGTCCGCCTGCGCCGCCAAAACACTGCAAGGTGTAGCGGGTCACGTCGTAGCCCCTGGCCAC
>JACCDL010560618.1_pt1 | contig 17756 bp, 10 predicted proteins | sample 7441931 | NCBI WGS metagenome assembly JACCDL01 (sample SAMN15323437, study PRJNA562643) | freshwater metagenome | isolation source: river surface water | place: USA:Blue River Watershed | collected 2017-08-16 | reverse complement strand
GTATATTTGTAGTTTGTAATTATGCCGTATTTTTTCACTTCCGAATCTGTATCCGAAGGTCATCCGGATAAAGTAGCTGATCAGATTTCTGACGCGTTGATAGATAATTTCTTGGCTTATGATCCAAGCAGTAAAGTGGCTTGTGAGACGTTGGTAACAACCGGTCAGGTAGTTTTGGCTGGGGAGGTAAAATCCCAAGCGTACTTAGATGTTCAAAAAATCACACGTTCGGTTATTGCCAAAATTGGATACACCAAGAGTGAGTATATGTTCGATGCAAATAGCTGTGGAATATTATCTGCTATTCACGAGCAATCTCCGGATATCAATCAAGGGGTAGAACGCAAAAATCCCGAAGATCAGGGTGCGGGCGACCAAGGGATGATGTTTGGTTTTGCAACCAACGAAACCGAGAATTACATGCCATTGCCATTGATGTTGGCACACATGTTATTGGAAGAATTGGCAGCCATGCGTAGGGAAGGTACACAAATTCCTTATTTGAGACCCGATGCAAAGAGCCAGGTAACCATACAATATTCAGACGATCACAAACCGATGAATATTGATACCATTGTAATATCCACGCAGCACGATGACTTTGAAAAGGCTAGCGACAGCAGCGATGCTGCTCAATTGGCAGCCGATGACAAGATGTTGGCGAAAATCAAATCGGACATTGTCGAATTGTTGATTCCACGCGTTAAAGCAAAATTACCCGCGTCTCAGCAGGCTTTGTTTACTGCGGATGTGAAATATCATATCAACCCAACGGGGAAATTTGTAATTGGTGGACCTCACGGAGATACAGGGTTAACAGGTAGAAAAATTATCGTAGATACTTACGGTGGAAAAGGTGCACACGGTGGTGGTGCTTTCAGTGGTAAAGATCCTAGCAAAGTAGATAGAAGTGCTGCTTATGCAACAAGACATATTGCAAAAAACATGGTAGCGGCTGGATTGTGTGATCAGGTTTTGGTTCAGGTTTCCTATGCGATTGGAGTTGCTGAACCTGTAGGTCTCTTCGTTGATACCTATGGAACCGCGAAAGTAGGATTAACCGATGGAGCTATTGCGGATAAAATCAAAACAATACCTCAATTAAGTTTAAAACCCTATCATATCGAACAACGATTTGCGCTTCGTACACCCATTTATTTGGAAACCGCTGCTTATGGACACATGGGAAGACCTTGTGAAACTGTGACTAAGACCTTCAATGCGGGAAGTGGAGAACCTAAATCGGTTACCGTTAAGTTGTTCCCTTGGGAAGAATTGAACGCAGTTGACGTATTGAAAAAAGAGTTCAGTTTATAATTACAATTGTAGAATATGTGTGGAATCGTTGCCTATATTGGTAAAAAAGAAGCTTATCCCATCGTAGTAAAAGGATTGAAGCGGTTGGAATATCGCGGGTATGACAGTGCCGGTGTTGCACTATTGAACGGCGATATGCGTGTGTACAAGAAAAAGGGAAAAGTTTCGGATCTAGAAGCTCATATTGGCAACGCGGATGTTTCCGGTAGTATAGGTATGGGTCATACGCGTTGGGCAACACACGGTGAGCCTAACGACAAAAACTCGCATCCACATTTATCTAACAGCGGTGATTTGGCCATCATACATAATGGAATCATCGAAAACTACGCTACCTTAAAAGAAGGGTTGAAACAACGCGGACACTCGTTTAGTAGCGATACTGATACCGAAGTTTTAGCGCATTTAATTGAAGACGTAATGGAAAATACAGGTTTGCCATTGGCAGATGCTGTCCGTTCGTCGTTAAAGCAAGTAGTAGGCGCATATGCCATCGTTATTGTTAGCAAAAATCATCCGGAACACGTAATTGCCGCCCGAAAGGGTAGTCCGTTGGTGGTTGGATTGGGAAAAGAACGCGGAGAATTTATTTTTGCTTCGGACGCCACCCCGATCATCGAATATACCAATAAGGTTATCTATCTAAAAGACGGCGAGATAGCGATAGTAGAAAGTCAGGAACTGATCATCAAGAGTATTGAAAACGTAGTTCAAGTGCCCTATGTTCAGGAGTTGGAGTTGAACTTAGAGCAATTGGAAAAAGGCGGATATCCGCATTTTATGCTCAAGGAAATCTACGAACAGCCGAAGTCGATTTTTGATAGTTATCGCGGTCGATTTGATGCACAAACCGGTGAAATAATCATGCGTTCCATGGAAGAATACGCCGATCGATTAAAAGAAATCAAACGATTGATTTTGATTGGTTGCGGAACCAGTTGGCATGCCGGTTTAGTGGGAGAATATTTATTTGAAGATTTGGCACGAGTGCCGGTTGAAGTAGAATACGCTTCCGAATTTCGGTATAGAAATCCGGTCATTTATGGCGATGATTTAATTATTGCGGTTAGTCAGAGTGGTGAAACTGCCGACTCATTGGCTGCTATGGAATTGGCCAAGCGCAAAGGTGCCTCTGTTTTTGGAGTATGTAATGTGGTAGGTAGTAGCATTCCTCGATTGAGTGATGCAGGTGCCTATACCCATGCCGGTCCGGAAATTGGGGTGGCAAGTACCAAGGCATTTACCGCACAAGTGACGGTATTGGCATTAATGGCAGTAGGTATGGCAAAGTTGCGTGGTACCATGACATTAAAAGAGGTTACCGAATTCATGAAAGAGTTGGATACCATTCCAGCGAAAGTGGAGAAGGCGTTATTACTGAATGATTCAATTGTTGAATTATCGGAAAAATATAAGGATGCTAAGAACTTCTTGTATTTAGGAAGAGGGTATAATTTCCCGGTGGCTCTAGAAGGTGCACTGAAATTAAAAGAAATCAGTTACATCCATGCAGAGGGTTATCCAGCGGCTGAGATGAAGCACGGTCCGATTGCTTTAATTGACGAAGAAATGCCGGTAGTAGTTATCGCCACTGCCAGCGAACACTACGAAAAAGTGGTAAGCAATATTCAAGAAGTAAAAGCTAGAAAGGGTAAGGTTATAGCGGTGGTTACAGAGGGAAATAGAAGTTTGGATTCGTTGGTGGATCATATCATTGAGGTACCTGAAACCATTGAAGCATTGAGTCCATTGCTGAACACAATTCCATTGCAATTATTGAGCTATCACATTGCCGTGATGCGTGGTTGCAATGTGGACCAACCAAGAAATTTGGCCAAGAGCGTTACGGTGGAGTAGGTTCGAATGGGGGTGATTTGGTGCCCCTGTGTTTTCAAGGGTTATATCCGAATTGAGGGTGTTTTTACACCTTTTTAGGACAGCGTGATTTGTGAGTTAAAAGAGGCCCCTTATTTCTTCTTTTCTTTTGCGAGCGTAATCTTATAATTGTCTGGGTTTCCTGTCATTTTGATGCTAACAAATTTCACCTTTTTACTTGGGTCTAACGTTGCGATTTCATCTACTTGATCTTTACTCACCTCTCCGGATTTCTTGCTAAAAAGTTTATTCATCCCTTCTGATGTAATCAGTTTAATGGGAACACGTAGATAGTACTCAAAGTTGAAATCCATATCCTGCTTTCCCGATAATTCGATGAAGCCCAACGAGGAGTTGATTAGCATCTTTGGAACAGACATAATTCCTTTGGTGATGTCTATATGATTGGATAATGTATCGAATAGAACTTTGTATAGGTTTTTATCTTTAAAGAAATCTGCGAGGTATAACAGCGGGCCGTAGTTTTCCAAGCGCCCCTTTGCAACTTCTACATCCAAGTGAATTTCGGAATCGTCAATTATGGGGGTTAAATCGGCGTGCAGGTGTATTTGACCATATAATCTACCAGTTAATTTACCATGCAACTGCTCAGAAACTAGATGATCCTGACCAAAATTCTCAAACTTAAACATCAGTTGGTCTAAATCAACATTTTGTAAGCGTATGTTGGGGTTGAGATAGAGTTTTTTCTTATTCGACCCGTCTAAATCACCTCGTATGAACATAGTTCCCCCGGCCGCATGCAGACTCATGGTGTCAATGTTAAGGTGATGGTTTTTCTGTGAATGGAATTTCGAGTAAAAATGGTCGAAATGGAGTCGGTGATATTTTAAATGCTTTATGTTGAGTTGAAAATCCATATCGGGGAACGGGATTTCAAACACATTAAATCCAGCTTCATGGTTTACGGTTTTCGTATTTGGATTAACCGGAGGTGGGTTGTAGTTAAATAATTCATCAAAGTCTAGTTGAGGAGAGTTGATGGTTAAAGAGTTTTTATGTTTTTTACTTTTCTCATCGGCACCAAGAAAATAGGTCATATTGGCTACAAATGAGGATTTACCAATTTTGCCAGTGAATTTTTCGATGGTGAGGTTTTGATTTTCTAAATGAAAACGACCTGCAAATTTCTCGAATCTCAGGGGGTGAACTTTCATATTGGCTTCGAGTTGATCGAGATATATATCGGCCGATTGTAATCCGTTATTAAAGTGAAGATTGGTAAAGCCATGCAGTCTAAACTTTTTAAATTCCTCATGTCTATAATCTTCGGGAACATAGTTTTCGCCACCATAAGCGAATAGATCTTCCAACTGTAAGAGGCGAGAATCCAACGCAAATTCGATCTTAGTATCTCCCAGAGGTTTGTCTTTTAGCCATAAGTCGTAATTAAAAAGTTTACCCGAAAAGTGAAAATCGCTTTTATCAATTTCGCCTTTAAAATCGATAATTCTGAAATCGCGTTCATCGATTATAACATCCGCATGGAAATCGTGGAGGGTGTGCGGATAATGTTTCATTTTGGCATAAAGATCCTCAATAAAAAACTCACCGATAGGTAGGTTGGGAGATTCTAACAGGGCCTTGGCAGAACATTTTAAAGCCAGTTTTGTGCGGAAATTCTGAATTTGTTCGTTTACGGGTTTATTGCCTTCCTTGCCGGTATTGGTTAATTCTAAAACATCTAAGTAATTTGATTTTATCGCCAGTTCTGTGGTGATAATTTTCTCTGAATGGTGCAGTATAGCGGGTAAATCGCTGATAGTACCTTGGATAGCAATATCGGATTTGCCAGCTTTTAAGTTGAAATAATCCAATTTAGCGATATTCCCATTCACCGTAGTGCTTATGTCGAGATCTTGAACCGCAACATGGTATTCTGGGGATGAAAAACTGAGGTCTTTTACTAACAACTCAGTGAAATACGATTCGTTAAGTTTTTCAATGCTGCGTTCAGGGTGTTCGATATCAATGATATCGCGGAAATTCATGGTGAGTTTCACACTGCCTTTTAGATTTTTCAGTGTTTCCAGATTTAGAAATTTGGCCAAGAAATCCAGTTGAAAATCAGAGACCAACTTTAGATTGATTTCCGGGGAATCGAAATTCTTTACTAGAATATTGCCACTAAATATACCTGCTTCAGGACGCGCGCCAAAATCGGAAATGGAGAACTCCGAAGTGGATGCGTTGTGAGCGATTCCATTGGTGAAATGCCCTTTAAATTGCAGTTTGTCTAGTTTCTTTTGATTAATGGAATTGGTAAAATAGGCTTCGGAACATCCAAAGTTCGCATCAATTTTTGGGGTATGACCGTTGATCGACTTCCCCTTAACGGTACAATCGAAATAAACTTTCCCTTGGTTATCGTATTTTTTTAATGCAGGAGCTAATTCTTTTGGAGCAAAAGCAATGAATAAATCGAAATTGGGTTTGGCTCCTTCAAATTTCAGGTCAACATTCATATCGTCATCCAAATCAATATTGCCTTTCATCTTAAAAAGTGCTTCTTCCAAATAAATTTCGGATGGTTCTATATTTAAAATTTGTGAAGCGTGGGCAAAATTCAATTTAGTATCGATATCAAAGTTTTTATTTTTAATTAGGGTTGTATCCCCATCTTTTACAACGGTTATTAAAAACTTTGTATCCAGCGAGAATAGGGTTTGATCCTCATTGGTTTTGAATTTCGATTTCGCTTTGCGGATGGCTACATCCAACAGAACGTTGTTACTTTCGTTTAGCTTGGTAATTTCTACATTTTGGAGCTCGATCCGTTTTAAGTCAACATGCATTGCCTCGGATGAAACTTCTGCATTTTTTTTATTGGTAGCCAGTGCTTTAACAATGTTAAATTCTCCGGCCGTATCTTGGACAATATGGATAAATCCGTCTTTAATTTTTAGCGAATTCACATCGAATTTTCCGCTAATAAGGGACCATAAGTTAAAACCTAAATAGAAATCGGATACATGTAGAATGGGAGCGCTGGTATTGCTTTTGTCAGGAAATATTTTAACATCGTTTAAATCGATGGAAATATGAGGAAAGTTTGCAAACGGAGATATTTGAATTTTATCCAGTGTGATTTTACCTTCAAAATCGTTGTTTAATTCTGTTATTAGATCCTTCGTTATGGAATCTTCCTTAAAATATAACAGAGTAGTAACTACGGAAAACAGCAATACCGGTATTGCGATTATTCCAATGATTACTTTTTTTAACTTTGGGTTCAACACGGATTGTAAAGTGATAGATTAGGTGCGAAATTATCACAAAAAGAGTTCGTAGAAGGGGGATTAGAGTTTATTTTCATTTTATACTGCAGCCAAAGGGGAAAAAAGGAATGCGATTGAATTTAAAGGATACGGACTGTAAACACAGAAAATGAATAGTTCTCATAACCATGGCAAGTATATTGGGGTTTCCTAGTATCATTGTATTATGCTTAAACAAGTATTAAGGAGTTTTTTATTATTGACTTTACTATTTGTATTTCATGCTTGTGAGAAGCCGAAAACACCTAGTATTAATCAAAATCCAACGGACTCAACGGTACAATTGGAATTGGGTCCACCGGTTGAAACCCGAACACCGGTAACGAAGTACTCATCGGCTTATATAGGTCAGACCCGTATTGGTGGTTTAAATACTAAAACACCCTTTGCTTTTGAAGTAATTAATAGTGGTTTAACCGAGCCATGGGGGATTGCGGCGTTACCGAATGGAAAGTTAATCATCACGCAACAAAATGGAATTATGCGCACCTCAACTGTAGATGGTATGCTAGGACCCAATATTGCCAACGTTCCGGTGGTAAAATTTGCTGGGCAAGGGGGATTGTTGGGTATTTGTGTAGATCCGGACTTTCAATCCAACAGAATGTTGTACTGGGCATTTTCGGAGAGTGTTACAGGAGGTAGTATTACGTCTGTGGCTAAAGGCAGGTTATCCGAGAGTGAAGATGCTTTGGAATCGGTATCCGTAATTTATCGTTCCAATACTCCCTATAATGGGAATTTGCATTTTGGTGCAAGGATAGTAATGGATAAATCAAGAAATTTATTGGTTTGTATTGGTGAGCGGTCCGATGCTTCTATCCGAGTACAGGCTCAATCGGTTTCTAGCAGTTTGGGTAAGGTGATTCGTATTACTACCGATGGGAATGCTGCACCGGGAAATCCGGTTTTTTCGGGGTCTGGAGCCTTGCCTGAGTTGTACACCATCGGACATCGAAACCCTCAAGGTTTGGCCGTTCATCCGGTAACTGGCGATATTTGGTTGGGCGAATTTGGTCCAAAAGCTGGGGATGAAATAAACTTATTGGTTGCAGGTAAAAATTATGGTTGGCCGATAATCACATACGGTGTTGAGTATAGCGGACAGAAAGTGGGAGATGGAATTCAACAAAAAGAAAATATGGAACAACCCGTTTATTATTGGGATCCAGCGATTTCACCCAGTGGAATGACGTTTTATCGGGGTAAAATGGTTCCAGAATGGGAGAATAATTTATTCGTTTGTGCTTTGGGCAGTACCCACATAGCTCGATTGCATATTGCGAATAATAAAGTTATGGGCGAGGAGCGATTGTTAGCTTCGGAATCTCAGCGATTTCGTGATATAACCCAAGGTATAGATGGTGCGTTGTATGCGGTTACCGATGCGGGGAGGCTGTATAGAATCACCAAGAAGTAAGGGTCAATTACTTTCTGTGTATTTTAGAATTATTGATTGTAATGTGGCTGTAGTTTTAGGTGCATATTTTTTTGAGATTCCAATATAGAACACTTTCTGCTGATTAATTGTTACTTGCCTGTTGCAGGTTTGCATAATTATTGTTTTCTTTACAATAAGTAAGTCAAGGCGTGAACATGTTTGATAGTAATTATTATCGTATGAAATTCAAAGGATTAGTTATTTGGATGATGGCGGGTGTTACCTGCAATTTGTATTCGCAAAATATAGATTCCCTTATTTCCAAGATGACCTTGGCCGAAAAAGTGGGTCAAATGGCACAGGTGGATTTGGGGGTATTGTGGGAAGGTGAAACCTGCAACCCCAAAGATGGTAAAGTGAAGTTAAATGAGGATAAACTGAGGAAAGCTATAACAGAGTATAAAATTGGATCGGTGTTGAATTGTGGTTGCGGTACGGGTACCCATTCTAAAGAGGAGTGGAGGCAATGGATAGGGGAGATTCAGGCTGTAGCTCAACGAAGCGGTGTACTTCCAATATTGTATGGAATTGACGCTATTCACGGAGCAACCTACTTGCAGCATTCCACATTATTTCCGCAGCAGTTAGGTCAAGCCGCTACATGGAATCCAGACTTGGTTCAAATGGGTGCTGCAGTTACTGCCTATGAAACCCGTGCTAGCGGTATTCCTTGGAATTTTTCGCCTGTTTTGGACGTTGCACGTCAGCCGTTATGGTCGAGATTTTTCGAAACCTACGGTTCGGATCCGTATTTATGCAAAACCATGGGTGTAGCAGCGGTTCAAGGGTATCAAAATTTTTCCAAAGAAATTGTGGGTACTCCGTTTAATGGCACGCAGACTTCGGGTGCTATTTCATCGTATAATGTTGCTGCTTGTTTAAAGCATTTTATGGGTTATAGTGCGCCTTTTTCGGGTAAGGACCGTACACCAGCCTATTTTACGGAGCGGGACTTACGGGATGTTTTTTTACCGAGTTTTGAGGCGGCAATTAAAGCTGGTGCAAAGAGTATCATGGTAAATAGCGGCGAAATCAGCGGAATTCCCGTGCATACGAGTTATCGATTATTAACGGAGGTTCTGCGTAATGAAATAGGATTTACGGGTGTTGTTGTTACCGATTGGGAGGATATTTATAAGTTGCACGCCAATCATCGGGTTGCCAAGGACTATCGGGAAGCGGTGAAAATGTCGATAATGGCTGGCATCGATATGAGTATGATCCCCAACGATTTTCAATTTATAGATATTTTAATTTCTTTGGTGAAGGATGGGGAAATACCCGAATCGCGCATTGATCAATCGGTGCGTAGGATTTTGCAAATGAAAAAAGAATTGGGCCTGTTTTTAGCGCCAATGGGTTTGCCAGCAACACAGTTTTCGGATGCTTTCAGTGCTAGATTCAAGCAAAATGCCTTAGAAACGGCATTGCAGAGTATAACCTTATTGAATAATGAGGGAATATTGCCCTTGAAGTCGGGTACAAAAGCGGTAGTTTGTGGTCCCGCCGCTCATAATTTATCACTAATTAGCGGTGCTTGGACGCACAGTTGGTTGGGAAGAGATGAGGCATTGGCAAAAAATTATGGTTTGGGAAAAACGGTAGCCGATGCCTGTTCTGAATTTGGTCAAGGTATATCTTGGCTGTTTCCAGAAAAGCAAAATCCAATGAGTTTGAAATCCCTACAAGTCAGTAAATCCTTAACTAAGGACGTGAAAAAATCCGACGTTGTAGTAATTTGTTTAGGTGAAGAGCCGGGTACGGAAATACCAGGAAATACGGAGTCATTGGAATTGGATGGCGCCCAAAGAGATTATGTAATGAAAATAGCAGCCATGGGCAAAAAGATTGTTTTGGTTTGCTTTTTTAATCGTCCATTGATAATAACGGACCTGGATTCTGTAGTTCAGGCAGTAGTATATGCTTATTTGCCATCGGATTTTGGTCCGGAAGCATTAGCAAAGACCTTGGTTGGAATAAACAACCCGTCTGGAAAGTTGCCTTTTACCTATCCACGTAGTAGTGGAAGTGTGGTTCAACACGATAGAAAACATACCGAAGATTTTCATGTGGACTTCAGTACCAATGCATATCGTCCCTTGTATGATTTTGGTTATGGACTATCGTACACGCAATTCAGTCATTCACCACTCACGTTAAATGGTGAATTCAAAGGAGTTAACGATACGGTTTGGGCCGAATGGACAGTAACGAATACAGGGAAAATAGATGGATATGAGGTTGCTCAATTGTATTTCCGGGATGAGTTTGCGAGCATCACCCCATCGGTCATGCATTTAACTGGATTCAAGAAGGTTTGGATACCTGCGGGCAAGAGCGCGGTGATACGATTGCCGATTATTCCTAAAATGCTAAGTTTTGTTGCCGAAGATTTGAAGAGAACCACAGAAGCTGGAGATTTTTCATTTTGGACGAACAATCCGGCAATTCAAAGGAAGAAAATGAATACAACTTTCAAGTTTTAACGTAAAATTGTAAAGCTACAGCCATGATTAAGCTATTGGCTTAGCTTGTGATTAATTTTTTTGGAATACTCTTACGTAGTCAACCTCCATCGTTTGAGGAAATACGGTAGTGGCATCGGGATATCCCGGCCAATTACCACCAACGGCAACGTTAAATATAAAGAAGAATTTTTGATTGAACGGGTAGATCCCTCCAGTATTGGCAGGGGTAAGCGTGTGGAATTTTACATCGTCTACATACCATTCCACTAAGTTATTTTCCCATTTTAACGTGAAGACATGGTATGCATCGGAAAAGTTACCGGATGATAAACCGTAGGAAGCAGTGCGTTGGGTAGACGGAGGAGCAGCACCAAAGTGAGCGGTTCCGTGCACACGATTGGGTTGATGACCAATTAATTCCATGATGTCTAATTCCCCGCAAACGGGCCAACCTACCGAAGAAAAGTTAGCGCCCAGCATCCATAGGGCAGGCCAAATGCCTTGTCCTTTGGGTAATCGAGCTCTGATATCAATTCTTCCGAATTGAAATTCTCGTTTTCCTTGAGTTTTGATTCTGGCCGATGTGTAGTTATATCCACCCTGACTTTCCTTTCTTGCGGTGATAGTAAGTTTACCGTTGGCAACGGTGCAATTGGCATTACCCGATGTATAATACTGCCATTCGTTGTTGCCCCAGCCACCAGAGCCGTTTCCCACATCAAATCCCCAACTACTTAGGTCTAAGGTTTCTCCAGAGAATTCGTCTGCCCAAGCCAATTTGTAACCGGAATATGAGCTAGGTGTACTGTAACCATCGTTCAATGTTACGGCTTCAATACGAATGGTATCCGTAGCTTTGATATAGTCTGCCGCACTGGTATGAGCTTTAATGGTAACGAGGTAGTTCCCATCTTTGCCAAAGGTATAAGAAGCGATTCCAGTGGGGGTTTCTATAGCATTGTCTCCATTTAGATCGCTAAAAATGGCCGAGTAATAATTTGCATTATCGGCCTTCATCGTAACCGTTACTTTGCCTTTTGGAGAACTTGCATAATCAATTTTCCAAGTTAGGTTCTGTGGGAGTATCACTTGGTCAATGGGTTTCTCTTCGCAAGAATTCAATCCTACGAACAGAGAGATGCACAATAGAGGTAACACTAGGAATCGCTTTAATTTAAGCATGTATTATTTTTGTTTGATATCGTCTAAGTAAAAGGTACCCGCATTTGCCACATTCCACCCAGGGAACATTACCAATCGATTGAAGGTAGTAGATCCTGCATCACTGAAATCAATTGACACTTCAATCCATTGATTCGCTGCGGTTACATCGATGTCCTTTTCTACAAATTCTTTATCGTTGTTGCGGTTTTCTAATTTAATACGCATGGTACCTGTAGCGGGAGCATATACTTTCAAAGTAATAGTTTTACTGGTAGTAAAATTAAAATTATCGGTTATATCTACGTACAAACCTGCCCAAGTTTCGTTACCGTGCACCGTTTCTAATACTTTAGCACTGGTGTTGATGCCTCCTGAATGCGGGTTGTTAATAATGGCGTACGTGCTGTTGCCAAATGTAGTAAACTTAGGTTCTACAGATTCAAAATCTATAGGTAAGGTATAAGTAGGATCGTTGTTTCCACCGTTGTCAATAGGATAATCTTCTGGAACCAATCGAACGTACCATGCCAATTGACTGTTGGCAGCGTCGATATATCGCAAATAGATTTCGTTCTCACTCATTCGTACAACTTTGTAGGTATTCACTCCGGTATAATAACCGATAAATGATTTACCCGATACAGTTAACGTAGTATCTGTCCCTAAAGTTAATGTCCAGTTTTGATTCAATTGATCAGCAAAAGGAGCGGTGAAGTCGGTTTTGGGCGATGGAGTAGCACCTGGGAAATTGCTTTCTTGCTTGGTGTTAATGTAAACGTCTCCTTGAGTAAGTTGGTCAAATCCAAATCCTTTTAAACGGAAAACAAAGGCATCATTGTATAAACCAGTATTGGATTTATCATTTTTCTTTGCTGCCCACCACTCAGGAAAATCTCCTGCAGCTCCAGATGGATTCGGGCCTACTCCGAAATGCGCATCACGAGTTGAATCAATTACCCATTTCTTGTAACCTTTACCTGCAGTTCCTCCAGTTAAAATGGTGTATAAAGGGTTGTTCAATAAGGTTGCGTCGTCTTGATCAATGGTTATCGTTTGTGAAGAAGACGCACTACCGCCAGAGTTGAAAACCGTAAGCGTCACGGTATAGGTGCCCTTTAGCGGGAAGGTTCCTAGTACTGTTGGACCTTCAGCCTGAGTCCCATTACCAAAATCCCATTTAGCGATAAGACTTTTATTCTTAGCATTAAATTCGATGATGTTGGGATTATCCGGGGTTGCAGCATAGGTAAATTCTGCATCGGCAGCGGTTGGTGGAGTCCCTAAACTGGGTTCATCTTCGCAACTGGATAAAGCAAATATGCTTACAGCGCTAAAAAGTAATAGTTTTATAGATTTCATATTCAATTAATTAGGTTAACGGTTTCGATGATTTTTAGTTTTCTGAGTAGTAGTTATTAATAATTAGGATTTTGAGGCCATTTACCTCCAGCTAAATCTATTTCAATTTGGGGTAAGGGAAATACCTCATGCTTCCCTACAACAAATCCGGGTATAGAAATACTTGCTTGACCGGTGCGGACTAAATCGAAGAAGCGGTGACCTTCGCAAGCCAATTCAAAGCGTCTCTCTGTCCAAATATCGTTGATTAAGGAATTACCGCCATTGTTTAAAGCGGGTTGGCCTACTCTGTTTCTAACTTGGTTTAGGTACAATCGAGCTTTAGTTTCGTCAGGAGAAGCTTTTCGCGCATATGCTTCTGCTGCCATCAGTAAAACATCGGCATAACGAATTACTTTATAATTTACAGGACTGGTTAAATCATTATCGGGCAATCCAATTTCGCCTTGTTTTTTAATGTATTTATTGTTGTAATAACCGGTGTGCCCCCCAGCACCTTTGGCATAGGTGATATCTTGAGGGCGTGGTTGTTTGGCGATAAATGCATCAATATCCAAAATGGTAGCATCTCTACGGATATCCCCCGTAGCAAATGCATCGTACAAATTCTTTGTGGGTAAGTTGTAACTATTTCCGTCTCCATAAGTAGGTCCATTGTACTGACGAATACCTTGGAATCCTGGGCCAGCATTGCCTTCCAAACAAATTAAACAACCGTATCCACCGCCTTCGGATCCCGTATATTCTACATCAAATACCGTTTCTTTATGACCTTCATTCGCAACGGTAAATAATTGGTTATAACTGGAAATTAGTGAATATTGGTTTTGGTCGATAAGGGTTTGGAATGTCTGAGCAGATTCGTCAAATTTATCTTGATACAAGTACACTTTGCCCAATAGTGCTAAAGCAGCACCTTTGGTAATTCTTCCTTTTTCCGCTGCAGTCCAATCCAAATTAGCGATGGCGTAGCTTAGGTCGGTTTCAATTTGTTTGTAAACATCGGCTTTAGGTGTACGGCTAACGGTGGTTACTTCATCGGCCCCCAATCGTTTGTCAACAATCAATGGAACATCTCCAAAGAACTTTACCAATTCAAAGAAATAGAATGCTCTTAAGAATGAGGCTTGAGCGAGAATGTTGGCTTTACCGGTAAAGTCGATCTTGTTTTTGTTTTCCATAATGAAATTCACGCGAGTGATTCCGGCGTAATTCCAACGAAAAACATTTCGCAATTCTTGATTAACGGCAACATGACTCATATCGTCAATTTCGTGTAAGCCCCGGGTATCGTTTACGCTTTCACCGCCAGCTATGGTGTTATCGGAGGCAATTTCCCCAATCCAAACGGATAAAAATGATCCTTGCAGAAGATCATAAGCACCGGTTAAGGCACGTTGATAATCTACCGGAGTATTGAAAAAATTATCCGCATCTTGAGTATATGCAGGTTTAACGTCTAGGAATTTCTCGCAGCCAAACTGGGGAATTAGCAATAGAGCGCCAACGATCGAAGTTAAAATGGTCTTTTTCATGATTAGAAACGAAGTGAAAAGCCTAACATTACGGTTCTAGCTTGCGGATAGAAACCATTATCAATTCCAGCGCCCAAAGCGCCTCCTACTGAACCCAAATCGGGATCATAACCCATGTAGCGGGTGAGTGTATACAAGTTATTGGCCGATAAATAAATTCGTAAACCGGTCATTTTCATTTTTTGAAGTGTCTTGCCTTTGAGTGTATAACCAATTTGTAGATTTCTCAATCGCAAGAACGATCCATCTTCCACGTAATAATCTGAAAACACGTTATTTCGGTTTAAAGATGTAGTAAGTCTTGGATGATCGTTGGTGCTGTTAGGGCCTGTCCACCGGTTGATTGTGTACGCCAATTGATTGGCATAAGGCTGTTGTCGTTCGTAGTTTCTTACGATTTTTTGTCCGATAGCTGCGTACAATTGCATGGAGATATCCCATCCTTTACGCGATAAACTAATATTGTAACCGGCAGTGAACTTAGGCAAGGGAGAACCTAAGAATTTTTTATCGGTATCATCGGAAAAACTGATAACTCCATCACCGTTTTGGTCTACAAATTTCAGGTCGCCAGGTTTTGCGCCTAATTGTTTTACGGGGGATTGGTCGATTTCCGCTTGGGTTTGGAATACTCCATCCGTCTCGTAACCCATGAAGTAGCCAATTGGTTGACCTTTTTGGAATCGAGATGCTACACCACCACCCACGCCGAAAGCGGCACCAGGGATAAAGTCAACTCCTTCCGGGGTGCTTAACACGATGTTTTTAAGATAGGCTGCATTTAGTCCCATGGCCAAATTCCAACGTTTTTTCAATGAACCTTGGTATTGAATATCCAATTCTACTCCTGAGTTGGAAACATCCCCTGCATTGATAATGGGCGGATAGCTTCCAGGTCCTGCAGTACCTAACAATCCAGAAACTTCGGGTTGGAAGAGTAAGTCTTTGGTTCGTTTGATGAAATAGTTAAACGTTGTTGTTATGTGCTTGCCGATGCTTAAATCGGTTCCAACATTGAATTGCGAGGTTGATTCCCATTTTAAATCTGGGTTACTAGCTCTGCCGATAGCTACTCCTTTTACGATGATGTCGTTGAAAACATAATCGCCTTCACCGTTTAACAATCCTCTGTAGGCGAAATTCTCGATTTGATCGTTTCCACTAACCCCGTAGCTAAGTCGGATTTTTGCCGTGCGCATCCATTCGATATTATAAAAATCTTCATCGGATAGCATCCACGAACCGGACAGGGTGGGGAACCAACCCCAACGGGAGTTAGGTCCGAATTTGCTTGATCCGTCTCTACGAATAATACCGGATAAGAAATATTTATTACGAATGCTGTATTCTCCGCGAACAAAACCGGAAAGCAAGCGCTCCATGAATTCCCATGAGTAGACGTTATTGAGGTAACCGCCGGGTGCTAAATTGGCAGATATATCGGCAAAATCTAAGGAGTTATTGGGGATGTTATATGCGGTTCCACCTAAGTAACTGCCTCTGCGTTGAAAGACAGAAATACCGGCTGTAGTTTTAAGTTTACGACCGCCTTTGAAATCTTTGGTATGGTTTAAAAACGATTCGAAGTTTAAATCGCCGAATGTGGCCCTGCCTTCGGAAACCGAAGCACCGCGATCAATGGTAGTACCGGGAGCAATTTCAACGGTACTAGGATCTAAATTTTCATTTATTGCTGTATTCTGCGCCTTGCCTGGACCAAACCAAACTAAAGGAGAAAACGCTTTATTATCTACCAAGGCAAAATTGTAATTAAAGCGGTTGGTAAAGGTTAAATTCTTGGTTAGTTCGCCGGATAATTCTTGTTTACCCACGAATTTATTCACCCAAGCCCAATTGTAGGTATTATCAATTTGGGCAAAGGGATTAATGATGTCACTTACTTCCTCTAAGTAGGTGTATTTTCCGTTGGATCCTTTTATTGGATCGGTTGGAAAAGCGTTAATAGTATTGTATAATACACTGCCAATGCCGTTTTCGGGCAGAGCAGATCTTTTTTCATTGGTATACAGAAATACACTGCTGTATTTCCATTTATCGGATAATCGTGTATCGAAATTCACGCGACCATTTAATCGATTAAAGTTGGCTTTTTGTAAACCTACGATACCTTGTTGATCGAAAATACTACCTCCAATGGAGTAGGTAGATTTATCATTTCCACCGTTTACAGAAACGTTTAATTGGTGAACAGGAGCTAATTTAAAAAGAGAATCTTGCCAGTTAGTTCCTTCACCCAAAGATGTGTTTTTAAACGGTAGACTTTCTCCGCCTGCCGCAAACATTTCATTTTTCAATACCGCATATTCACGAGCATTCAAGAGATCTAATTTTTTTGCCGTTTGTTGCAATCCCTGAAAGCCTGAGATTTCCCATTTTGGGGCACTTTTTAGGGTTCCTTTTTTTGTTTCGATGATGATTACACCGTTGGCGGCGCGCACACCATAAATTCCCGCAGTGGCATCTTTTAGTACGTTAATGGATGCAATATCATTAGGACTCAACGCATTCAAACCATCACTATCATACACAACTCCATCAACCAAAATTAGGGGGTCATTGTCTCCAAAAGTACTCAATCCACGAATTCTAATGCTGGCAGTACCGCCGGGAGATCCGGAATTGGTGCTTACCACAACCCCAGGGATTTGGCCTTGTAGGGCTTGGTCCATGCGGGGAATATTTAATTTTTCGAGGGACTGACCTTTCAGGGAGGAGTTAGCACCAGTAAATTCCTTTTTGGATGCTTTTCCGTACCCTATGATAACCACTTCGTCCATTTTATCGGATTCTGAACTGTCCGTTGCCGTAGTTTGAGCGAAGACTGGCAGGCTTAACGAAAAACTCAGTACGATTGAATATTTTTTGATTGAAATCATTTGTATTTTTTGTAATTAATGCGTTAAAAAAAGGGGGTGAAATCACCCCCCTTTAGTTCAAACCTATTCAAACAATTATTGCTTGATGAATCGACCAATAACTGTCCCTTTATTCGTTTCAACAGATACCATATATGTACCTATTGCTAAGCTAGAAATATCAATACTTGCTGCAGTTGCGGTAGTATTAATACATGCTTTTCCATCCATGCTGCTAATAACCACTTTATTTCCTTCGGTGATATTAGAAATCCACAAGGTGTTGTTGGCAGGATTAGGATATACATTTACCGAAGCTTTAGCAAACTTCGAAGTAGAAGCCGGTTGAGCACGTAAGAAACGGAAGTGCCAGTAAGCTGGAGTTCCATCAGCCGTTTTAATTGCGATGTCTGCAATCATAG
>JACCDL011488573.1_pt1 | contig 17759 bp, 20 predicted proteins | sample 7441931 | NCBI WGS metagenome assembly JACCDL01 (sample SAMN15323437, study PRJNA562643) | freshwater metagenome | isolation source: river surface water | place: USA:Blue River Watershed | collected 2017-08-16 | reverse complement strand
CAACAGATTTAATGGAAAAATTAATTCAAAATGGTAAAAAAGTTATTTCTTATCCACATTTTGGATACTGGCTCGATATTGGGAATCCTCAAGATTATGAAAAAGCGCAACTTGATTTGAAAAATATAAAATTTTGATAAAGACACTAATTGTAATACCAGCTAGGAAAGGTTCTAAGGGGTTGCCTGGAAAAAATACTAAACTCTTAGGTAAAAAACCATTAATTGTACATACTATAGAATTTGCTAAAAAAATCAAACAAAGAAATGATATAATATGTATTAGTACTAATGATGATAAGGTTATACATATCGCAAAAAATTTCAAAAATATTTCGATAATCATACGACCAGAAGAGTTAGCTACAGATACTATTGGAATGAACGATGTTTTACTTCATGTTATAGAATCTTTTGAGGAAAAAAAAATTAAATTTGATAGAGTTTTGCTTTTGCAACCTACATCGCCTTTAAGAATTATTGAAGATTATAAAAATATTTGTAAGACATTCGATATGGGTGCTGATCTTGCTGTAAGTGTAAAACTATCAAAAGCAAATCCATATTTTAATCTTTTTGAAGAGGATATTAGTGGTTATTTGAAAAAATGTAAAAAACAGGCCTTTGCAACTAGGCAACTTTGCCCTAAAATATATGAGTATAATGGGTCAATGTATTTAGCAGACTTAATTGCTCTCAAAAAATACGGTTTACATGGTATGAAAAAAATTCGAAACATGGTTATGCCTGAAGAAAGGAGTGTAGATATTGATAATATGAAAGACTGGGTACTTGCAGCTTTTTATTATAAAAAATTTAAATAATAATTTTAAAAGTACTTTTATGAAAATTGCAAATAGAATAGCAGACGAAAAAATTTATGATGATTCTAGGTATTATGATAAACCTAAAGAGTATTTTAAATTAATTGAGAAGACAATCAAAAAAAATAAACTAATTTCATCCAATGATTCTGGGAAAACAATAATGGATATTGGTTGTGCAAATGGAGCTCTATTATCTTATTTGGGAAAAACATCTTCTAATACTGATCTTATTGGATTCGAACCGGTTACTTCACTTGTTAAATTAGGTAAAAAATTAGATAGAAGAATAAAATTCATCAATAAAGGACTTTTTGACATAACGACTGGTGATCTTAAAGTGAAGGGAGACATTGTTATGGCAACAGGTGTTCTTGGTATTTTTAGTGATCCATCATTATTTGTTAAAAAACTTTTATCATTAGTGAATGAGTCTGGAAAAATTTTTGTGTTCTCTCCGTTTAACGAAGAGCCAATCGATGTTATCCTGAAATATCGATATAGTGGAAATAAGATTTGGGAAGTGGGTCATAATCTTTTCAGCATGAAAACAATGGAAACGATCGCTGTGCAAAACAAACTTTCTTATAAGTGGGTTGACTTTAAAATGAAAATAAAGATTCCGAAATCTGATGACCCGATGCGTTCCTGGACAGAATCTTTCCGTGGAGACCCTAACCATATAATTTATGGTACGAATATGTTTTCAACTATGAAATTGTTAATCTTAACCAAGACTGACGCGAAGTGATCAGAGTTATTCCACGTTTAGATATTAAAGGTCCCAACCTGGTAAAAGGTATTCATCTCGAAGGATTAAGGGTGTTGGGTACACCTGAAAATTTTGCACGATATTATTACGAGAATGGCGCAGATGAACTGATCTTTCAGGACGTGGTTGCTAGCCTGTATGATCGTAACAGCCTGCATGATATCATATCGCGAACAGCAAAAAATATGTTTATTCCGCTTACAGTTGGTGGAGGATTGAGAACGATCAAAGACGTTAAACAAGTGCTGCGTGCCGGTGCGGATAAAGTAAGCCTGAATACTGCGGTTATCCGTAACCCCGAATTTATAAAAGAGGCGAGTCTTCAATTCGGATCGTCTACCATTGTGGTAGCTATTGAAGCCATCAAACAGCAGAACGGGCAATATCTTGCTTTTATAGATAATGGCAGAGAAGAAACCGGAGTTGAGGTGGTTGGATGGGCAAAGACAGTAGAAGAATTGGGTGCCGGTGAAATTGTGATCACTTCAGTTGATAGAGATGGTACAGGTGAAGGGTTTGATATAGAACTGATCAAAAAAATTGCCGATGCTGTTTCAATTCCGATCATTGCCCATGGTGGAGCAAGTAGTTTGTCTAATCTCTGGAATGCAGTAACAGAAGGAGGGGCAGATGGACTTGCCATTGCTTCCGTACTTCATTACGGGGCAATGAGTAAAATGCAGCCGGTTGATATGGAAAAAAATCAATCAGAAGGGAATATGTCTTTCATAACTAGTGGTAAACTTTTCGAAAAGATCAAACCCGTTACGATTGCAGAAATAAAAAAATACCTGAATACAGATAACATATCCTGCAGGCCTATTTAACCTGATTATACATGAGTAAAAAAGTTGCAATTGTTGACTACGGATTAGGAAACCTGTTCAGCATTAACCAGGCATGCGAACATGTAGGTCTCAATCCTGTTATAACTGCCGACAAAAAAATTATTGCATGTGCAGATGCTTTGATATTACCTGGGGTAGGGGCATTTGGCCATGCTATGAACAGTTTGAAAAGTGATGGCCTGATCGAATCATTACTTGACTTTGCAAAAACTGGTAAACAATTTCTTGGCATCTGTCTTGGAATGCAACTGTTGTTTAGCGAAAGCGAAGAATTTGGCGCAAACAAAGGATTGGGGTTAGTTGATGGCAAAATTGTAAGGTTTCCTTCAAAAGATAACCATGGGCAAAATAACCGTGTACCACAGATTCAGTGGAACCATATTTATAAAGGCTATCCTGGAAACTGGGAAAGATCTCTTTTTAAAAATACGAATGATGGTGAGTATATGTATTTTGTACATTCTTATTATTCCCAACCAGTTAATGAAAAGGAGATTCTTACTTATTCAGAATATGGCGGGGTAAAATATGCATCGGCAGTAATTAAAGATAATATTACTGGAATTCAATATCATCCGGAGAAAAGCGCTAAACCGGGATTAAACGTTTATGCAACCTGGGCTAGTCTTATATAATATAAAACAAAAAAAATGTCACAAGAGAAAAAAATCGAAACAAAGTACGGTTTGCCTGCAGAAGTAAAATTTTGTTCCAATTGCCTGATGAGTAATCAAAGGCCAGTTTCTGCTACGGAATTTAAACATAATATCTCGAGTAAGAAACTTACCATGGCATTTGATGAAAATGGTGTTTGTGATGCATGCCGTGCGAATGAACAAAAAGATAGTATTGATTGGGCAAAACGGGAAGAACAGTTGTTGCAGCTCCTTGATAAGCACAGAAGTAAAGATGGTTCTTACGATTGTCTTGTGCCTGGTAGTGGAGGGAAAGACAGCGCTTATCAGGCACATGTATTAAAGTACAAATACGGGATGAATCCTTTGACATATACATGGCCCCCCATACTTTATACTGATTATGGACATAATAATTGGCGTAATTGGATTGAAATTGGCGGTTTTGACAATGTAACTTTCAAGCCTAATGGGAGAGTTATGAAAAAACTAACAAAACTTGCCATTGAAAACATATTTCACCCATTTCAAACATTCTTTTTTGGGCAAAAAAACCTTGCGCCAAAAATCGCCGCCCAGATGAATATCCCTTTGATATTTTACGGTGAGAATGAAGCAGAATATGGAAATCCAATAGCAGATAATGAGACCTCATTACGTGAAAAATCTATTTTTGCTGCGGATAATCTCAATGAAATTTATTTAGGAGGTGTTTCCGTGAAAGAATTGCAGGAAAGGCATGGGTTAAGCATAGCAGACTTAAAACTGTTTTTGCCAGCAACAATTGATGAAATCAATAAGTCAAAAATTGAAGTTCATTATCTGGGATATTATCTCCGTTGGACACCACAGGAAGTCTATTATTATGCAGTCGAAAATACAGGATTCAAGGCAAGACCATTCAGAACACAGGGAACTTATAGTAAATACAATAGTATCGATGATAAAATAGATGATCTACATTTCTATACAACTTTTATAAAATTTGGTATTGGTAGAACTACCTACGATGGTTCGCAAGAGATCAGAAACAAACATATCACACGTGATGAGGGATTGGCTTTGGTTAAGAAATTTGATGGAGAATTTCCTGACCGTTATTTTAATGAGATTATGGATTTTTTAGACATTGACCCGGATTATTTTAAAAATGAACTAGCCGACAGATTTCGTTCACCACATTTATGGGGTAAAAATGAAAAAGGCGAGTGGCAGTTGAGACATAATGTGTGGAAAGGAGGGTTAGAGGATTAGAAAGAAAATAAGACATTTCACAACACAAGAATGGCATTTAAAAAAATAATAAGGGTTTTTCTATTTATATATCAAACTAAAAAAGTTTGGAGAAAACCTAAAAGCGCAAAAGTTGTAATATATGACCGGTCTGGCTCAGAGGCAATAATTAAGTATTTAAAAGACGGGATTACTCATGTTTTAGATACTCGCGGAGAAAGCATTAATATTTTTATCTTGTTAAAAACCATTTTCTCTGGTTCGATCTCGATGTCCACATATTTTGAGATGTATATAAAATTTGTTAACCCAGATGTCATTATTACTTTTGTTGACAATAATCCTAGATTTTATACTTTAAATCACATAAATCCAAACTTGAAAACTGTTTTTATTCAAAATGGATATAGAGGTGAGTTTACGGATGTTTTCGAATTATTAGAATGTGATCGAGAATCTAATTTTGATTATAACGTAGATTACATGTTTGTATTTGGAAAAGCAATTGCTGATAAGTACAAGCAATATATAAAAGGTAATACAATTATAATAGGGTCTTTTTTAAATAATGAAGCAGTTGTACCGATTCAACAAAAAAATAAATCCGTTTTGTTCATTTCTCAATATAGAAAACCTTCTGTTGATTTATCTGAACCAATGATGTATAGGTATGGTAATCCAATTACCTATGATGATTTTTTTTATCCTGAAAAATGGATCCTCCCATTATTATTTAAGTATTGTGACTCAAATGAACTAAAATTGACTGTACTAGGTAATTCATTGGTGGATCAGGAAAAGGAAAGAAGTTACTTTACCAAATTGATCGGACCCCAAAAATGGTGGTTTATTCCAAGAGAAATTGGCGTTAGTAATTATTCTTTTTTAGATAAATTTGGAATTATAGTTTTTATTGATTCTACTATGGGATATGAGGCTCTTGCTAGGGGATATAAAACAGTCGCATTTTCATTGCGTGGGAAAATATTGCAAACTAAAGGGCATAATTTTGGTTGGCCCTTAGATCTCTCTGATAACGGACCTTTTTGGTCAAATACAGAAAGTGTTGAAGAATTCCATAGGGTATTAAATTTTATAAAAAATGTAAGTGATAATGAATGGAGTCGACTTATAGAAAAGTATGTTAATTCGTTAATTACAATAGATCCAGAAAATGATAAATTCAAAACGGTAATGAAACAACTAAATATTTATAAATTATGTTAAATAATAAATCTATACTGATAACTGGTGGTACTGGTTCTTTGGGTAAGGCATTGACAAAAACGATTTTAAATAAATGGCCAGATGTTAAAAGACTTGTAATCTATTCTAGAGATGAACAGAAACAGTTCCAAATGGAACAAGAATTTCCAGAAAAAAAATATAGTGCTATTAGATATTTTATAGGAGATGTTAGAGATTATGAAAGACTTCAACGAGCATTATCTGGAATTGATTATGTAATTCATGCAGCGGCTATGAAGCATGTACATATCGCCGAATATAACCCAGATGAATGTGTTAAAACAAATATAGGAGGTGCTGAAAATGTTATTAGGGCCTCATTAATTAATAATGTATCTAAAGTGGTTGCCTTATCTACAGATAAGGCATGTGCACCTATTAATTTATATGGTGCTACAAAGTTAACTTCCGATAAATTATTTATTGCTGCAAATAATATAAAAGGTTCAAGAGAAATTTCTTTTTCAGTAGTTAGATATGGAAATGTTATGGGATCGAATGGCTCTGTAATACCATTCTTTATGGCAAAAAAGAAAAATGGCATCTTGCCAATTACAGATCCAAATATGACACGTTTTAATATTTCTTTAGATGGAGGAGTTGAAATGGTATTACATGCATTAGAAAATGCATGGGGTGGAGAATTGTTTGTGCCAAAAATTCCATCATATCATATTACTGATATTGCAGAAGCAATTGGACCTGAGTGTAAAAAAGAGATAATAGGTATAAGACCAGGAGAAAAGATTCATGAAGAAATGATTACACCAAGCGATTCATTTAATACATACGATCTGGGAAAATATTATGTTATTTTACCTTCTGTACCTAATTGGGATTTAAACACTTTTATAACTAAGTTCAGTGCAAAAAAAGTTCCTAACGGGTTTAGTTATAATTCTGGAGATAATACAGAATGGGAAACAGTAGATTCATTGAAGCGTTTGATAAAAGAACACTTATACCCTGATTTTCTTTAAAAATTGTTAATAATGAATAAATCTATTATACCTTATGGCAAGCAACAAATTTCTCAAGAAGATATTGACGCTGTTGTTAATGTGTTACAATCAGACTTTTTAACTCAAGGCCCAACAATTTTGGAATTTGAAAAAGAATTTTCCAAGTATATTGGAAGTAAATTTGCAATAGCTGTTTCAAATGGAACTGCTGCATTACACTTGGCAGCACTTGCTTTAAATGTAAAAAAAGGTGATAAAGTAATTACAACTCCAATAACATTTGCTGCATCAGCTAATTGTATTCGATATTGTGATGGTGATGTTGTTTTTGTAGATATAGATCCTGAAACTTATCTTATTGATTTAAAAAAAGTCGAAGAACTTTTATTAAAACATCCAAGAGGGACATTTAAGGGTATAATACCTGTAGATTTTGCAGGAAGAGCTGTAGATTTAGAAAAACTTAAAGTCTTAGCTAATAAATTTAACCTATGGATCATTGAAGACGCATGTCATGCACCTGGAGGGTATTTTACAGATTCAAAAGGGATTAAACAAAATTGTGGTAATGGTATTTTTGCAGATTTATCAATATTTTCGTTTCATCCTGTAAAACATATTGCAACTGGTGAAGGAGGTATGATTACTACAAATAATGAAGATATATACAAGAAACTGTTAGAGTTGAGAACTCACGGAATAACAAAAAATCCAGATTTCTTTGAAAATAGTAAAGACTTTGCAAATGCAATTACAGGAGAAAATAATTATCCAGGATGGTATATGGAAATGCAAAATCTTGGTTATAATTATAGAATAACAGATTTTCAAGCAGCACTTGGGTTATCTCAATTAAAGAGGGCAAACTTTGGTATTGAAAGGAGAAGACAGATAGCAAAAAAATATTTTGATGCCTTTAATGGTCAAAAATTTATATATGGACAATCTGGATATTCAAAAAATCATGCTTATCATTTGTATGTATTGGAAATTCATAATCGCCTAGGTTTATATGAATATCTAAAACAAAATAATATTTATACTCAAGTTCACTATATACCTTGTCATCTAATGCCTTATTATAAGAATCTCGGAAATAAAGAAGGAGACTATTACAATGCAGAACTGTATTATAAAAATTGTTTAAGTATTCCAATGTATCCTTCAATGTCTGATGAAGATGTTGATTTGGTAATAAAAACAATCAAATCATTTTATGCATAATCTTGCAATTATTCCTGCTAGAGGTGGTAGTAAAAGAATTCCCAGAAAAAATATTAAAAATTTTCTTGGAATTCCAATTATAGCATATTCAATCAATATCGCATTTGAATCTAAGTTATTCGATGAAGTAATGGTTTCTACTGATGATTCTGAGATTGCTGAAATTGCAATAAAGTACGGAGCCAAAGTTCCATTTATTAGAAGTGCAGAAAATTCAAGTGACTATTCTACTACAATTGAAGTAATTACTGAAGTAATAGAAAATTATAAGAACAAAAACCAAAAATTTGATCGCATTTGTTGTATTTATCCTTGTGCGCCTCTTTGTAAAGCTGATTATTTATTAGAATCTTATAATAAACTGGTAAAATATAATTTTGATACTGTTTTTCCAGTTATCAAATATTCCACTCCAATACAGAGAGCGTTTAGAAAAACAATAAATGATCAAATTATAATAATTAATTCAGAATATGAAAATTCAAGAACCCAAGATTTAGAAGTATCATATTTTGACGCTGGCCAATTTTATTGGTTTCAAAATCCTCAAATTTTGAAAAATAAAAAAATATACACAAAAAATTCCGGATTTATAGTATTAGATGAATTACATGCTCAAGATATTGATAACAATATAGATTGGGAATTAGCACAATTAAAATATAAATTAATAAATAAAAATGAAAATTAAATATTGTAAAAAATGTTTATTTCCAGAGACAAAACCTGATTTAGCTTTTAATGAAGAGGGAGTTTGCTCTGCATGCACAGCTGCAGAAAATAAAAATAAAGGCATTGATTGGAAAGCTAGAGAAGAAGAATTCTATAAAATAATCGATCATTTTAGATTACCAAAGGGCCAAATTGGTTATGATTGCTTAATACCAGTTAGCGGGGGAAAGGATAGTACATATCAAGCTTTTTTTATGAAAGAAGTTTGTGGTCTTAATCCGTTATGTGTTTGTTTTGAGACAACTAATCTTACAGAATTAGGCCAAAGAAATATTGATAATATTTCAAAAATGGGAATCGATTTAATTTATTTCAAAAAAAACTACGATGTTTATAAAAAAATGGTTGTTGAAAGTTTTAAGAGAGTGGGAGATGAGATGTGGCCCAATCATATTGGTATCTTTACAGTACCAGTAATTTTTGCTGTAAAATTTAATATACCTCTAATTATTTGGGGTGAGAATCCGCAACAAGAATATGGTGGACCAAATTTAGAATCGATCAAAAATAATGTATTAAACAGAAAGTGGTTAGAAGAATTTGGTGGATTATTAGGTAATAGAATTCAAGATATGATTGGTGTTGATGGTATAACGGAAAAACAATTAACACCATATTTTTATCCTTCTGATGATGAGATTGAAAAAGTTGGTGTTACTGGATTATTTCTAGGCTCTTATTTTTTTTGGGATGCGAGGAAACAACTAGAGGTAGTAAAAAAGTACGGCTTCTCGGTTAAGGAAGATGGACCAGTTGAAGGAACTTACACTAATTATGAGAATTTAGATGAAAAAATGCATGGACTACATGATTATCTAAAATATGTTAAATATGGTTTTGGAAGAACAACTGATCATGCTTGTATTGATATAAGAAATAATAGATTAAGTAGAGAAGAGGGAGTGAATTTAGTAAAATTACATGAAGGAAAATATCCAAAAATTTCCATTGATGCATTTATTGAATACTCTGGTTTGACAAAAGAGGAAATTGATGGAATAATTGATTCTTATACTAATCCTTTATTATTCTTACAAGACGACATGGGTAATTTCATAAAAGATCAAGATGGTAATTTGATTAAAAATTTTGAAATTGAATAAACATATGAATGTTGCAATTATTAATTATGGTATGGGTAATGTTGCATCCGTAGAAAAAGCTGTTAAATTTATAGGATTAATACCAATTATAACTTCTGATCCAAAAGAAATCGAAAAGGCATCTTATATAATTTTACCAGGAGTTGGTGCTTTTGCTCAAGGTATGGAGAACTTGAAAAAACTGGGACTTGTTGACATATTAAACAAAGAGGTATTAACTAATAAAAAACCGTTTTTAGGAATATGTTTAGGTATGCAATTGATTGCAACCAAAGGTTATGAACCATATGAAACAAATGGATTAAATTGGATTAATGGTGAAATTTTAAAAATAAATGAACCTGACAAATCAATACCTCATTTAGGCTGGAATGATATAAAAACAAAAAATTCAAGTTTTGTTAATGATTTTCAAAATAAGGATTTTTATTTTATTCATAGTTTTCATTTTAAAGCTAATAATAGTGAGGACATAGTTGGAACAGTAAATTATGGACATGATTATGTTGCAGTTATTCAAAAAGACAACATTTTTGCAACTCAATTTCACCCAGAGAAAAGCCAAAATAGTGGACTTGAATTGTTAAAAAGTTTTTTCAAAAATTATGCTTAAAACTAGAATAATTCCAGTTTTGACTTTTAATGGTTTTGCTTTGGTTAAAACCAAACAATTTTCTAATCCTAGAATGGTTGGAAATCCTGTACAAGCTGCTAGAGTTTACAATGCAAGAGGGGTAGATGAATTAATTTTTATAGATATTTTTGCATCCAAACAAAATAGAAAAATTAATTTAAGAGTTGTTAAAGAAGTACTAAAAGAATGTTTTATGCCAGTTGGTATTGGAGGTGGAATAAGTACGCTTGATGACATTAACGATTTATTACAAATTGGTGCTGATAAAGTTGTTATTAAAAAAATAGCATTAATTAAACCGGATTTTATTAATGCTGCTGCTAATTTTTTTGGATCACAATGTATAAGTGTATCAATAGATGTAATTAAAAAGAATAATGAATATCATATTTTTAATGAATTTGGCATAGAAAAAACAATGACTGAATACATACAAATAGTTCAGAATTTAGGTGCAGGTGAAATTATTTTAAACAATGTAGATAATGATGGTATGATGAATGGTTTCGATTATCATTTATTTAATAAAGCAAGTGAGGTATCTACAATACCTATTGTATATGTTGGTGGCGGAGGCAATTTAGAACACTATAAAAACTTATTTGAAAATACAAATTGTAATGCTATTGCATCAGGTAGTATATTTCATTTTACCCAGTATACGCCATTAGATATAAAAAATACTTTAAATAGATTAGGAAAACCAGTAAGAATTTGATAAATAAATTTAAAATATTGTCAAAAGACATATACGAATACAATGAATTTTCAATAGTTCCTTTAAGATTTGAAGATAGATACCTAATAATGAATTGGCGAAATGAACAAATGTATCATTTGCGTCAAAGTGATATATTAACAATTGAAAAACAAGACAAGTATTTCAAAGAAGTTATTAGTAAAAATTTTGAAGAAGATAAACCTAGTCAAATATTATTTTCATTTTTATACAATAATGAATGTATTGGTTATGGCGGACTTGTTCATATTAATTGGACAGATCAAAATGCGGAAATCTCTTTTCTAATAAATACCAAATTGGAAAAAAAATATTTTGAAAATTATTGGACAATTTATTTAAATCTTATTGAAATGGTAGCATTCGAAGATCTTAAACTACATAAAATATTTACTTATGCATATGATATTAGACCAAAATTATTCGAAGTTTTAGAAAGGAATCATTATATAAATGAAGCAACATTAAAAGAACACACTATTATCAATGAACAGTATTTTGATGTTTTAATTCATTCTAAAATAAATGGAACAAATATTAATTAGAAAAGCAGTAATTGAAGATTCAATAACCTATTTTAATTGGGTCAATGATCCTATGGTTAGAGAGCAATCTTATAATTCAGAAATTATTTCTTGGATAGATCACAAAAAGTGGTTTAATGATAAAATATTAGATCCGAACTTTCATTTTTATATTTTCCAAAATAGTAAAGATGAAAAAATTGGACAAATTAGGTTACAAAAAATTGACAATGAAAACTATTTGATTGGAGTATCAATTGCTGCTGAACATAGAGGGAAAGGATATGGGTCGAGAATTTTAAAAATGGGTTGTAACGAATTTTTAACTCAAAACCCAAGTATAATCTTAAATGCCTATATAAAAGAAGCTAATAATTCCTCATTATCTATTTTTGAAAAAGCAGGTTTTTATTTCAAAAATAAATTGTATTATAATAATTTTAAAAGTTTTCACTATATTTTATGCAAATAAGTAATTTCGAAATTAACGATAAATCCAAAGTTTTTATCATAGCTGAATTGTCTGCAAACCACAATGGAAGCATAGAAACTGCAATTGAAACAATAAAGGCTGCAAAAAGAGCAGGTGCTGATTGTATTAAATTACAAACTTATACAGCAGATACGATAACCATTAATTGTGAAAAAGACGATTTTATTATTAAAGACACAATTTGGGGAGGCAGAAAACTATACGATCTTTACAAGGAGGCTTTTACTCCATGGGAATGGCATGAAACACTTTTTGAAGTTGCAAAAAAAGAAAATTTAATTTGTTTTTCATCACCTTTTGACAAAACTGCAGTAGATTTTCTAGAAAAATTAAATACTCCTGCATATAAAATAGCATCTTTTGAAATAACAGATATACCATTAATTGAATATGTTGCATCTAAAGGTAAACCAATTATTATTTCAACTGGTATAGCAGAATTAGAAGATATTAAGCTTGCAATTGAAACTTGTAGAAATATAGGAAATAATCAAATTGCATTATTAAAATGTACATCAAGTTATCCTGCACCTATTGAGGAAGCAAATTTGAGAATGATTAGAGATTTTTCAGATCAATTTAATGTTATTACAGGTTTATCTGACCATACAATGGGATCAATTGTTCCAATTGTAGCTACAGCATTTGGGGCTAAAATTATTGAAAAACATTTTATTTTAGATCGCAGTATTGGGGGTCCAGATGCTTCATTTTCAATGAATGAACAAGAATTTACTCAAATGGTACAAATGGTAAGGGATGCAGAAAAAGCTACAGGACAGGTTAATTATAATTTAACTGAAAAGCAAATAAAAGGAAAAGATTTTTCAAGATCATTATACATTATTGAGGATGTAAATTATGGGGATATAATAACTGAAAAGAATGTTAAATCAATAAGACCTGGATTCGGTTTACACCCAAAGTATTTAAAAGATATTCTTGGAAAAAAATTTAATTCCAGTTTTGAAAAGGGCGAAAGATTAACTTTTGATAAAATTAAATAATTATTAAATGAAAACAGTTGCTACCATTGAAGCTCGTATGACTTCTAGTAGACTTCCAGGTAAAGTATTAATGAGTGCAAGTGAAAAACCAATGTTACTTCATTTAGTAGATAGATTAAAAACAGTACCATCTTTAGATGATATTGTTATTGCAACAACAATAAACCCAGCTGACAATGCAATAGTTGATTTTGCAAGAGAACATTCAATTAATTTTTATAGAGGTAGCGAAAATGATGTAATGTCTAGAGTAATAGAATCGGCAGAAAAATATAAAGCTGACGTTATAGTTGAAATTACTGGCGATTGTCCAATTATTGATCCCCAAATTATTGAACAAACCATTCAAATGTTTAAAGTTCATAATGCAGATTATGTTAGTAATGCTCATATTAGAGGTTATCCAATAGGAATGGACACCCAAGTTTTTTTAACAGAAACACTTAAAAAATCTGCCGCAATGACAAATGACTTACTAGACCGAGAGCATGTTACGTTACACATTAGAAATAATCCTCAAATATTTTCTCACATACACTTAGTTCCTCCACCTGAATTATATTGGCCTGATTTAGGCTTAACACTTGATGAATTATCAGATTTTGAATTATTGAAGATTATAATTGAATACTTTTATGAAGATAATCCATTTTTTTCTTGCCTAGATGTTGTTAAATTATTAAAAAGTAGACCAGATTTATTGAATTTAAATAATTTAGTGATTAGAAAAGGTGATAATTAATTATGATTGCTGTAATTAGTCATGACGCAGGAGGAGCACAGGTATTAAGTAGCTGGATTTTGAACCAGTCAGAACCATTTTGTTTAGTTGTTGATGGTCCAGCTATTGAAATTTTTAAAAACAAATTAAGTTCATTCAAGAATATTGATTTAAATACAGCTATAAATAAATGCGATTGGGTATTATGTGGAACTAGTTGGCAATCTGATCTTGAAATTAATGCGATAAAATTAGCGAAAAAACATGGAAAAAAAACAGTGTCACTTCTTGATCACTGGGTATGTTATAAAGAGAGGTTCATTCGTAACTCAGAACAAGTATTTCCTGATGAAATATGGGTAAGTGATTCTTACGCAAAAAAAATTGCAATAAACACTTTTCCAGGAATTAAAATTATTGAAAATAAGAATTATTATTTAGAAGATTTAAAAAAAACATTACAATTAAAAAAGAGTAGTGATTCAAAATCTAGACCTAAGGGAAAAACTGTATTATATATATGTGAACCCTTAAGTGAACAAGCATTAAAACAGTATGGAGACAAAAAATATTGGGGTTATACAGAATATGAAGCGTTAGAATTTTTTCTTGAACATATAAAAATAGTTGATAAAGATATAATTAAAATTATTTTGAGATTACACCCAGCTGAAACTGAAGGGAAATATGATGATATTATTAGCAGATACCCCATATTAATTGAGCTTGGAACAAATAGCTTATCAACTGAAATAACAGAAAGTGATATTATAATAGGATGTGAGTCTATGGCTATGGTTGTTGGATTAATTGCTGGTAAAAGGGTAATAAGTTGTATACCACCTGGAGGTAAGCCGTCTGAATTACCACATAAAGAAATTGAGAAATTGACAACACTTTTAGATAACTTTTCTTTTGCAAAAAATGCCGTATAGCTGCCTTTTAGTTGGACTTGGTCAGATTAGTATGGGGTATGATATGTCTCTAGATGCTGAGTTTGAAATTTATACACATGCACGTGCAATTTCTATACATCCAGAATTCGAGCTTGTTGGAGCAGTAGATCCTATAAATGAGAAAAGAGAAATTTTTAGTAAAAGCTTTAATATTCCTGCTTTTGATAATGTTACAGAAGCATTATATAATTCTTCTCCTAATATCATAATAATAGCTTCACCAACAATTTTACATTTAGAATTAGTTAGTGATGTATTAAAGCTTTGTAAACCTGATATAATTCTTTGTGAAAAACCATTAGCATATGAAATCGAAGATGCACGGAAAATTGTCGAACTTTGTAAGAATAGAAATGTAAAACTTTTTGTAAATTATATAAGAAGATCAGATCCCGGGGCTATAGAAATAAAAAAAAGGCTAATGGGTCAAAAAGATATAAAGGGAGTTGCATGGTATTCAAAAGGGTTTATTCATAATGGATCCCATTTATTTAACCTGCTTGAATTCTGGCTTGGAGAATACCATAATTCCACAATTGTCAATGATGGACGAATTTGGCAGGAAATGGATCCTGAGCCAGATGTTTGCGTAAAATTTGAAAACGGAACGGTCCTGTTTTTATCAGCAATGGAAGAAAAATTTTCATTTTATACTATAGAATTAATAGGAAACTGGGGCCGACTTAATTATCAACAAGGTGGAGAATACATAACTTGGCAGGATACACTTGTTAATAATAAATTAAAAACGTATAAATTTCTAAATAATACACCTGAAACCATACCAAATAGAATGAATTTTTATCAGTTATCTGTTTTTGAACAATTAGCAGATGAAATGAAAGATAAGAGGACAACTTTATGTACGGGTGAAGAAGCATTACTTACTTCAGAAGCAATACATACCATTATTAAACAAAGAAAATCATGAATGTAGAAAAACTAGCCCTCCATGGAGGACCTAAAACAATTACCAAAGAATTTAATCGTTATAATCCAATTGGTAATGAAGAATTAGAAGCAGCTAAATCTGTTATAGAATCAGGAATTTTATCTCAATTTTTGGGTGCATGGCATCCTGATTTTTACGGCGGACCAAAAGTCCAAGAATTTGAAAGAGCTTGTGAAAAATATTTTGGTGTAAAGCATGCGGTGACAGTAAATTCATGGACTTCAGGTCTAGTTACTGCAGTTGGTGCAATAGGTATAGAGCCGGGAGATGAAATTATTGTAACACCGTGGACGATGTGTGCAAGTGCTACTGCTATCCTTCATTGGAATGCAATTCCGGTTTTTGCGGATATAGATCCAAGAACATTTAATATTGATCCTAAATCTGTCGAAGAAAGGATAACTCCTTATACAAAAGCTATCATGGCTGTTGACATTTTCGGCCAATCTTGTGACATTGATGCTCTTATGAAAATTGCAGAAAAATACAATCTTAAAGTAATTACAGATACGGCACAAGCTCCTGGTACATTTAACAATGGTAGAAGTACTGGAACATTGTCGCATGTTGGTGGGTATAGTTTAAATTACCATAAACATATTCATACAGGTGAGGGAGGGATTTTAGTAACAAATGATGATGATATTTTTGAACGAATGCAGTTGATTAGAAATCATGCAGAGGCTGTTGTAGAAGGAAAAGGGGTAACAAACCTTGTGAATATGATTGGTCATAATTTTCGATTGGGTGAAATTGAAAGTGCAATTGGAATTGAACAATTAAAAAAACTCAGTCAATTTGTCGAAACACGTCAGCATATTGCTAATCGTTTAACAGAAGGGATAAAAGATCTTCCCGGTCTAAAAACACCATATATAGTTCCAGGTAATACACATGCGTATTATGTTTATCCCTTAGTATTGGATCTATCTCTACTAAAAGCAACAAGGGAAAAAATTTGTTCAGCTCTTAATGCTGAAGGACTTGATTTCAGCGAAGGTTTTGTGAATGTGCATATGCTACCAATGTATCAACAAAAAATTGCATATGGTTCTAATGGATTTCCTTGGTCTTCTGATATTTACAAGGGAAATGTATCATACGAAAAAGGAATTTGCCCGGTTGCAGAAGAGCTTCATGAAAAAAACTTTATATGCTATGGACTTTGCACTCATGAATTAGCTGATGATGAAGTAGATTTAATAATTAAAGCATTTAGAAAAGTTTGGTCCAATATGGATAAATTATCTAGTTAAAAAATATCATATGAAACAAATAGATCATAGAGACATATTTTTAAAAGGAAATAAAATATATTTAAAAGTACTTACAAAGGATGATGTATTAAATAGTAATTGGTATGGTTGGTTTAATGACCAAGAACTATGCAAGACTTTGCAAAAACATTATTATCCTAATTCGCTTGAAATTCAAATGGAATTTTGGGAAAAAAGCATAAAAAATTCAGACACGAAAATTCAGTTAGGTATATGTAAAATTGATGAGTCTAAAATATTAGGAATAATAAGTTTAAATAATATTGACATGATTAATCGACGTGCTGAAATGTCTGTTGTGATTGGAGAAGAGGAGGGTAGGAGTGTAGGAATATTCATCGAAGCTTGCAAGCTATTATTCTCTCATGCTTTTTTTACATTGAATCTAAATCGTATTTATGGCGGTAGTATATCAAAAGAGTTAGTAACACTAATGTGTCGCACTTTAGGATGTATGCAAGAAGGCGTGGCAAGACAAGATATTTATAAAAATGGAAAATATAATGACGCATACCTTTATGGACTATTGCGAGAAGAATTTGTAGTAAAATAATGAAAGCAATGAATAAATATGATCAGATATGTATTGGTGATAAAGCAGAAATCAAGCATGAAATTAGTGCTCAAGATATTGAAAAATTCGTTGCACTAACAGGGGATGACAATAAAATTCATATTGATACTAAATTTGCAAGTCATACAACTTTTAAAAAACCAGTAGCACATGGTATGCTCAGTGCTTCTTTTATTTCTACAATTATAGGTACCAAAATTCCAGGTGATGGTGCTTTATGGTTTTCGCAGTCTCTTGAATTTTTATTGCCGGTTCGTGTTGGAGATACAATAACTGTTGTAGCAGAAGTTATAGCTAAACAT
>JACCDL011527293.1_pt1 | contig 17775 bp, 15 predicted proteins | sample 7441931 | NCBI WGS metagenome assembly JACCDL01 (sample SAMN15323437, study PRJNA562643) | freshwater metagenome | isolation source: river surface water | place: USA:Blue River Watershed | collected 2017-08-16 | reverse complement strand
CCGATTTCAGAGCTTGGTATCTACCCAGCTGTGGATCCACTTGACTCAACATCTCGTATCCTCGATCCACGCTATATCGGTGAGCGCCACTTCAAGGTTGCTAACCGCATTAAGCAGATCTTGCAGCGTTACAAGGATCTTCAGGACATCATCGCTATCTTGGGTATCGATGAACTTTCAGAAGAAGATCGCATTCTTGTAGGACGTGCACGTCGTATCCAGCGCTTCTTGTCACAGAACACATTCGTGGCGAAGGTCTTTACAGGTATAGACGGTTCTTACGTTCCAATCAACGACACAATCGATGCATTCGAAGCACTTGCAGATGGAAAGTACGATCACGTTCCTGAGCAGGCATTCTTTATGTGCGGCGGTCTCGACGATGTAGAGCGCAACGCAGCTGAATTGGCTAAGAAGTAACCATGGCACTTAACGTCGCGTTGGTTTCTCCAACAGAGCAGGTATGGACAGGCGAGGCTAATTTTGTTCTCGCTCGTACAACCGGGGGAGAGCTCGGAGTTCTTCCTGGCCACACCCCGCTCTTTGGCGTTCTTGTCGATGGCTTGGTCAGCATCAAGGTTGCAGATGGTTCAACTAAGGAGTTCAACGTTAAAGGTGGATTCCTCTCAGTCAACAACGATCGCGTATCGATTCTGACTGAATCTGTTGCATAAATAGTTTCAATAGAAATGCCCCGGCGGAATATCTGCCGGGGCATTTCTCTATCTAAGAGTTATTCACGGGTGACGTTGGCGCCTAAGGCGCGCAGGTCTTCGGCAAAGTTTGGATAGCCGCGATCGACGTGGAAGGCGCCATCTACAGTGGTTTCACCCTCAGCGACCAGGGCTGCAAGAACGAGACCGGCTCCTGCACGGATATCAGAGGCTTCAACGGGAGCGCCAGATAGCTGTGTAATGCCATCGATAGAGGCGTGGTGGCCATCTACCGTGATTTGAGCACCCAAACGAGCAAGTTCATTGACGAACATAAATCGAGATTCAAATACGTTCTCAGTCACGATTGCATGGCCATCTGCAATTGAGTTCATCGCAATAATGAATGGCAAGAGGTCGGTGGCAAATCCTGGATAGGGAAGCGTTGCTACATCAATAGCCTTCGGGCGGTGATCCATCTTCACGCGAACTCCATCTGCAGTTGAAGTGATGATGGCACCGGCAGATGCCAATTTATCGAGCATGACCTCCATATGGTCAGCACGTGCACCATGGATAGTGATATCGCCTTGTGTCATTGCTGCAGCGAATGCCCATGTGCCAGCGATAATGCGATCGGTGATGGTGCGATGTGATGTTGGGTTGAGTTTTTCAACTCCTGTAATTGTTATCAGTGGTGAACCAATGCCATCAATCTTGGCTCCCATCGAAACTAGGAACTCGCAGAGATCGACGATATCTGGCTCGCGAGCAGCGTTATCAATTGTCGTAACACCCTTGGCAAGAACTGCTGCCGTCATGATGTTCTCTGTTGCGCCCACACTTGGAAAATCTAAAGTGATTGCTGTGCCAGTAAGGCCGTGAGGCGCTTCAGCAATGACATATCCATGTTCGATATGCGCCTTGGCGCCGAGAGATTCAAGACCCTTGATATGAAAATCTAGCCCTCGTGAACCGATTGCATCTCCACCGGGCAGGGCTACCTCTGCGATTCCAATTCGTGCAACGAGAGGTCCAAGAACGTTGATCGATGCGCGCATCTTTCGGACGAGTTCGTAATCAGCTCGATGAGCAGGCTCTTGCGGCACATCGATGGTGACTGTCCCATCGCCTCCGCCTTTATTGTTGAGCACCACAGTGCAACCGAGGCGGGTCAGTAGATCAGCCATGATGTCGACATCGGCGATATCTGGGACGTTGGAGATGGTGGTCTTACCTACGGCGAGCAGGGAGGCTGCCATCAGCTTGAGAACTGAGTTCTTGGCGCCTGTGACGGTTACTTCGCCTTGGAGGCGGCAGCCGCCCACGATACGGAAGCGATCGTGCATCGGCGCTTGGGACATGGGTCGATTCTACGTCACAGGTAGCGGTATTCCAGATGGCTACTAGGCTAGGGACATGGTTAATCTGACACGCATTTATACAAAAACTGGTGATGACGGAACTACAGCTCTTGGAGATATGAGCCGCACATCAAAGAACGATCCACGCCTTGAGGCATATGCAACTGTTGATGAAGCCAACTCTGCCATCGGCGTTGTTCTCTCTACCGATAACTTGGCCGAGGATATTCGAATCCTTCTCGTGCGAATTCAGAATGACCTCTTCGATGTGGGAGCAGATCTCTGCACACCAGTAGTCGATAAGCCCGCCTTCGAGCCACTCCGTGTTCTTGAGAGTCAGATTACTTATCTTGAAGATTCAATCGATGCATACAATGCAGATTTAGCACCACTTCGCTCATTCGTTCTTCCTTCAGGAACAGCTGCTGCAGCGCACCTCCATGTTGCTCGCACCGTTGTTCGTCGTGCAGAGCGTCGCACGTGGACAGCTATTCACTCATTTGGAAGTGGAGTCAATCCATTAACGGCGCAATATCTCAACCGACTCTCAGATCTTCTCTTTGTCCTTGCACGTGTTGCTAATAAAGAGATTGGTGATCAGCTCTGGGTTCCAGGAGCTAATCGCTAAGAGTTAAGCGGTAACCTTCTTGTAGTTGTTGGAAGGATCAGATGTCACGCGATCTTCGTGGTGACAGATGACCGAGATAATTTTTGCTGTGCCGCCTTTATCTACAAACTCAGGTGAGACGACGATAATTGTTTTAAACTCTTTTGGTCCACTTGATGAGAATGCTGAATTGAGCTCACCGAGCTTGACGCCTTGGCCATCAGAGACAACAGAGATTACTTCCCACCAGATGCAGCCAATCTCTGAGGCGACTTGGACAGAGCCACAGATATAGGTTGCACACTCTTTAATACGCTTCTCTAAAGTCTTATTCGCTGAAATCAAGCCTACAAGTTCTTTAGCTGTTGGGACTTTGGCATAGACCTCACCTTCCACGCTAAAGCCCTCTGGTGGCCAGACCGGCTTTGGCGAAGGCGTGATACGTACCTTTGCTTTCTTCTTTTTCTTGACTACCTTCTTCTTCGTCGGCGTTGGTTTTGCCGATGCTTTAACTGTCGACTCAGTAGTTGCTACCGCTGTGGCAGTTGCCTTCTTACTCGCAACTGGTTTTGCGGTCGCCTTAGCAGTGACACTCGCCTTCGGTGTGGGGCTCTTAGATGCCGCATGGGAGGCGAATTGAGCCGCCGGTGAAATCAGAGCGAGTGAGGCGATAAGGAAAAGGCTAGTTAGTCGCGATCCCACTTGAAGGTGCGGATTGCGAGGAAGGTTCCCACGATGAGCCATATGCCAATAATGGCAAAGGTTCGCCCAGTCTCCCAATTGCCGGCGATTTCACGCGTAGCGAAAGAGTCAGGAAGGAAGACCGAGCGCATTCCTTGGGTAAGCCACTTCAACGGGAAGATAGCCGCCACCTGCTGCATCCATTGTGGGAGGTCGGTGAAGATAAAGAAGACGCCACTAAAGAACTGCAAGATGATGACAACGGGTGAGACGATCGCTGAAGCACCTCGTGCATTCTTAGGAACACTCGAGAATGCAACTCCCAGAATTGTTGAGACTACAGAACCTGAGATAAGTATCGCTGTGAAGATAAACCACTTATTGGCTTCAGTAGGAAGCTCCACTCCAAAGAATGCAACACCTGCGGTAAGTAAAAGCACGACTTGAATCAACATGCTGACAGTGACCACGATAGCTTTACCTATGAAATAACTTGTTGCCGGCATAGGCGTTCCACGTAAGCGCTTAAGCGCGCCCAAATCGCGTTCGATAGGGATAAAGATCGCAATCTGTTGGAAGCCAGTATTTACCAGCGCAGATGCAATCATTCCTGCAACAAAGTATTGGCTAAAGGTCACGCCAGGTGCGATGGTTTCGCTAAAGACAGAGCCAAAGATTGCGAGCAAAATCAATGGAAAGAGGAGGGTAAAGACAACTGATTCCTTCTGACGGAAGAACTGCTTTATCTCTAGCCCTCCACGTTGAATACCAATCGAGAGAGCGCCAGGAAGATTCTTACTCATGAGAGGCTCCGATCATTGAGAGATAAATATCTTCAAGTGAAGGTCGATGAATACTAAGTTCTGGCACTTCACCACCCAATCTCTCGCTCAGGGCTCTTACAAAAGCAGTTGGTGTATCAGAGCTCTCGCTCTTCGTTACTCCATTTTCACTCCACGAGATGGTGGCCTCTGCACTTGCACGTCCACCAAGGAGAGCCGGGGTAGAGATTTCAAGAATCTCGCCATGGTTCATCACGGCAACTCGGTCAGCTAGCGCCTCTGCCTCATCGAGATAGTGCGTTGTGAGCAAGATAGTTGTTCCTTCATCTCGCAGTTGGCGAATGAGAAGCCAGAATGCGCGACGCGCCTCTGGATCAAATCCTGTGGTGGGTTCATCGAGGAAGAGAACTTCTGGGCGACCAATGATGCCAAGTCCTACATCGAGGCGACGTCGCTGACCTCCTGAGAGAGTGCGTGCGCGGTCATCTGCCTTCTCCTTGAGGCCAACTAATTCAATGACATCATCTACTTCGCGTGGATTTGAGTAGTAACTCGCAAAGTGTGAGATTGCCTCACGCACAGTGAGCTCGGCGGTATCTTGAGTACTCTGCAAAACAATTCCAATTCGATCTCGCCATTCAAGGGCTGCTCGCCCCTTGATTGCTGGATCGGTATCGAGCACTCGGATCGTGCCCGAATCAGCTGTGCGAAAACCTTCGAGGATTTCAACCGAGGTGGTCTTTCCAGCCCCATTAGGTCCGAGAATGGCGAAGATTTCACCTTTATTGATTGAAAGTGAGATGCCCTTTACGACCGATAGGGCGCCATAGCTCTTTCGCAACTCACTTACTTCGATGACTGAGTTCATATTCCAACTCTAGCCCTCACGATTGGCGAAAAGGTGAGAATGTAATGGAAAATACATCTATGAGCCCGCGTAAGAACTACCCCAAAGGCAAGCGCCCAAAAGGTAATGACGATGAACCTCGCGGCGTCCCCTCTACGCAAAGTTTTGAAGAAGATGATCAAGGTCTCTGGATTGTTCGAAAGCTCTCTGGCTCATCTGCAACTAAGCCCTATCGCTGCCCAGGGTGTGATCAGTTAATACCAATGGCTACACCTCATACCGTAGCGTGGCTCGATGGCGATGAAGATAATCGCCGCCACTGGCATAACGCATGTTGGAGCAAGCGAAACAATCGTCGCCCTAATACAGAGCGCACCCGCAACGCACCACGCTTCTAGTTGGATTTACTTTAAGAGAGTCGTCCTCGTAGAGTCTTTAAGAGAGCAACCACTAACTTATCGACTTTGGCGGTGCGCTTAAAGCTCGTGATTGCTAGCGGTAATTGAAATCTAGCGCGCACGACTGAACGCGGATAAGTAAATTCCAAGAGTCCTTCCGGTCCATGGATTCTTCCATATCCCGAATCTTTGGTTCCGCCGAATGGGATTGATGCGACTGCGGCAAATGAGATGACAGAGTTGATAGCAACCATTCCACAATGCAACTGAGAAGCGATTGCCCGGCCCTGGCGGCGTGACCAGATTGAAGCCCCGAGACCGTAACGAGAGGCATTCGATAGTTGAATCGCTGTCTCCATATCAGGTACTCGATTAATCACGAGAGTCGGTCCGAAAGTTTCATCAGTGAGAGCAATCGAATCCTCAGGAACTTGCAAGAGAATCACAGGTTGGACAAAGCGATCTCCCACCGATTGAGTACCACCCACTACCGGAATTCCACCACGCTTTACTGCATCTTTGATGTGGGCCTCAATGATCTTTAACTGGGATGGCATTGTTGCTGGCCCGTAATTGGCATTTTCGGGATTTCCTGCATGAATAGTTTTTGCAAGAGCGATAACTTTCTCTGTAAATATGTCAGCGATATTCTCATCAACATAGACTCTCTCTGCACCGATACAGGTTTGCCCGGCATTAGAGAGTGCAGACCAGACAGTGGCATCGGCAGCACGAGTGATATCTGCATCTCGAGCAACAATCACAGGGTCTTTACCGCCGCATTCTGCAATGAGAGGCGTGAGAGATTCAGCGCAGATTGCTGCCACCTTCTTCGCTGTTGCGGTAGAGCCGGTGAATGCCACCTTCTTGACCCCGCTTCGGCATAGGGCGACCCCGGTTTCTCCAAATCCTGTCACCACTTGGAAATACTCTGAGCTGCCAGATGCATGTTCAAAGAGTTCGGCGAGGGCAATTCCAACTCCCGGTGTGTATTCACTTGGCTTAAATACAACTGTATTTCCAGCAGCGAGTGCATATGCGATAGATCCCATTGGGGTAAAGACGGGATAGTTCCAAGGTCCGATTACGCCCACAACACCGAGTGGAGAACGTTCAACAGTAGCTGACATATTCGCCATCAGTGCACCAGGAGATCTATATGCAGTCCGTAATACCGATTCAGCGTTTCGGGCAGCCCATGCAACGTGATGGGCTGCAAGTGTGATCTCAAGTTTTGCATCAGAATGTGGCTTGCCGGTTTCAAGCGTCACTTGCTCTGCCAAAGAATCAATCTCACTCAAAATTAAACGGCTATATGCAAGGAGAATCTTTCGACGGTTCTTATGTCCTAGCTCGCTCCATCGAATCGCAGCATCGGAGGCGAGAGTGACGGCTGCATAGACCTCTTTCTCGTTATTGATTGGATACTTCCCGACAACCTCACCAGTGACGGGATTGAGCGAGTCAAATGAGTTCGAGTTCTTCTTGGCCATAGCGAAAGAGTAGTCACTAGAATGCGACTATGTCGGAACCAATCCGCCCGAGCACCGTATTGCCCGCGCAACGCACCCCCTTTACTCTCACCACTTCTGACGGCGAGAGCCTCATCGGCGAAGTTGCCACACCTCTCTCCAACCCCACAACTGCGCTGCTCTGCCTCCACCCCAATCCCACCGGTGGCGGAATGATGGATAGCCATATCTATAAGAAAGCGGCGAACCGCCTTCCTTCAATGGCTGGCGTAACGATCATCCGTTTCAACACACGTGGCACAACAAGTGAAGCGGGGACCAGTACAGGTTCTTATGACGGAGGAGTGGCAGAGAAGTTCGATGTGCAAGCTGCAATCGATTACTGTTTCGATCAACTCAAAGTCAGTGAACTCTGGATTGTGGGTTGGTCTTTTGGCACTGAGCTTGCACTCTGCCACGCTCGCGATCCTCGCATTAAAGGTCTGATCCTCTTAAGTCCACCATTGATGAAGGTAAGCGAAAGTGATTTAGCTTTTTGGGCAGAAGATGGAAGACCAATTACCGCTCTTATTCCTGAGCATGATGAGTACTTAAAGCCAGAACAGGCGCGTATTCGTTTTGCAGCAATCCCTCAATTGGAGTTAATTGCTGTCGATGGAGCAAAACATCTCTGGGTCGGCGAACCTTATGTGCACAGAGTATTGAGTGAAATTACGAGGATCATCGCTCCATCGCGTCTGCCGCTTCCGACAGAGTTGGATTAACTCAGCTCGCGCTAGTTCTGTTCTGCTCGAGGAAAGACCACTTCTTCCATAATCAAAATGATGGAAGCCGCCACCGGAACTGCCAATAGACCGCCCACTAGACCTAAGAGCGAAGTACCAATCAGCGCAGCAATAATGGTGACAGCGCCAGGTAGATTTAAACTGCGCTTCATAATTCTTGGGGTCACCACATAATTTTCAATCTGAACGTAGACGACATATGCAACGAAGGCAATAATTCCAATCGTCACCGATTGAGTTGCTGCGATTAAGGTCACGATGCCACACCCCAAGAAGTGTCCAATAAGGGGAATGAGCCCACAGATAAAGACGATAATTCCAATTGATATTGGAGAAGGAAGTCCTAGGGTCAATGAGAGAGCTGTCACAAAGACCGATGCCATCGCTGCAATCAGAATCTGACTTCCCACGAATGCGCCAACGCGGGCGATGATGGCATCAACGAGCAGGGCAACGCGTGGACGACGGCTTGCTGGCACGAGCTTGAGGCCAATCTGAGTTGCCTCTTTGAGAGAGGTAATGAAGTAGAGAGTGAGAACTAAGATGGTGAGAGCGGTGAAGGTGCAAGAGAGGACCGATCTTCCCACGCCAATAACTCCACCGAATGCGGTGAAGATCAAAGTTCCATCAGAAGTAACACTCTCCAACTTGCTCTGCAAAGTATCAATAAATGCATACTGCTCATTGAGATCTGCGATTCGAGGATTGTTCTTGAGATCTTGCAGAAGGCTCGGTGCGATTTCAATTAAGTATGTTGTCTGGCGAACGAGTGGAGGAATCACAAGAGCGATAAAGACTCCAACGAGAGTTAAGACGGCGATGAAGATAATGGCAACTGCCAGAGTGCGAGAGAGCCCTCGTCGACGGAGCGCTTCCACTGCAGGGTTGAGACCTGTGGCTAAGAAGAGCGATACAAGAATTAAGACAAATACTTGACTGGCACTTGCCAGCGCGCGGAGCAAGACAAAAGCGGTGAGAGCACCGACAGTTGCAAGGAATCCAAAGTAGAAGGGGTGACCACGATCAATCGGCGCACCTGCACTCCCGTAATGAGATGTGACTGGAGCCTCTTTTTTCGTCGATTTCTTAGGATTTCGTCCATTGATTCGCTCTGAAGTAGCCATACTCAATTGTATTGGTAATTAGAAAGCGATTGAAGGATGAGAGAATAAGGTCATGGCGTTACGGATAACAGGAGTCGGTGAGGAAATCGCTGCCGTCTCTGGCCTCCCGTGGAATCAGAGCCTCGAGCTCTGGCCTGAGGATCCCCACCTGACTGAGAAGCGAGGAATCTCGCGCCATATCGTTCGCTTGGTCCGCTCAACAGATGATCCGGATTCCGAGGTCTATGCGGTCAAGGAGACAGTCTCAGAGTTTGCTAATCGCGAATATAAAATCTTGCGTGAACTCAAGCAGCTCGATGCGCCTAGCGTGCAATCAGTTGCGGTGGTTGAGGGTCGCACCGATAACGAGGGCGAAGAACTTCCTTGCGCACTTGTCACCCGATTTCTTCCCTACTCACTTCCATATCGTGTTCTGCTTAGCGGGAAAGATGTCACCGCCGAGGATGTCACCTTGATGGCAAATGCACTTGCCCTTCTCTTGGTTCGCTTACATCTACTTGGTTTCTGGTGGGGCGACTGTTCGCTCTCCAACACACTTTTCCGACGTGATGCAGAGGGATTTGCTGCCTATCTCGTAGATGCTGAAACAGGCGAGTTCCAAAAGTCCCTCAGCGATGGTCAACGCGAACATGATTTAGAGATTGCACACTTCAATGTGGCGGCAGAGCTTGAAGATCTCTCACTCTCTGGCGTTCTCTATCCAGGTATGGATCCGATTCGCGCAAGTAATGCATTAATTAAGAGATACCACCGTCTCTGGGCTGCGTTGAAGGAACGCCAAGTTCTTGATCCCGCTGATCGCCATGCTGTGGAACGTGCGATGCGCCAACTGCATGACCTTGGCTTTGCAGTGGAAGAAGTATCGGTGCAACTGGAAGAAGGTAGCGAAAGTAAAGGCAAGCTCTACTTCCAACCTAAATTGGTCGCAGCTGGATATCACAAGAATCGCCTCCGTGAATTGATGGGGCTGGAAACTGAAGAGCTACAGGCAAAGCGACTTCTTGCCTCCTTTGATCGCTATCGCGGTCGTGAGAAGTCACCAAAACCACCAGTTGCAGAGTCAGCACGTAATTGGTTGGAGCAGGTCTTTAAACCAACGGTGGCGTTGATTCCTTCAGAGCTTGAAGGTCGCATCGAAGTGGCGCAGTTCTTCCATGAGACGTTGGAACATAGATGGTATTTAAGCGAGAAGGCGGGCCACGATGTTGGTCTTGAATTCGCAGCACGTTCTTATGTCGATAACATCCTTCCATTCCGCCGAGATTCCGGTGTTGATGTAGTGAAGGAGAACGCATCATGACCTTGCCACCAAATTTTGGTCGAGCCTATGATCTCAGCGGGTTAGGAAAACCTCCTGTCGACACCTCTAAACCATTACCTGGCCTCGAGGTAAATGCAGCAAACCTGACAACAGAGTTCTTGCCGATGTCAGCTCAGAAACCGGTAGTTGTCCTCTGTTGGTCACCGCGTTCTGCCGAGTCAGTGGAAATGTTGGAAGCGCTAGGTCGTTTGGCGCTAACCGATCAAGGTTCTTGGGTATTGGCTCGAGTCAATATCGATGAGCAGCCGCAGGTGGCGCAAGCGTTGCAAACGCGCACCATTCCTTATGGCTTGGTCTTCATCGCCGAACAGCCAATTCCATTTGTGGAGCAGGCACTTTCAGAGACTCAACTCCGCGAAGTCATCAAGAAAATTCTTACCTTGGCTGCACAGCAAGGAATCGGAGAAGCACCGGTTGAAGAGGCAGAGCCTGAAGAAGATGAGGCGCTAGCAGCAATTGACCGAAGAGATTTCGCAGCCGCCGAGAAGGCATATAAAGATTTACTGGCACGCAAACCCAATGATATGTATGGAAAAGTAGGACTTGCACAAGTTCAACTCTTAATTCGTATCGAAGGCGTGGATGGAGCCAAGGTCATGGCTCAAGCAATTGAACATCCTGAGAACGTTCAAATTCAAATGAAATGTGCTGATATTGAGGTAGCGCAGGGAGATTTAGAAGAAGGCTATAAGCGATTATTGGCGCTGATATCAGTATTATCAGGAGATGAACAGAAGATGGTTAAGGAACGCCTCCTTGAACTCTTCGCTCTCGTTGATTCTGCAGACCCTCGAGTTATTAAAGCCCGCGCAGCTCTTGCTAATGCGCTCTTCTAAATGATTACTCATCAGCTCGAAAAACGTTATCTCAATATTCTCTTCTTCATCTTTGGCTTTGGAATCATGGCATGGGTGCCTCGCTTCCCAGATGTCAAAGATAATCTAGGGCTCTCTAACGGAGCATTTGGATCGATTATCACGACAGGTGCAATCGGTGCCTTCACTGGACTTCTCACCGCAGGTCACATCGTCCATAAAGTGGGTGTGAAGAAAGTTTTCTTTAGCGCTACTTTCTTGCTCTATCTATCATTTATCGCAATCGTTCAGGTTCGGACTCCGGCGATATTTATCGTCTTCAACATCTTGATTGCATTCGGAATCACTTGTATTCATGTTGCCCTCAATACTCAGGGATTTCATATTCAAGAGCGAAGCGGTGAGAATGTCATCACCAGTACTGCGGGTTATTGGAGCGCTGGTGCACTTGCAACAGCGATAGTCTCTGGCGCAGTAGTTGATTATGTTGGGATAGCACTTCACATCGGAGTAATAGCAGCGCTATCTGCGGCTCTCTCCCTGTATTACGCAGCGAGGATGAAAGACTCTCTCGTTCCCGCCAATGAGCATCCAGAGACAGATTATCGGGTGCGAGATATCTTCACCTCTTTCCACCTGGATTGGCCGGTCAGTCTCGGTTTAGCGACCGCTGTCTATCTTGAATTCGCGATCGGTGACTGGGGCACAATCTTTACCAAAGAACGTCTTGGAGTAAGCGGAACGTTAAGCACCCTCCCGTACATCATCTTCACCGTCTTTATGATTGCTGGACGTCTATCAATCCATAGAATCCCCGCCGGGTATCCGCTTCACCGTTTGGCTCGGTACTCCACCCTTCTTGCCGGCATAGGATTTATGGCGACAATTTCTATTGCAACCCATCTGCCAGAGAGTGCAAAGTGGACCTCATATGGCCTCTTCTTACTTGGCTTCTCACTTGCAGGTATCGGCTCAGCAATCTTGGGTCCCAGCTTCACAGCAGCTGCAAACCGCCGCTCACCTAATCCAAGTGCAGTTGTTATCGGTCAACTGGGAGTGACCAATAACATTTTAACGACGGCTCTTAAATGGCTGGTAGCAGGTGTTATCGGCGCAACCGGATCAATCGCCTTAGCGTTGATGATTCCAGCAGCGTTGATGATTGTTGCCGCCTTCTTTACGCCAGTGCTTGAAGAGAAGAGTTAAGCACGTTCAAACCAGACTGTTGCAAGTGGCGGAATACGCAAAGTTGTAAAGAGATCGGTGTCGACATCGACGGCGAATGAGTGATTGCTAATTCCGCTGCCACCGTATTTCACATCATCGGTATTGATAGTTTCTCGCCAGACACCAGCAGTTGGCATGCGCAGTGAGTAAAACTCTTGTGGCACAGGTGAGAAATTTGTGACGCAGACAAGTGGATATCCCGCATCTGACCAGCGAGTGAAAGCAACAATGTTGTTTGCTCCATCGTCTCCAACAATCCACTGGAATCCTTCAGGTGAGACGTCTTTCTCCCATAGCGCTGGGTGACGCTTATAATTCTCATTGATATCGGCGAGAGCTGCTTGAACACCGCTATGTTCAGCAAATTCAGTGAGATACCACTGAAGTCCGGCCTCTTGGTTCCACTCATCATTTTGTGCAAATTCTTGCCCCATAAAGAGTAGCTTCTTCCCAGGATGTGCCCACATAAATCCATAGAGCGCACGAAGGGTCGCGAGTTTCTGCCATCGATCTCCGGGGAACTTGTTTACTAACGAACCCTTTCCATGAACAACTTCATCATGTGAAAGTGGGAGCATAAAGTTCTCTGACCATGCGTAAAGAATTGAGAATGTGATCTCATTGTGGTGATAGACGCGATGGACCGGCTCATGTTGGAGGTATTCGAGGGTGTCATGCATCCAACCCATATTCCATTTGAACCCAAATCCAAGACCGTCGCTTGAGGTATCGCGAGTAACACCTGGCCATGCTGTTGATTCTTCAGCAATCATCATGATGCCGGGATGAGACTTATAGGCAGTTGATGTCGCCTCTTGTAACAACTGAACAGCTTCGAGATTCTCTCGTCCGCCAAATTTATTGGGTAGCCATTCACCATCTTTACGGGAGTAATCGAGGTAGAGCATTGATGCCACAGCATCGACGCGGAGGCCATCTATGTGGAACTCATCGAGCCAGTAGAGAGCGCTAGCGACAAGGAAGTTGCGGATCTCGTTGCGACCGAAGTTAAAGATCAGTGTGCCCCAATCAGGGTGTTCACCGAGACGAGGATCTTCATGTTCATAGAGCGCAGTGCCATCAAATCGTGCAAGAGCCCATTCATCTTTTGGAAAGTGAGCTGGCACCCAATCAAGAATGACGCCAATACCTGCTTGATGAAGGGCATCAACTAGGAATCGGAAATCATCTGGCGTTCCAAAGCGCGAAGTTGGAGCGAAGAAAGATGTGACTTGGTAGCCCCATGACGGACCGTATGGATGCTCTGTCACAGGTAAAAATTCAACGTGGGTAAATCCATTGGCGCTGACGTACTCAACTAACTCTGTAGCCATCTGGCGATAGGTAAGACCAAGGCGCCAAGAGCCGAGGTGCACCTCATAGACAGAGACAGGGGAGCGCCATGGTTGGAAATTACAGCGCGCACTCATCCATTCAGAGTCGCTCCACGAGTAAGTACTCTCATTCACGATTGAAGCGGTGAGCGGAGGTTGCTCAGTTTGACGTGCAAGTGGATCGGCGTGATCTACCCATTGGCCAAAGGCACCGCAGATAGCAAATTTATATTTAGTACCTGCGCCAATCTCTGGAACAAATATCTCCCAGATACCAGAGACGCCTTGACGAACCATTGGGTGGGCTGATTTATCCCAGAAATTATGATCGCCAATCAGGCTGACGGCTTGAGCATTGGGCGCCCAGACAGAAAATGCTGTTCCCTCTAGATTTCCATCTTTATCGCGAAGAACATGTGCGCCGAGCGCATCCCACAACTTTTCATGGCGACCTTCATTGATGAGATGGAAATCGAGTTCGCCAAGAGCGGAATATGGATTGAGATAACTTACATTGTGCTGGGGTTCTTCCTGAGATTGATGCGATTTAAAAATCTTAGAGAGAAAACCCATACGGTAATTCTAGAGCTTCACCCTCGCAATGTGAACGACTTTGCCAGATAACCTTGTAGGGTCTAGACGGACATATGTGTGTGGAGACCATTGATATTTTGCAGAATCAATCAAATCCGTGACCTCAAAGTTATCTTCTGTGATTCCAAGAGCCTGCATATCCCAGTTGATGGTTGTCTCTTGTGCAAAGTGAGGATCTAGATTCACGACGACGAGAATTAAGTTATCGCCCTCACGCTTTGAATAAGCAAGGATTTGATCGTTTTCACAGTGATGAAAGCGAAGATTGCGCAATCTTTGGAGAGCGACATTCTCGCGGCGAATCTTGTTGAGCAAAGTGATAAATGGAGCAAGGGTGAGCTGCTTCTTCTCGGCTCCGGCCCAGTCACGAACTTTGATCTCGTACTTCTCGGAATCTAAATACTCTTCACCGCCCTCTTTAAAGCGGCGATGTTCGTAGAGCTCATAACCTGCATACATGCCCCAAGAGGGAGTCAGAGTTGATGCAAGCGCGGCGCGGATGGCAAAGATTGCTGGATTACCGCTTTGAAGGTGGAATGGATTGATATCCGGGGTATTGACCCAGAAGTTAGGGCGGAAGAAAGCCGAAGTCTGGTGCGCAACCTCGTTGCTGTAATCAATCAACTCCTGCTTTGTGGTGCGCCAGGTGAAGTATGTATATGACTGATGGAAGCCGGCTTTTCCGAGGGCATGCATCATCGGAGCTTTGGTAAAGGCCTCAGCCAGGAAGATGACATCAGGAGATTCATCATGAATTGTGCTCATCACATCGGCCCAGAAGTGGACCGGCTTTGTGTGCGGATTATCAACTCGGAAGATCGAGATTCCCTTGCCAATCCAGAATCGTAGGGTCTTCAGTGACTCTTCTAGAATCGAGGCGTAGTCGTTATCAAAATTGATGGGATAAATATCTTGATACTTCTTCGGCGGATTCTCGGCATAAGCAATCGTGCCGTCGAGTCGATGAGTGAAGAATTCAGGGTGCTCTTTCACCCATGGATGATCTGGTGATGCTTGGAGAGCGAAATCAAGTGCAATTTCAATCTTGTTCTTCTTGGCAATCTCTACAAAATCTTCAAAATCCTTCATCGTGCCGAGCTCAGGATTGATAGCCATATGGCCACCATCAGCGCTACCAATCGCCCATGGCACACCAGGGTCAGATTCTGTTGGAGTAAGGGTGTTATTGCGCCCCTTGCGATGGGTTTTTCCGATTGGATGGATTGGAGGCAGATAGAGGATGTCGAATCCCATCGCTGATACTGTCGGAATGCGATGAGCAGCAGTCTTAAAGGTGCCGCTCACAATTGTCCCATCGCTCTTTAGTACAGCACCTTCGCTGCGAGGGAAGAATTCATACCAAGATCCAACGAGTGCGCGGGTGTGATCTGCGCGGACTGGATACTTCTCACTCAGAGTGGAGAGACGTCGCAAAGGATTAGCCAAGCAATATGCGCGTATCTCAGGCGTTGATGCAATCCCGAAACGATTGAGGGGAGCAAGGGCTGAATCCTTCAGCGCTGAAATCGCTGATTTAAGAAGGGATTTCGCGGAAGAGTCGATAGCAATAATCTCTTCAAAGAGCGAGAGACCGATCTTGCACATCAACTCAGCATCTACATCCGCACCTATTTTGATTTCAGCGTCATGAAACCAGGTTGCAAGAGGATGGTCATAGCTTTCGATGGCATATGAGAAATCTCCTCGAGCCGGGATAGTGATATCGGCGGTGAAGCGATCTCCACCAGGCCATACCTCGCGCATGAGTGAGCGGGTGATTTCTCTACCGGATGAATCAAAGAGAACGACATCTGCACCAAGTGCATCATGTCCTTCACGGAATACTGTTGCTGAAACCGAGAAAGTTTCGCCGGGGATAGCTTTAACAGGAACAAATTCTCCCCCGAAAAAAGTAGCGGGGGAGATATCTGTTACTGGAATTCGATTAATCAGCCAGATCCTTCAGTATTTCCTGCATCTGCCGCTGTGACATCGAAGATACGGTACTTGTTAATTGCTTCAGTAACAAGAGATTCTTTGATCTCACCGTTCTTAGCAAGTTGAGCAAGAGTTGCCACCACGATTGATTCGGCATCAACCTTGAAGTGGCGACGAAGCGCTCCACGAGTATCAGAGAGACCGAATCCATCGGTTCCGAGTGCATAGAAATCATTAGGAACCCACGGAGCAATCTGATCTTGAACCGCACGCATAAAGTCAGAGACTGCGATGACTGGACCTTCGCTGCCCTTGAGCTTGCTTGTTACATATGCAGTCTTCTTAGAAGTTGGATTAAGGAGGTTATGGCTATCTACCTCAAGTCCATCACGACGAAGTTCGTTCCATGATGTTACAGACCAGACAGATGCGGATACGCCCCAATCTTTCTGTAAGAGATCTTGCGCCTTAAGTGCCCAGTTAACGCCGACACCGGATGCGAGAATCTGAGCATTCTTCTTGCGCTGCTTCTCTCCTGACTTTAAGAGGTAGATACCGCGAAGCAGACCATCAACATCGAGGTTCTCTGGCTCTGCAGGCTGCTGATATGGCTCGTTATAGACAGTGAGGTAGTAATAAATATTTTCACTGTTCTCGCCATACATACGGCGAAGACCATCCTTAAAGATATGTCCAAGCTCGTAGGCGTATGCAGGATCGTATGAGACAACCGCTGGGTTGGTAGCTGCGAGAAGATGTGAGTGACCATCTTCATGTTGGAGACCTTCACCATTAAGTGTGGTGCGACCAGCAGTTGCTCCTAGAACAAAGCCTCGGACCAACTGGTCAGATGCCGCCCAGAATGCATCTCCAGTGCGCTGGAAACCAAACATTGAGTAGAAGATGTAGATAGGAATCATTGGCTCATCGTGTGTTGAGTATGAAGAACCGACTGCAGTAAATGATGCAACCGATCCAGCCTCATTGATTCCTTCGTGAAGAATCTGCCCCGTGGTTGCTTCCTTGTAAGAAAGAATGAGTTCACGGTCGACAGATGTGTACTGCTGGCCGTGTGGTGAGTAAATCTTCAGTGATGGGAAGAGAGAATCAAGACCGAATGTGCGAGCCTCATCCGGAATGATTGGAACTAGGCGCTTGCCGATTCCCTCATCTTTCACAAGGTCTTTCAACATACGGACAAATGCCATTGTGGTTGCAATCTCTTGTTGACCTGAACCACGCTTTACTGATTCATATACTGAATCTGGAGGAAGTGGTAGCGGCTTTGAGACTGTGCGACGACGCGGGACAGATCCACCAAGAGCAGCACGACGTTCTGCAAGATACTTCGCCTCAACAGAATCAGCCGCTGGCTTGAAGTATGCAGGGGTGTACTTATCAAGTGCGCTATCTGGAAGTGGAATCTCAAGACGATCGCGGAATTCAGTAATGTCTTCGAGAGACATTTTCTTCATCTGGTGTGTTGAGTTACGCGCTTCGAAGTGCGAACCAAGTGTCCAGCCCTTTACTGTCTTTGCGAGAATAACAGTTGGCTTTCCATTCTTCTGTGTTGCTGCAAGGTATGCCGCATAAAGCTTGCGGTAATCATGGCCACCACGCTTGAGGTTCCAGATGTCATCATCTGACCAGTTCGCAACCATCGCAGCTGTGCGTGGATCCTTACCGAAGAAGTGTTCACGAACGTAGGCACCAGATTCGCCCTTAAAGGTCTGGTAATCGCCATCAAGAGTTGTATTCATGATATTAACGAGCGCACCTTCGCGGTCTTGTGCGAGAAGTGGATCCCAGCCGCGTCCCCATACAACCTTGATG